>ODAI011505285.1_pt1 | contig 50361 bp, 35 predicted proteins | sample 1539321 | NCBI WGS metagenome assembly ODAI01 (sample SAMN02144231, study PRJEB22623) | gut metagenome | biome: sheep rumen | host: Ovis aries | place: New Zealand
AAACTCGATGCTGAAAGATGTCGGAACAGCAGACGATGTTCTCTCCATGCTGCCCGGCGTGCAGGGTAGCGAAGGCAATTTCACCGTCTTTGCCAAAGGCACGCCCGAAATCTACATCAACAACAAAAAAGTGCAGAGTGCTAAGGAACTGAAACAGCTGAAGTCTGACAACATCAAGAGTGTGGACATCATCACCTCGCCTGGTGCCAAGTACAATGCCGAGGTGAATGCCGTTATCCGCATCAAGACCATTCTTCCGCAGGGTGACGGCTTTAGCATAGAGGCATTCAGCCAAGTGGCCAACAACAGGAAGTGGACGACTTACGACGATTTGGAAATGAAATACCGTCAAGGAGGCCTGGAGCTGTTCGGCACCATGACATTCTACAATAACCACCATTCAGAGGACAACAGAGTCGGCTTGGAATCAAATATCAATGGTGACCGCATTGTTCTCGACCAGACTTGCCCAAACACTTTCTGGTTTACAGACCTCAGTGGCGAGATTGGTATGAGCTACGACATCAATGCCAACAACTCGATAGGTTTCAAATATAGTCTCGACGGCTCACTCTATATGGGAGGCGAGGCAAACTGCGTACAGACTATTACCAGAAATGACGAACTGGAGGGAATCGTCGACCAGTGGATGGGAACGACGGAGACTGACGGTCCCATTCATGAGGCCAATGCCTATTACGTCGGCAAGATAGGTAAACTGGGTATCGACTTCAACGGCTCCTGGCTTTGGAACAAGAAAGTCAGAAGTGACGTTGAGACGGAGCGCAGCCTGCAAATCGAAGACCGTGACATCCATCTGCGAAATGAAGACCACCGTAACATGTTGGCAGGCAAGCTGGTGCTGTCCTATCCCGTATGGAAGGGTGAGCTGAGTATCGGCTCCGAGGTGACCCGCACCCACAGCTATGGCACCAACGAGAACGAGGAGCATTACGTCAAGTCATCAGACGATGACATCAGGGAGAGCAACATTGCTGGCTTTGCCGAATACGCCCTGTATTTGGGCGACTGGAGCTTTGACGGAGGCTTGCGTTATGAGCGGGTGTCTACCGACTATCGCTCTTTCGGTGTATATCAGGAAGAACCCAGCCGTAAGTATGGCGACCTGTTCCCGAATCTCTCCGTCGGATGGAAGAAAGGCAAGTGGGGAGCAGAGTTTAGTTACAACAAGCGTATCAAGCGCCCCTCCTACTATATGCTCAGCTCCTACGTCCAATACGACAACCGCTACGAGGTGGAGGGCGGAAACCCGTTTCTCAGACCCACCAATCGGCAGGATATAGACCTGCGACTTAACTATTCATGGCTGAGTCTGTCAGCGGGTTACACGCTGAACAAAGACATCTTCTTCTCGTATGGCAGTCCATACGAGCAAGGCAGTGACATGACGATATGGACACGACGGAACTTCGACCGTCAGGAGGCATGGCATGCGTCGCTTGTCGCCTCCCCGAAACTCGGATTCTATCAGCCTACGCTGATGTTGAGTTACTGGCAGCAGCATTTCCCGACGAAGTACTCCGGCGTAACAATCGGTCTCGACAAGCCTGAATGGACCTTCAGCCTGCGCAACTGGTTCATCATTGACGAGACCGCAAAGGCCATGCTCTATCTCCGCTATGTCACCAGCAACGACTACGGTTTTACACGCGACAGCCACAAGTTCAACATCGACCTCCGCCTGCAGAAGTCGTTCTTCAGCGAAAGGCTTACAGCCATCTTCTTTGCCAACGATGTATTCAAGACGCTGCGTGAAAAGTGGCAGGCCACCTATCCCGCGGCATTAATGACTAAGGATGCATACGTCTATACGCAGAAGTTCGGCATTTCCCTGACGTATAAATTCAATTCGGCCCGAAGCAAATATAAGGGTACAGGTGCAGGTAATGACGAAAAGAACCGACTATAAACTCTCTCTCGTTGATAGCGGGCAGTCGTCGCCCTCGCGCCTACGCTGTCCCATTTAAAAACATTAACGCCCGATGGTGCAAGATTTTCTGTTTTCGGTGTTTATCGGATAGAAACATTAACATTAAAAATGATAACGAAAATGAAAACAATGAAGATTTGGAGCATCGCCTTTGCGATGCTTGCCGCCCTCCCGCTCGCCTCTTGCAGCAGCGACGATGGTGAACTGCAAACAGCCCTACTCGCGGGCACTTGGGAACAGGTGTATGACAAAGGTGTTGTGGCAGAGGGGTATGTGCAGTACACTTTTACGCCCGGCACTCCGCCCACTGGCGGCCGCTGCGCCATTTATTCGTATGATGTCTTTACTGGTGATACGGTTATTCAACGTGACTATGCGTTGACAGACAACGGTCGGCGATTGACAATCTTCAAGGGGCAATATGGCGGTGCTCCTTCTGATGTGAATGAATACGAAGTGGTGAGTCTTTCTGGAAAACGGATGACGTGGCTCCTTATGGGCTCGGATGTGATATTGAATTTCAAGAGAGCAGAATAGCCAGTAGTTAAGTAGCCAGTTCACTACTTAACCATGAACTATGAACTATGAACCATGAACTATGAACTATGAACTATGACTTAACCCTTTTTTCCTGGTTTTAACGGCACTTTTCGCAAACGTTTACGTATTGAGACAAAATGAAACAGCGATGAAACATTATAAAACTAAGGGTAAGGGAATATATTGTAATTTTGCAGCATGGTTGTTGTGTCCGTAAGGTTGGCGAACCCCAAAAATGATACAAACGAACTGTTTTTTATACGTACAATGTAAAGTTCTAATTTATAATTTTATCAAATTTCGTAAACATGAGATGCACTAACAATGTATTCAAAACACTTGGGTTGTTGCTGCTGATGGCCATGTTCCCGCTATGGGCGATGGCTCAGGACGTAACCGTAAAGGGTGTGGTTAGTACGAGCGATGGCCCAGCCATCGGTGCTACCGTGAAAGTGAAAGGTGCTCAGAATGGCGTGATTACCGATCTGGACGGTAACTACTCTATTCAGGTGGCACCTGGTGTGACACTGCAATTCTCCTACGTGGGCTATTTGCCCAAGGAGGTGAAAGTGGGTAACCAGCGAACCATCAACGTGACGCTGCAGGAGGATGCTGCCGTGCTCAACGAGGTGGTGGTGGTTGGCTACGGCACGATGAGAAAGTCTGACCTGACGGGCGCTGTTGCGCAAGTAGACGAGAAGGCCATCGAGAAGTCGGTCTCCACGAGCATCGACCAGGTGCTGCAAGGTCGCGCTGCCGGTGTTCAGATTCAGGCCAACACGGGTACTCCCGGTGGCAGTTCCACCATCCGTATCCGCGGTACCAACTCGCTGAATGCTTCTTCACAGCCCATCTTCGTGATCGACGGGGTGATCATCGACTCCGACGGCTCGGACAACGGTAACACCAACCCGCTGGCTGGCATCAACCCGAGCGACATCCTGACCATGGACATCCTGAAGGATGCGTCGGCCACAGCCATCTATGGTTCGCGCGCAAGCAACGGTGTGATCATGATTACCACCAAGCGCGGCAAGAGCGGAGAGGCCACCATCACCTACGACGGATACATCGGATGGCAGCAGATGCCGAAGAAACTGGACGTGCTGAACCTGCGCGAGTATGCCCAGCACAATAACGACATTGCCGAGGCGGGCATCAAGACAGCATCGGGCACGTTCCTTCGTCCGGAACTGCTCGGCGAGGGTACCGACTGGCAGGACGAACTGTTCAGCACGGCATTCATGACCAATCACAGCCTGACGCTGACCGGAGGCAACGACAAGACTACCTATGCCATCTCGGCGGGCTATCTGAACCAGGACGGTATCGGACTGAACACGGGGTTCAAGCGTCAGACCCTGCGCGGCAACGTGGACACGGAACTGAAGAAGTGGCTGAAGGGCGGCATCTCGTTCTCGCTCTCCGACTCGAAACAGGAGATGGAAAAGAACTGGGACATCATCAACACCGCTCTGAGATCGCAGCCGTCGGTGGCTGTGCGCAACCCCGAAGGCGGCTATGACGGACCTGACGACCAGTGGATGCCCGAAAATGCCGTGGCTCTGGCTGAGATCAAGACCAACTATGCCAAGCGCCTGAACTTCCGACTGAACACTTACCTGGAGGCTGCCATCGTGAAGGGTCTCACCTTCAAGACAGAACTCTCAACAGACTACAATCTGAACAAGACCAAGAATTATACTCCTGACTATACCTTCGGCGTGAAGGTGAGCAGCCAGCGCGACGGTGCATGGTATAAGAACGACTCTAAATACTGGTCGTGGAGAAACATACTTACCTATAATGGTGCCATCGCCCCCAAGCATAACATCAACGCTATGGTGGGTCAGGAAATGAGTCACAACTACTGGGAGAACATGAGCACATCCAACTCGGGCTATCTCTCCAACGCTGTGACCGACCTGCGTGCCGGTGAGCGCACGGGCGCCAACGTGAACATCGACGGATATCAGAACAACACGGCCCTGTTCTCATACTTCGGACGCGCACTCTATAACTACGACGACCGCTATCTGCTCACAGCAACGCTGCGACGCGACGGCAGTTCGAAGTTTGCCGACGGCCACCGCTGGGGATGGTTCCCCTCGGCAGCCTTCGCCTGGCGAGCCAGCCAGGAGGCGTTCCTGAGAGACAATAAGGTGATCAACAACCTGAAACTGCGTCTGGGATGGGGTGCCACCGGTAACCAGAACGTGCAAGACTGGGCTTACATGGCCATGCTCTCCAACTATACCACCACATGGGGCGTGGGTGTGCTGAACGGCAACAATGCCAACCCCAACCTGAAATGGGAGACCACCTACTCCACCAACGTGGGTCTCGACCTGTCGCTCTTCGGCAGCCGCATCGACCTGATTGTGGACTGGTACTACAAGAAGACCAACGACCTGCTGATGATGCTCGACCTGCCTGCCTATCTGGGCGGTCCCGGACAAGACGAAATCTATGGTGCCCCGTCGAACCCATGGGGTAACGTGGGGTCGCTGCGCAACACGGGTTTCGAGGTAACGCTGAATACGGTCAATGTGGAAACCAACAATTTCCAGTGGCGCTCCAACGTGGTATTCTCGATGAACAGGAACAAAGTGCTCTCGCTCGACACTGAAACGGGAACGCTGCCGCAGACCTTGCAGATAGGCTCAGACATTGCCACCGTGACCAATACCGTGGTGGGCAAGCCCATCGGACAGTTCTGGGGATTCAAGGTGATCGGACGCTTCGACAACCCGGAAGACTTCTATTACAAGGATGCACAAGGCAACATACAGCCAGTGGCCATCCCCGAGAATACCAGCATCGCCGTTTCTCCCACATCAGGAGGTATCTTCATCGGCGACTATATCTATGAGGACATCGACAACAACGGCGTGATCGACAACAACGACCAGACCTTCATCGGTTCGCCCGAGCCGAAGTTCACCTGGGGATTCGGCAACACATTCTCGTATAAGAACTTCGACCTGAGTTTCCAGTTCAGCGGTTCCTATGGCAACAAGATTTTCAACTACGGCCGCCGATGGCTCGACATCACAGGTGCCACCAGCAACCAGTTGAAGACAGTGCTCGACTATGCCCGCATGGTGAAGATAGATGCCAACGGTCCTACCGACTACCGCAACTACTACATCACCAACCCGGAGACCATACAGCCTCGACTGTCCACAGAAAGCGGTTCGAACAACAACTTCCGCGCAAGCGACAAGTATATAGAAGACGGCAGTTATATCCGACTGCAGAACGTTTCGCTGAGTTACACACTGCCCCGTGCATGGATGAAGAATCTCTTCCTGAACAACGTGAAGATATACTGCAACATCCAGAACCTGTTCACCATCACCAAGTATGACGGTATGGATCCCGAGGTGGGTTCGCTGCGCGGCACAGCCCTGCTCAACGGCATTGACTACAGCCGCTATCCCTCTCCACGCATCTACACGGTGGGAGTGAACGTACAATTCTAATCAAAGGAGGACCAAGACATGAAAAAAATTGCTTTATACACAATGATGCTGGCAGGAACACTCACCTTGGGCAGTTGCGCCGAGGATTTCCTTGACCAGACAAACACATACCAGATTGCTCAGGGCAACTTCTTCTCCAGCGACGAAGCCGTGGCTCAGGAATTATATCCGCTCTACAGTTATGTGTGGTACATGTACAACGACAAATTCTATTATGGTATGGGCGACGGACGTGCCAATAACATCACCGCCCAGTATTCCAACTATATCTATCCCTACACCAACTTCACAGAGACTGGTGTCTCGGTAGGTCTCACCGATGCCTGGAGATCATTCTATGTGGTGGTGGCACAATCCAACAACGCCATCAACAACATTGCCAACTTCTCGTCGGGCCAAGTGAGCGAGACGGCCAAGCGGCAAGGCATTGCCGAGGCTCGTTTCATGCGCGGACTGGCCTACTGGTATATCTCCTCACTCTGGGGATGCGCCATCATCTACGACAATACGCAGGAACTGGTAAACAACTATGTGGTCAGCCCCAACACGCAGACCGATGCCATGGAGTTTGCCATCCGCGACATGGAGTATGCCGCCGTCAACCTGCCGGCAGCCTCTCCCGGTGTGGGCAGGGTGAACAAATATGCTGCCTATGCCATGCTCTCGCGCCTGTATTTGTCCATGGCCGGACTCACCACCAACGGACGCTATGACGGCAACAACATCAACACGTCGCCCAACAGCGGCACTCGCAACACCTATTATCTCGACGCTGCCAAGAAGGCTGCCGCCACGGTGATTGAGAACGGCCCCTATAAGTTGCTCGACAACTATGCCGATCTCTTCGCTGCCGCTACGTTCAACAACAATGCCGAAAGCATTTTCCAGTTGCAGTGGCAGGCCGGTGCCTCCAACGGACTCGCCCAGTCGATGACGCGATTCCTGGCATGGAGCACGCAGGTGAACCAAGGCAACTCCTGGGGTGGCTCTACCTATTGCTCTTACGACCTGTTCATGGAGTTCTCTGCCTATGAGGATCCTACGCTCAAAAGAACCATCGACGATGCCATTCGCCGTCACAACTCAGTGGCCTCCTATGGCGAAGTGTATCCCGAACTCAGCACCGATCCCGAAAAGCCGTACATCTACGGCGAGACCGAGAATGCCGGCCAACAGGGTGCCAACGTGAAGAAATACGTGGTGGGCACCAATGCCGTGAACGGTTTCTCGGTGAACAACAACTCGGGTGTGAACACCTACATGATGCGACTGGCAGAGGTTTACCTCAACTATTGCGAGGCAGCACTCGGCAACAGTGCTACCACCAGCGATGCCACGGCACTGCGCTATTTCAACACCGTGAGGGCCCGTGCCGGCGTTCCCCAGAAAAACAGCATCAGTTATGAAGACATCCGCCATGAATTCCGCGTAGAGACAGCCTTCGAGGGACTCTATTGGTTCATCCTCGTGCGCCGAGGCTACTATCAGCAGCAGGAAATCGTGAACTATGTGAACAGCCAGTATCGCAACGCCAGTTATTATGAGTCATCGTCGCATACCTACAAACTCAGCGACAGTTACACATTGCCTGGTCCGAGCGTGGCAACAGCCACTGCTGCCAACCTCACACTGCCGATGCCAGATACCGACCAGACCAAGAACCCGCTGCTGAAAACCGACGGCACAGGCAAAGTGGCCACCGTTGGCTATACATTTGGCGAGCGTGAAGTGTCTGATGCAGATCTTTTCTAAAGAATCAGTAAAAAAGAAAGAATTATGAAAACAAGAAAATATATTTTCACAATGTGCCTGTCGCTCCTCGCGCTGGCTTTCACCGCCTGCAGCGACGACGATGACAACGGCTCACAGTCGGCTCCGATGACCATCAGTCAGGTCTATCTGGAGAATGTCAACGACACGGTAAACAAAGACCGTCCCGTGGACTTCGCCCGTCTGGGACAACTCATCCGCATCGAGGGCTCCGGATTCATGGGGCTGAAGAGAATCCTTATCAACGGATATGACACCTATTTTAATAATGCCTTGATGACCGACAATAATGTGTGGGTAACGCTCAACCGTAACACACCTATTGAAAAGGCCGAGGCAGATGTGCGCAACAAGATCATCCTGGTGAAAGACCAGACACGCTTGGAGTATGAATTCACCATCCGCTCTGCATCGCCCAGCATCACCTCGTGCGACAACACACTGCCCATGCCGGGAGAGAAGGTGACCGTCTTCGGAAACAACCTGCAGGAAACTACCAAGATTACCCTGCCTGGCGGTGTTGTCATCACCAGCGGCATCGAGAGCGATGAAGAGGGAAAATGGTTCTCGTTCACCATGCCTGGCGGCGTGACCGAATCGGGAAGCATCACCAGCGAGGGTGCCAACGGCACAGCCAAGTCGGCCACCTACTTCAACAACTTCAAGTGCTTCATCATCGACTTCGACGGAAAGGGAGAAATGGGTTCGTGGAGCGCCACTTATGGAGAAGAGGACTTGGTCGACGATCCACTCAACTCAGGACGCGGCAAGGTGTGCATGATTGTTCCTGGCGGAAGCATCGACAAGGGCTCTAACGGCAAACTGTGGGCCACCGCCGGCAACGACAATGCCAACGACGACTGGACATCGCGCATGTACGGCGAGATTCCGCAAGGCACTCTGGCATCAGATGCTGCCATCCAGTTTGATGTGTACTGCCCTGAGGCATGGGACGAAACAGGTCAGTTGGAAATTTCCCTGCAGAACAACCTGTCTAACTACGGCTTCGGCTCCGGCTGCACCAAATACAGCGACGACTACTACAACACGGCTGCCGTATGGGTGCCTTGGCTCAACGACGACGGAACTCACACCGCCTTTAAGACCGACGGATGGAAGACCGTTACCATTCCTTTCAGCAAGTTCGGCAACTACAACCCTGACTCTGTGGCCGACTCTGATGACTCTGCGAAAGATGCCGCGCGCCGCTCAAAGGCTGCCGGTGCCACCTTCCAGAAGGTTTGCGAAGACCGCAATGCAGGCAGTTACCGCAACTTCCTCTTCCTCTTCGTCAACAGCGACATCGAATCAGAGAAACCTGAATTCAAGTATCCCGCCAAGGACTCTAATATCAAAATCTACGTAGACAACTTCCGCGTGGTGTCCATCGCCTCCATCGAGGTTAGCGACTTTTGATGATTAATCATTTAAATACACGAATAACATGAAACTATATAAAACCATCTTGCCAGCAGTAGCATCAGTGATGCTGCTCACTGGCTGCGACGACCAGATCATGGAATGGTTTACGCCCGAGGGACACGGAAAAGTGACCAAGGCCGAGTTGCCATTGCAGGTGAAGGAGGTTCTTGCCAACTACGATAACATCAAGGACTATGCCGCACAGTACATGCCCAACACGCTGATCGGCCTGGGTGTGGGAGGATCCATCTATGCCGGCGACGACGCACGCCACCAGTTGGCCAACGACAATTTCCAGATGATTACATGGGGAAACGCCATGAAGCACGATGCCATGGTGGGCAACACCGGCGCGCTGAACACGGCCGCACTCGACACCTATCTCAGCGCCATGCCCTCTGACATGCGCCTCTACGGCCACAATTTCTTCTGGCACACACAGCAGAACCAGACCTATCTCAAGTCGCTCATCGCACCTGAGATTACCATCGAGACCGACGGCGACATTGCCAGCATGCTCAAGAACGGAGAGTTTACGAGCGACCTCAGCAGTTGGATGGGCTGGGGAGGCAGTTCCACACGCGAATGGGATGCCACTGGTGGCGTTGACGGCAGCGGCGGTGCCAAACTCTACAACCCCGCCGCAGGCAGCATCTACAGCGTACAGTTCTGCCAAGACCTGCCCGCACCCGCTGAGCCCGGAACCTACATCATGCGATTCAAGGCACGCACCGACGGTGTCGGCCACATCCAAGTATGTCTGCAGCAGCCCAGCAACGGCTATCCAGCCGTGGGCTACGAAACCTTTGAAGTGGGTAGCAACTGGATTACCTGCGAGAAGGAAATCACCGTCACCGATGACGGCAATGCATACACCCGCGTATGTATCAACACTGGTCAGGACGTGGCCACCTACTGGATCGACAACGTGGAGTTCGGAACCAAGATCGAAGGCCCCACCAACTACTGCGATAACGGCTCCTTCGAGAACGGCACCGACGGCTGGACCATCAACAACCCTGGCGCAGGCATCGAAGCCGTTGAACTGGCTGACGCCATCGACGGCAGTCACGCGCTGAAAGCCACTGCCTCTGAGTCTTCGTCCAACTATTGGGACTGCCAGGTAACCACGCCCACCATCCCCACATTCCCTGGTGAGCAGGTGCGCATCTCGTTCTTCATCAAGAGCGACCAGGCAGGCCAGGCCCGCGTCTCCTATGCCTCGGGCAGCGAAATCAGCAACCAGTGGCCGTGGATCAACTGGACGGGCAAGCAAGATAGTTGGACCGAATCATTTGAAACGTCTTCCGGATGGACGGAAATCAACTACATCATGCAGAACTACAGCCACGACTTCGTCGACGGGGCTGCCACATGGCGCTTCTGCATCGACTTGGGCAAACTACCCGGAGTCACCTATTATATAGATAATGTCCGCGTGACCAAGGTGAGCGAGGAGAGTTCATCCAAGGCTGCACGCGCTCCGCGCCGCAAGGCAACGCGCATGGTGTATACCTTCAAGTCGCCCGAGGAAAAAGCAGAGATTCTCACCAGCGCCATGGAGTCATGGATATCCAGCATGGCATCCTATCTGAATGAGAAAGGCATCACACCTTACGGCTATGATGTCATCAACGAAGCCATCGCCGACGGCTCCAACCGCCTGCGCGGCGTTGACAACGTGTTCTCCGGCAGCGACACTGAGCCCACCGAGGACACAGAAAACGGTCTCAACCTGAACTGGGAAAGCGGCCACTTCTACTGGGGCTACTTCGTGAAAGACTATGGCGTGAAGGCATTCCAGTTGGCACACCGCTACTTGCCCAACACCAAACTGTTCATCAACGACTACAACCTGGAGACCTCGCCCTCTAAACTCGCCGCGCTCATCGACTGGGTGAAACAGATCGACGCAGCCAACGGCTCGCCCATCGTCGACGGCATCGGCACGCAGATGCACATCGCCATCAACCCCACCGACAATGCCTCTGACAACGCCGCACTGGTGTCCGACCTGAAACAAAAGGTCGACGCTCAGTTCAAGACGTTGGCAGCCACTGGCAAACTGGTGCGCGTCACCGAGTTAGACGTAGACATGTGCGGATACAAAGACGGGCAGCGCGATCCCATCACCAGCCCCTCTGCAGCACAATATAAGTGTCAGGCCGACGTTTACCGCATGATCTTCGAATCATACAAGGCCTATGTTCCTGCTGCACAGCAGAGCGGCATCACCATCTGGAGCCTCACCGACCAAAGCGACGAGCATGAATACTGGCTCGAGAAGGGGCAGCCCAACCTGTTCGACGGGCAGAACCTGCGCAAGTGGGCATACAAAGGCGTTTGCGACGGTATTGCGGGCGAAGACCTCGGACTGAAATTCGGCGGTGACGAATACAAGGCTTACTATGAGAAGAACAACGTTTCAGACACCGTGAAATAGCGTTTTTCTCCATCACACACAGCCTGCTGTCCCTGAGACAAACACTCATAGGCAGCAGCACACTCCCAGAAGGCCGGCATACCCTTGCCGGCCTTCTTCATGTGAATGCACAAAAACACAATTACAAACCTATAAAGTTGGCGGTTTGAAACAAATCTACTATCTTTGCATCCATAATAACTAAAAGGCAATCTATCAACTATGTACATCAAGAAAAGACTAATGATTATTACTGCACTGATGATAACCCTTGGGGCAGCAGCACAGACGAACCCGCTATGGATGCGTTTTTGCACTATTTCACCAGACGGGTCTACTATCGCTTTTTCCTACAAAGGCGACCTGTTCACCGTGGCTTCACGTGGCGGAGAAGCGCGGCAACTGACATCGAATGCTGCCTATGATGCCTATCCTGTGTGGAGTCCAGACGGCAAAAGCATCGCCTTTTCCTCTGCCCGCGAAGGCAGTCTCGACGTGTATGTCATCAACCGCAACGGCGGAACACCCAAGCGTCTCACCACCGACAGCGGCGACGAGACACCTCTCTGCTTCCTTGACAACGAGCATGTGCTCTTCGAGGCGAACATCATGCCGACGGCCAAGTCGATTCTCTTTAACAGCCGCTCATTTCCGCAGGTTTATCAGATTGGCACGAATGGCGGAAGGCCGCGCCTTTTCTCTGAACTACCCATGCAAGACCTAAGCATCAATGCCAAGGGCGATATACTTTTCCACGACATCAAGGGCTATGAGGATCCGTTTCGCAAACATCACACTAGTTCCATCACCCGTGATGTTTGGCTGAAAAGCAATGGAAAATATTCAAGAATCACCCATTTCATCGGGGAAAACCGCACACCAAGATGGGCTCCCGACGGCCACAACTACTATTATCTGAGCGAACAAGACGGCACATTCAACGTCTACAAAAGCAGCATCGGCAACGACCAACCTCAACAAATCACTCACCACAAAGGCAACCCTGTGCGCTTCCTCAGCGTGGCGGCCAACGGCACTGTCTGCTACGGCTATAACGGAGAAATTTATACCACACGCGAAGGCGGCGAACCGCAGAAGGTGAACGTCAGCATTCTGGCCGACCGCTCGGAAAAAGAACTGGAACGGCAGATCAAAACAAGTGGTGCCACGGAAATCAGCGTGTCGCCCAACGGCAAGGAGGTGGCTTTCGTAATGCACGGCGATGTATATGTCACCTCCGTAGACTACAAGACCACCAAGCAAATAACCGACACGCCCGAGCAGGAACGCACTATCGACTTCGCGCCCGACGGCAGAAGCATTGCCTATGCATCGGAACGCAACGGCATGTGGAAGATTTTCCAGACCTCTATCAAGAACAAAGAGGAGAAAATGTTTACTTATGCCACAGATCTGGAAGAGGTTCAACTCACCAATACAGGCCACACATCCATTCAGCCCAAATACAGTCCCGACGGAAAAAGCATTGCCTTCCTTGAAGACCGTGGCACCCTGCGCGCCGTGGACGTTAAGTCGAAAGCCGTGCGCACACTGATGGACGGCAAATACATCTTCTCATACAGCGACGGTGACGTATGGTATGAGTGGAGTCCCGACAGCCGTTGGCTGCTCTCATCGTATATCGGCAACGGCGGATGGAACAACCAGGACATCGCGCTGGTAAGTGCCTCTGACAACGGGGATGTACACAATCTGACGGAAAGCGGCTACAACGAAGGCAACGGCAAATGGGTGCTCGGCGGAAAAGCCATGATCTTTGAGAGCGATCGCGCCGGATACCGAAGCCATGGCAGTTGGGGAGCCAATAGCGACGTATATATCATGTTCTTCGACCTTGATGCCTATGAGCGTTTCTCCATGACCAAAGAAGAGAAAGTGATGCTCGAAGAGGCTGAGAAGGAGAAGAAAAACGACAAGAAGGAGTCTGACAATGCTGGAAAGCCTGCCAGCAGCAAGGACAAGAAACAAACCGCCAACAAGAAAGCCCATGCCGACGATGCGAAAAAAAGTGAACCGGCACTGACTTTCGATCTGGAGAACTGCCGTGACCGCATTGTCAGGCTCACCGTGAACTCCTCCCGTCTGGGCGATGCCGTGCTCTCCGCAGGCGGTGACACCTTATATTATCAGGCTGCTTTCGAGGGAGGAATGGATCTCTGGAAGCATGATTTGAGAGAAAACAAGACTGAAATCGTGCTCAAAGACGTAGGCAGGGGAAATCTAAAAACCGACAAGGCGAAAAAGAATCTCTTCCTCTGCACGACGCGAGGCATCAAGAAGATTGATCTGGGCAAAGGAAAGCCGGAAACCATTGCCTTCGAGGCTCCTTTCAACTACCGCCCCTACGAGGAAAGGCAGTATATATTCAACCACATCTGGCAGCAGGTGAAAGACAAATTCTACGTGGAAGATCTCCACGGCGTTGACTGGGAAGCCCAAAAAGAAAACTATGAGCGTTTCCTGCCATACATCAACAACAACTACGACTTCCGCGACATGCTCAGTGAAATGCTCGGCGAACTGAACGCATCGCACACCGGCGCACGATTCAGTGCCAGTGGTGCTGCCCTGAAGACGGCTGCACTCGGTCTCTTTTTCGACGAAAGTTATCAAGGCGACGGCCTTCGCGTGGAGGAAGTCGTCAACCGAGGACCCTTTGCCATCAAGAAAACAGGCGTGAAACCCGGATGCATCATTGAGAAAATCGACGGAAACCCAATCCGTGCAAACGAAGACTACACATGGATGCTCGACGGAAAGGCAGGAAAGCCACTGCGCATCTCCGTGTTCGACCCTGCTAACGGAAAGCATTTCGACGTAAATGTGAAGGCTATCACACGGTCGGCTCAGCAGGAACTGCTCTACAAGCGATGGGTTGACAGAAACCGCGAAACGGTGGAACGACTCTCGGGCGGCCAGATAGCCTATGTTCACGTCAAGGCAATGGACAGCGAGAGTTTCCGCACCGTTTATCGCGAACTGCTGAGCGACAAGAACCGCAACTGCAAAGCCGTGATAGTGGACGAGCGTCACAACGGTGGTGGATGGCTGCACGACGACCTTTGCACCTTACTGAGCGGTCGCCAATACCAGAGTTTCGTGCCTCACGGCAAATATGTAGGCCGCGATCCATACAACAAATGGGTGAAGCCATCGTGCGTATTAATGTGCGAAGACGACTATAGCAACGGACATGGATTCCCGTGGGTATACAAAGAACTCGGCATAGGCAAACTCATCGGCACGCCAGTTGCCGGAACAATGACTGCCGTGTGGTGGGAAACGCTGATAGACAGCAGTTTGGTGTTTGGCATCCCGCAGGTGGGATGCATGGATATGCGCGGCAAATATGGCGAAAACAATCAACTGATGCCCGATATTGAGGTGTACAACACACCTGAAGATTATCTGTCAGGCAACGACCGTCAGTTGGAGCGAGCCGTGGAAGAGATGATGAAGTAATGAATTACAACAATTGCGAAGGTTTTTCTGGCAGGAGAATCCTATGCGAACACCGGGATGCCCCAACGGCTATCCCGGTGTTTTCTTATTGGGATTATCTAAATTGGGGTAAAAATATTTGATTCACGCTAACACAAACGCTATGTCTGCTGCCCACGGGGAGATCGGCTGTAAGAGGCGGCGGAGCGAGCGCCGAGAGATGTGTTAAATAGAGTTTATTAACTCAAGTTTCTGAAGTAGTTAAGTAGAAAGTAGTTAAGTAGTTAAAGCCAAATGTCTGGAGACAAAATATCAGCAAACCAAGTAATGGCTTCACTACTTCACTTCTTAACACCGACTACTGACTACTTAACTATGAACTATGAACCATGAACTATGAACTACAAAGAAGTTGAGCGAATGCGAAACTTGAATTTATTTATCTATGTATAAGTGTTTTGTATCGGCGAATTTGAAGTTTGTTATTGTTTGCTAATCGGTTTGGCTGTGACGATATTTTTTTGTATTTTTGTATATCCTAATCTACTGTCTCAAACATGGGTTCTCTCTACACTATGGGCTAAATACGGGAAGTAGGTATTCCCGTCGGCATCCTTGCTGTTCCAGTAGTAACTGGCATTGCCCTTCTGTGCGTCGTTACCGACCCATCCCACGATTGTATACGTCATCTGATCCTCGCCGTTGGCTTTTGCTCCGAAATCGAGACCACCCCTAGGGCTTGGAGTAGTTTTCCAGAAGCCAGTTATCGAAATCAGTTCTCTTGATGGCACTGGTATCGAAAATGCTGTTACTGTCTAGATCGTCGTCACCGCATGAAGCGATAATCAGCGGGCATGCCAGCAGCATTAAATATATAAACTTTTTCATGTCACTTCTGTTTTAATGATGAAATGAATGAGTTTAACATCACAAAACATTTATCGCTTATGTCTTTTAATGATGAAATAAATACAGTCAGATGCATAATCGCTGCAAATTCTTCGAATAAATGGGAGAAATTGCAAAAATTGTAACATAGAGAAAGTGTTTTGCGAAAAATTGAAACATACTTGATAAAAACCAGCCCGAATTAATGTTTTTTTGAGGAAAAGGCAATTTTTTGCAAAAAATATTTGGATTTAATAAAATTTATGCCTACATTTGCAAAATGTTTTTAAAAACAGAAATAAAAAAACGCTATAAATCCCATCACAGGGAAGCGGAAATGAAACGCTAATACCTGAAGAATTTACATTTTACACGGACGGAGTGATATCATTTATTTCATCATTAACATACAAAAAATCGCTTATGAAGAAGTTCTTATTAACTCTCATCTGTGTGCTTATGGCCACAGTGACAGCCTTGGCGCAGGGAAACCGCGTGCAGGGAACTGTTGTCGATGAGAACGGAGAACCCATCATTGGAGCCTCCATCACGCTGAAGGGCTCGTCCAAGGGTGTAATCACCGACGTGGACGGAAACTTCACCATCGACAACGCATTAGGTAAGACGCTTGTGATTTCCTACATCGGTTATGACAAGCAGGAAGTAAAAGCAACGAAGACCATGAAAATCACCCTGCGTGGCGATGCTACCGCTCTCGAAGAAGTGGTGGTAACGGGTATGCAGAAGGTGGACAAGCGCTTGTTTACGGGTGCATCCACAAAAATCAACGCCAGTGATGCCAAGATAGACGGTATGGCAGATATTTCTCGCTCGCTCGAAGGCCGCGCTGCCGGTGTGTCAGTGCAGAACGTGTCTGGTACATTCGGTACGGCTCCGAAGATTCGCGTGCGTGGTGCCACCTCTATTTATGGTAACTCCAAGCCTTTGTGGGTGGTCGACGGTGTCATCATGGAAGATGTGACCGATGTTAGTGCCGACGACCTGTCGAGCGGTGATGCCAATACGCTGATTTCTTCTGCTATTGCCGGACTGAACTCTGACGATATCGAGACCTTCGACATTCTGAAGGACGGTTCCGCTACCTCTATCTACGGTGCCCGCGCCATGGCCGGTGTGATTGTCATCACCACGAAGAAGGGTAAGCAGGGACAGGCTCGCATCAACTATACGGGTGAGTACACCATGCGTCTGGTGCCATCTTATTCCACGTTCAACATCATGAACTCTCAGGACCAGATGAGTATCTACCAGGAGATGCAGCAGAAGGGATACCTCAACTATGCAGAAATTGCCAACAGCGCATCAAGCGGTGTCTACGGAAAGATGTATCAGTTGATGGGCCAATACGACCCGAAGACCGGTCAGTATGCACTGGCCAACACCAACGAGGCCCGCGCCGACTATCTGCGCCAGGCTGAGTACAGGAACACCGACTGGTTTGACGAACTGTTCTCTAACTCTGTGATGCACAACCATTCTGTAAGCATCTCAACGGGAACCGAGCGTGCTCAGACCTACGCATCTGTTTCGGCCATGTTCGACCCGGGATGGACCAAGCAGTCGAAAGTGGAGCGCTACACAGCCAACCTGAACAACTCGTTCAACCTTACCAAGAAATTGACGTTCAACATGATTGCCAACTCCAGTTTCCGTAAGCAGAAGGCTCCGGGAACCTTGAACTCAGAGTTGGATGTGGTGTCAGGTGCCGTGAACCGTTCATTCGACATCAACCCGTATTCTTATGCTTTGAATACGAGCCGCGCGCTCGACGTGAACACGTTCTATACGCGTAACTACGCACCGTTCAACATCCTTCACGAGTTGGAGAACAACTACATCAACCTCGATGTGTTCGACATCCGCGTGCAGGGTGAGTTGAAATACAAGCCCATCAAGCAAGTGGAATTAGGCGTGCTCGGTTCTTTCAAATACAACCAGGCCACCCGCAACCACAGCATTTGCGACGACTCTAACCAGGCCAACGCCTACCGCGCCATGGACAATACCACCATCCGCAACAACAACCGCTATCTTTATACCGACCCCGACGACATGTTCGCCGTGCCTGTAACCATCCTGCCTAACGGAGGTATCATGAACAAGCATACCAACAAGATGGATGCCTGGGACTTCCGTGCCACGGCAAGTTACAACGACGTATATGCCAACAACCATATCGTAAACCTCTATGGCGGTACGGAAATCAACAGCATCGACCGTACGGCCGACTGGTTCCGCGGTTGGGGTATGCAGTACAGCCTCGGCGAAATTGCCAACTATGCCTATGAGGTGTTCAAGAAGGGTGCAGAGGACAATACCGACTACTTCACACTGAGCAACACCCATGAGCGCCGCGCTGCCTTCTTCGGAACGGCCACCTATTCTTATAAAGGCCGCTACACCATCAACGGCACGCTCCGCTATGAGGGTAGCAACCGTCTGGGTAAGGCTACCAAGGCACGCTGGCTGCCCACATGGAACGTTTCCGGTGCATGGAACGCTCACGAGGAGCCCTGGTTCGAAAAGGTATTCAAGAGAGCCCTGACCCATGCCACCCTGAAAGCATCCTACTCGCTGACCGCCGAGAGCGGCCCGTCGTGGGTTACCAACTCACTGCCCGTTATTGCCAGTTACAATCCCTGGCGTCCGTCAGCAGGACTTCGTGAGAGCGGACTGGAAGAAGAAGACCGCGCAAACGGTGAGTTGACCTTCGAGAAGAAGCACGAGTTGAACCTCGGCGTGCAGTTGGGATTCCTTGACAACCGCATCAACGTGGAGTTCGACTGGTACAAGCGTAACAACTACGACCTGATTGGTATTGTGAACACCCAGATGGGTGGAAGAAAATACGGTAACGTGGCATCGATGAAGTCTAACGGTATGGAACTTTCTATCAGTACCACCAACATCAAGACTCAGAACTTCACATGGACCACAAACTTCATCTATTCACACACTCACAACGAAGTGACCGAACTTGAGAACATCCAGCGCGTCATCGACCTCGTCAGCGGTTCCGGATTCGCACTCGAAGGCTATCCCGTGCGCTCGCTGTTCTCCATCCCGTTCCGCGGACTGAACAACGAAGGTCTTCCCACCTTCCTCGATCAGAATGGTGAAGTCACCACCACGGGTATCTATTTCCAGACCCGCGACAAGGAGAAGATGGGCTTCCTGGAGTACAGCGGAAGCGTGGATCCCACCGACGTCGGATCGTTTGGAAACATCTTCAAGTACAAGGGATTGTCACTGAACGTGTTCCTGACTTACTCATTCGGCAACGTGGTGCGTCTCGACCCCGTGTTCAAGAACCGTTACAACGACCTCAACTCCATGCCAAAAGAGTTTGCCAACCGCTGGATGATTCCTGGTGATGAGAACTTCACCACCATTCCGGTTATTGCATCCAGCCGTCAGAATGAGAACGACTCTGATCTGAGTTATGCCTACAACGCATACAACTATAGTACAGAGCGCATCGCCAAGGGCGACTTCATCCGTCTGAAGGAAGTGTCGCTGGGTTACGAATTCCCGAGATCGCTCGTAAATTCCCTGAAACTTAACAACCTCTCTTTGAAACTACAGGCCACCAACCTCTTCTTGCTCTATGCCGACAAGAAACTCAATGGTCAGGATCCTGAGTTCTACAACACCGGTGGTGTGGCCGTGCCATTGCCAAAACAGTTCACGCTGACACTGCGTGTGGGAATGTAACGGTTCAGGTAATTATAGACAACAACCATAAAAGAATATTTACGACTATGAAGAAATATATAGTATTATCAATTCTTGCCTTGAGCATGGGGTTGGTTTCATGCAACGATTTCCTCGACACACTGCCCGACAACCGAACAGAGGCAAACACCGTGGAAAAGATTCAGAAGTTGCTTGTGGCCGCCTATCCCACCCATGACCACATGGCATTTACGGAATATGCATCTGACAACGTAGACGAAGTGCTGTCGAACAGCAGTTATAAAGAGCGTTTTATCGATCAATGTTACACATGGACAGATATCACGGAGACCAACAACCAGGATCCTCGTTACTACTGGATGGACCTCTATCAGTGTATTGAAACGGCCAACATGGCCCTTGAAGGTATTGAGTCGATGGGTGGTGCTACCACCGCCACACTCAGGGAAATGCAGTCAGAAGCCCTGATGTGCCGCGCCTATGCACATTTCATGCTGGTGAACCTCTTTGCCACTCATTACGATTCCAACGACCCCAACGCTGTCGGCATCTCTTTCGTGAGCGAGACAGAGAAAGAACTCAACCCCAAGTATCAGCGCGAAAGCGTGCATGAGAACTATGCACACATCGCTGCCGACATTGAGGCTGCCCTTCCCAACGTTGGCGACAGTTACTATGACGTGCCGAAGTATCACTTCAACAAGAATGCCGCCTATGCCTTCGCCACCCGTTTCTATCTCTATTATGAGAAATACGACAAGGCCATTGAGTGTGCCAACGTGGTGCTCGGAACGAATCCCAAGGCCATGCTGCGCGACTGGGACGTGCTCAACACCATGCCCAACGGTGCTGTCTATCAGCAGGATCCTTATGCCAACCACGTGATTGAGCCAACGCTCAACTGCAACCTGCTGCTGCTCACCTCCTACTCTAGCCAGCCAATTTACTTCGGCGGATGGGGTACCGGAAAGGCCTACACGCACAATTCTTATTTGGGAACCACTGAAACGCTGTCAGCCCTGGCTGGTCTTTGGGGAGGCAATTACTCATCGTTTGCCGTGCCGCCAAAGCGCTACACAGCACGCAACTACTGGTCAATGTGGCGTCTGCCCTTTCTGTTTGAGGATACCGACAACCTGGGCAATGGCTACTTTCATACGGTATACAACGCATTCACGGGCGACGAAGTGCTGCTCAACCGTGCTGAAGCCTACATCATGCTGAAGCAGTATGACAAGGCTTGCGAAGACCTCACCCTGTGGATTGACAACGTTAGCAGGGCTAAGACCTATGTGCTGACTCCGCAGAAAGCAGAGACTTACATAAAGAGTCTGGACTATGCCTACGACAAGAAGAACGCTGACGGAAGCATTGAGCAAAAAGCCGACGTGGCCGGTTCGCTCAGGAAGCACCTCAACCCCAAGTTCGCCATCGACGCAGAGGGTTCTACGCAGGAGTGCCTGATTCAGTTGGTACTGGCCTGCCGCCGCTACGAAACGCTCCACGAGGGCAAGCGCTGGTTCGACATCAAGCGCTGGGGCATTGAAATCCCGCGCCGCACCATCGATGCTTCCGGCAATCCCGTTGAGTTTACCGACTGGCTGACGGTTGACGACAAGCGCCGCGCCATCCAGATTCCACAGGATGTGGTAAGTGCCGGCTACGAGCCGAACCCGCGCGACGAGAAGGAACCTGGTAATTCAGAAATTGATATTTGTGAAAAAGAGTAAGCATTATGAAAAAGACCATATTATATATAGTACCTCTGATGCTGCTGCCGCTGTTCTTCAGCGCATGTAGCAGCGACGAGATCGAGCCGGAAAGCGTTATCACCGTCGACAACTATCGCAAGAACGCATTCGACCGCTGGCTCGAGGAGAATTTCCGTAATCCTTATAACATCGATTTCAAATATCGTTATGAGGAGATAGAAAGTGACTTGGACTACTACACTGTCCCGGCCGACATGGAGCAGTCTATCAAGATGGCCCACCTGGTGAAATACCTGTGTGTGGAGACCTACAACGAGATTGCCGGCATTGAGTTCACCCGCGCCAACTTCCCGAAGATGTTCTTCCTGAGCGGTGTGTGGGAATATCAGAACAACGGCTCCATCATCCTCGGAACAGCCGAAGGCGGAAAGAAGATCCTGCTGTTAGGCATCAACTTCCTGAACGATGTACTCGACGGCACATACGACAACAACTATAACGTGGCCGACGGTCTGAACCACTATTACATCAAGACCATCCACCACGAGTTCGTGCACATCCTGAACCAGACGCAGGACTACCCAGCCTCGTTCCGCCAGGTAACCCCGAGTTCGTATGTCAGCGACAGCCAGTTCTCCGAGCCTTACCGGAGCAACTACCTGAAGCGCGGATTCATCACGGCCTATGCTCAGACCAACGACAGGGAGGACTTCGCCGAGATGGTTTCCGAGTATGTCACCCACGATGCCAAGTGGTGGGAAAGCAGGATGAAAGAGGCTGAAGCCATTTATGAAGACGATCCTGACCAGACACAGCCCGGCCGCACGCTCATTGAGCAGAAACTCGACATCGCCCGCGCCTATATGTACACCACATGGGGCATCGACATCGACGTTCTGCGTTCAACCATTCTGCGCCGCCAAGGTAATATTACGTCGGGAAAGGTTGACCTGACCGACTTGACTATCAACAGTGGAACCAATTAAACCAAGGAGGACTGACAATGAAAAAGAAAATATTTGCATATTTGCTGCTGATGCTGCCGGCGTTGCTGCTCACTTCTTGTCTGAAAGACCAGGAAGATGTCTTCGACAAGCCCGCATCCATACGCACCAAGGAGTATCTCGAAAAGACCAGACGAGTGCTGACAAGTTCTGAACACGGATGGGTGCTCGACATGTTCCCCCACCCCACACAAGACTACGGAGGCTATTCGTTCACCATGAAGTTTGATGAAGACAACGTCACTGTATGCACAGAACTGGCTGAGGATGTCACAGAGCCCATCACCTCTGCCTATACGCTCAGCAACGAGGCAGGACCAGTGCTCTGCTTCGACACATACAATAAATACCTGCACCTCTTCTCTACCCCCAGCAGCGGAACGGGAGCAGGCGGCTACGAGGCCTACAAGGGTGACTTCCTGTTCATCATCATGAACATCAGCGAAGACGAAAACACCATCACACTGAAGGGAACCCGCTCGGGCAATCTCATGTACATGCACCGCATAACGCAGGACATTGCCGACTATCAGACCGAACTGAACGAGTTTGTCAGCAACCTGGTGTTCGACAGGGCTGTAGCCACCATCGACGGCAAGGAATACACGCTCAACTTCTTTACCAACGACCGCTACATCGGCATCGACGTGCCCGAGGGCGAGGAAGCCATCGAAACGGCCTTCTGCTTCGACAACAACGGATTCACGCTCTACGAGCCTGCCACCCTCTCTGGCAAGCAAGTGCAGGTGTTCAAGTATAATGAAGAGAATGCTACGTTCACCTCGCAGGAGGATCCCAGCGTGGTGTTCACCGGACTGCTGCTGCCCTCTATCGTTATCAACAACGTGGGCGAGTCTGTCTCGGTCGGCAATTCAGCCTCAACGCTTGAGTATCACTTCAACCTGGCCGACAAGTTCACCTATACGGCTAACGACAGTTGGCTGAAGGTAAGCGTCAGCGGCAAGGACCTGAAGATTGACGTGGAAGAGAATACCACGGGCGAACCGCGCTCTGGCACCATCACCGTGGAGGCAAGCGGCGAAAAGGCCACCATCACCGTCTCTCAGGTGCCGCTCAACCGCATCTTTGCCGACAGCGACCTCTACTTTGCATTCAGCAAGTTCAGTGCAGCCCTGCAGCCCACCTACATGGCCTGCAAGACCCTGTCAGACAGCGAGGGCGAGGTAATCAACGTCATGGCATTCACCACGTACAATAATCCTACATTTGCCACAGGCTTTGGTATCTACTTCACCAGCGGCAATTACGCAGGCTTGATTGCACTCGACTTGCAGTTTATCGGTGGCGACAAGGTGAAGTTTGTATACAACTCTGCCCGCAACGACTTGAACGGCAACGGTGGATGGTATTACAGCCATGGCTATTCTACGTTCATCAACTATCTGACAAGCACCACCTTCACCCTCACAGCCGACAGCGAGTCGCAGCCCACCTACTTCACGCTGACTGACGACAACAACTCGGCCAACTACTTCACCGTGGTGACAAAGGCTGTGTCTACCCCATTTAACAACTAAACCTAAAGCATAAGAAACATGAAAAAAGTATTTAGTATATTCGCAATCATCGCAGCCGTGACCTTGTTCACGGCATGCGGTGACGACGATGCCACATACCAGGCTACACCGAAACTGGAAGTAGCCAGTGTAGACGTGCTGTTTGAATCTGACGGAGGAACCGGCAACATCGTTGTCAGCACCAACCAGGCGCTCACTGCAACCACCGATGCCAACTGGCTCACGCTGTCGGTAAGCGGCAACACGGTGAACCTGAATGCCAGTCCGAACATCACACTGAACGGAAGATCGGCACTGATTAAACTGAAGGCCGGTGACACAGAAGCCGAAGTGACCGCCACACAGAAGAGCAGTATTTACGGTCTGGCCGACGGTCTTGAGTATGAGATGGGCGACTATCAGGCCAAACTGAACATCGACGTGGTGCACAGCAGCAACGTCACGGTTCAGAGCGGTGTTGACTGGCTCACGGCAACGTTCAACAACGAAACCAGCCAGATTGAAGTAACAGCCCAGGACAATGACAACGCAGAGCCTCGCGAAGGCTATGTAACCGTAGACATGAACGGCATCCAGGACAAGGTGCTCATCACCCAAATCGGCATGCTGCTCGACCTCGACGCTGACACCGTCAGAACCAAGAACAACGATCCCGAGACACTCAGAGTGGGTCTGAACCACTCGCGCCCAGTCACCGTGGAAAGCCAGGACGAATGGATCACCGCCAGTTTCGACTCAAAGACCAATCAGGTGGTGTGCGAAGTGAACAGTGCTAACGAAACTGGTTGGAGACGCTTTGGTACAGTTAATATCCAGTCGGGTACAGTAACCAAGACGCTCGTCGTTTCTCAGTTCGACTTCGTGAAAGACATCCAGGGTGCATACTTCTTGATGTACTATTCAAGTGGCTGGAAACAAATGGGTATGATTCTGGAAACCACCAGCGACACCGAGGGAACGCTCACCTTTGCAACCGGCTCACTGGCTGGCATCGTGCTGCCCATCACCCTAGACGCAGCAACAGAGACGTTCACCGTGCCCAACGAATACGACACTGACGCCACTTACACGAAGGACGGTGTGGAATACATACTCTCCAACTTTGTCATGATGCTCAGTGCTGACAATAAGATCTATAGAGTAAGGAACACCTCGCTGCCTTATGCAACTGCAAGCCTCACAGAAGACGAAGACGGTATCTTCTTTGATTTCAGTGCCGTTTACAAAGACTACGAGTTCTATGCGCTCAGATTTGCGTATGGCGAAGGAGGATACGACGGCTACAAGGGATCCTACCTCACCTTGCCTTACTGCTATCTGGTGAAGTTGTAATCGAAAGAGTAAAAACTCATCAGTCGTACATTAACCAAGAGGATGCACCCACGTGCATCCTCTTTTGTTGTTAACAGCACGCCCGGAAGTGCCGCTTCGCAGCCGTGAAACAGGCACTTTGCCTCCCCGAAAGCGGCACCGCGGAAAAGTAAATTAATATAATTTGCACGGTAAATCAATTTAATTTGAAAAGTAAATCAATTTAATTTGCACGGTAAATTATATTAATTTGCTGAAGCGCTCCGCCACCTTGCAGGCTCGAAACCACTGCTATGGGAGCAGAAAAGTGGCACTACGGCAATGCCATAGCGCCACTTTCCTATATGCAGGGCAAACGCTCTGTAAGAGTTATTTAGCCACCTTCCTGCCGCCCACGATGTAGATGCCGGGACGGAGGGCATTGAAGTCGGTGCCCAAGTAGCGGCCGTCAAGACTGTAGATGCCACCTTGTGCCGACTGCAGGCTGCCCGCTTTCATCTCGCGGATGCCCGTCTCTGACGACGACTTGCGCTGGATGAGCACTTCATCGATGAAGAAACGGTTCTTGTTAGACATGAACTCCAGGCGCACGCTGCCGCTGCCGGTCAGGTCGGTCACATGGGCGTTCCATTCTTCTGTCTTCATATCATCAAACATGGTCGTGGAAAGCGTGGCGTTGCCGCCGTCGGCTACACTCACGCGCATGAAGTTCGACTCGCTTCCCCACGGGGCGGCCTTGAACGAGAGTTGGTATTCCACGCCGCTTTCCAGTTTGATGGTGGGCGAGGTGAGCACGCCGAAGTTCTTTCCGCTGCCCACTCTCAGGCACTGGTCGCCTCCGTAGTAATTGGCGCTCTCCCATCCCGCGTTGTCAACATTCGCCTTACCAGAGGCAATGCTTCCGCTCCACTTGCCGTCGTTACCGCCTTTTCCATTGCATTTGTTGAACGACTCATAGAAGAAAGTGTCGCCCGTGATGACGGTTTCCTGACTCGCCTGGGTGTCGGGAGCGAATGAGAACGAGATGACTCCGTCGCTGCTCTCCTTGATGTTGCGTATGGCGTAGTTGAGATACTTGCTGCCGTCGGTGTTCTTGTTGAAGAGTTTGGCCGCAGGCACCGAGCGGTTGGTCAGACTGTCACGCTTCTGATAGGGGAAGGGATCGCCGGCAAGGTCGGAGACGGACACGCCGTCTTTGTTGTCGGCATGCACGATGGTGCAGCGCTGATGGGCGGGATCGTTGTTCACCTCGTTTGCCTCCCATACGTAGTCATCATAGTCTACATGGATTACCAGCAGGCCGTGGCCGTAGGATTCGCGGTCCCAGCCCACCAACTGGCGGTTTTCCAGCAGATAGTATTCGTCGGGATGGCCCTGGTTATATATAATATAGGTGTCGCCGCCGTCGGCAATGGCGGTCATGCCGCTCACCTGTGTTTCTTCTTTCAGTTCGATGGGCTCCTTCCATCCGCACCACATGCGCTCGTAACTGGTATAGCCGCACGGAATGAAGGAGTCGCCATTGTAGCAGCCATAGTCCATCAGGCTCCATGAATCCATGCCGAAATTGCTTTGGTCCTCATTGCCGGAGGTGTCATAGAAATCGGGCAATCCCAGACAGTGGGAGAACTCATGGCAGAAGGCTCCGATGCCGTCTATTTCACTACCATCGCCCAGTTCGGAACTGCAGGCATAGGTGTCTATTTTCACTCCGTCGAGCGATAATGTGCGGCCGACAGCCTCTGACAGGCTCCACATGTGGGGCCAGATGGTGTTCTTGTCACCGCCGTTTTGCTCGCCCTGTCCGGCATAGACCACGAACACCTGGTCAACCTCGCCGTCGCCGGCCCAGTCGTAGTCCTTGAAGTTTACGCTGTCTTTCACCAGTTTGCAGGCTTCTTCGGCCATCTCTCCCGGCCGGATGTCATCGCCATCGTCGTTGTCGGGCACGTTCTTTCCATAGTAAAGACTGTTGTGACTCAGGGTTACTGGTCCCACCACGTCGAAGTCTAATTCGAACTGGCCGTTGCTCTGGTCAAAGAAATAGTCTTTCACGCTGCCCACGAAGCCTGCGGAAGAGGTGAAGCCGCGCTTGTTGGCAATCTGCTCATAGAGGGCCTTGTCGTGGCCGGCCTTGAATTTCCGGTCGGAGAACTGGGCCAGGATAATCAGTCCCTTCTTCTTGCCAATGTATGCGCTTCGCTGGCGCACGTTCTTGGCGCGGCGTGCCTGCTGCAGACGGCGCACACTCTTGCGCTTTGCCGAGGCTTTGGCAGCCTGCTCGGCAAGTGAAACGGGGACGTAGCGTCCCGTCTGCTCATCCTCGTTGTAGGCCACTCCCTGCGCGTCTTTCCAATAATGAAGGAACTCGTCGCCGCAGAGTTGCACCCTGATTTGTTCGCCGCTGTTCAACAAAACGGTTTTCCATATGCCGCGCTTGGCAGGAACAGCGCTTGCTGCCAAAGCGATAACAGCCATCAAAAAGGCTCCTACAAATCTTTTCATATTTTAGTTATACTTATATTATTTGCTAATACGTTCATACATGGTCCTGATTTTCTCGCTGACATACTGGCGGAAGGCCTCGCTGCCCAGTATCTCTATATCGTCGTAAAGCCCCAGCACAAAGCGCCCGATGCCGGCATAACTGCACACGTTGAGCCGCAACAGCCAGTGGCCCTCGCCGTCGGCCTGCATGCTGCCCGCCGTGAGCGGATATTCCTCTTTCATCATCTGGCAGGCCAGTGTGCCGAGCCGCAGTTCCACGGGCATCAGTTCCTCGCCGCTGAACATGAACACGTCGGTGTGCATCTGGCGGTGGGACGACTCGTTGGCCCAAGGTTCGGTGAGCACGGCCACATCCTCGATGCGTGCTATCTTGAAGGTCTTGTTCATCTTCGATGCCGGCTCGTAGCACCTCACTTCGTTGTTGCCGTTCATCAGAAGGAACGGTTCCACCAGACGGTCGCGCTTGCTCCGCCCGTGCGGTGAGGTGTAGCCGCGCAGCACTGCCATCTGCTTGTACTTGATGGCATCGTACAACTGGCTGATGACATGGGCCGACTGCTCGTTCACACGGTCGTTGGTAACGATGGAGAAGTCGTAGAACCGGTCCAACTTCATCTTCAGGTTTTCCACCAAGGCGTTCCTGCTGTCGGTCTTGTCGAGCAGGCGGCGCATCACCACGGCCTCCTCCTCGGTGAAGGTAACCCTCTCCACAATGCGCTTGAAGAAAGGGGAGTTGCGGTCTATGCGGTACATGCCCGACTCCTTGCTGACCAAGAAGCCGCAGTCGCGGAAGAACTCCAGATAGTAATAGAAGTTTCTTCGCGATATGCCCAGCCGCTCGCATGCCTTGTCAACCGTGTATCCGCGGTTCTCGGTGAGCATGAGCAGCATCTCCAGTTCGCGTTCCAGTTTGTCGTGTCTCATTTCAATCCTCGAACTTCAAGGTTAGTTGTCCGTCGCCCAAGAGGTTGTAACTCATGCGATGATAAGGTGTGGTGCCGTATTGTCTGATGGCATCGCGGTGCTTTTTGGTGGGATATCCCTTGTTGCTTTTCCAGTCGTATTGCGGATATTCCGCTGCCAACCGGTCCATATAGTCATCGCGATAGGTCTTCGCCAGGATGCTGGCCGCCGCTATGGAGAGGTATTTGCCGTCGCCTTTCACGATGCACGTGTGGGGAAGCGGTTTCGCCTCTTCGCCGCCCGACACCTTATCTATATATGGGCGGAAGCGGTTTCCGTCTACGATGACAGCCTGCGGGCGCACATTGAGTTGGTCCAGCGCGCGGTGCATGGCCAGGAAACTGGCATTCAGTATGTTGATCTTGTCGATTTCCTCGGGCGTTACGATGCCCACGGCCCACGCCACGGCATCGCGCTCAATGACCTCGCGCAACTGATGGCGCTTCTTGTCGGTGAGTTGCTTTGAGTCGTTCAGTTCGGCATTCTCATAGTCGGGAGGCAGGATTACCGCCGCCGCATAGACACTGCCGGCCAGGCATCCGCGCCCGGCCTCATCGCATCCGGCCTCTATTTTATCGTCATAGAAATGACTTGCAAGCATCTATTTTAATTATTTTTTTATCAGAACGCAAAAATTGTGAACTTATTTTGCACAACAGCCCCCTAATTTTGCACTCAGAAACAATAAAACTACAGAACGAAATGGAAAAGCAGATTATCTTGAATACCAACGGCTGGCTGCCCAGCCTGGTTGCCAATGCCTTCAGCATGATGGTCCGTGCGGCCAACAAACCCGTAGACATGTTAGGTTCATATTATTCGCACGTGTTGGAGCGCAACATGAACAGGCAGCAAACCTGGGCGTTGATTGAAGCACAGGCAGCCCTCTTCCTTGGCATCCTGCCCGCCGGCTATTCGATTGCCGTGCGCGCCGTGGCACTGGCTTGGTTCATCGCAGCGGTAAGGAAATGCAAGAGGGTGCTCTGAGACATCAGAACATCTTGGCCACGCGCGCCACGCCGGCCACCAGCGCGTCTACCTCTTCCTTCGTATTGTAAAGGGCAAACGAGGCGCGCACGGTGCCTTGCACTCCCAGGCGGTCCATCAGCGGCTGGGCGCAGTGATGGCCTGTGCGCACGGCAATGCCCAGACGGTCGAGCAGCGTTCCCATGTCTAAATGATGGATATCGCCAACGTTAAAGGAGACCACGGCATCTTTTTGCGACAGCGAATGGTCTTCAGGCGATGAGCCCGAATGTGCATGAGGGCCGTAGATCTTCATTCCATCGATGGTCATCAGTTGCTCCATGCAATAGCGGGTGAGTTCCCGCTCATGGGCGGCTATATTGTCAAGTCCCAGTGCATTCAGATAGTCAATGGCCTTGGCCAGACCATTCGTGGCCACATAGTCGGGCGTTCCGGCCTCGAACTTGAACGGAAGACGCTCGAAGGTGGTATGCGCAAAGGTAACACGGTCGATCATCTCTCCCCCACCCTGATAAGGCGGCATCTTGTCGAGCCACTCCTCCTTGCCATAGAGCACGCCGATGCCTGTGGGCCCGTACATCTTATGGCCGCTGAAGGCATAGAAGTCGCAGTCCAGGGCCTGCACGTCTACTTGGAAATGAGGTGCGCTCTGCGCCCCGTCTACCAATACCGGCACTCCGTGGGCGTGGGCAATGCGGATGATTTCCGCAACGGGGTTCACCGTTCCCAGCACGTTGCTCACGTGAACCACGCTCACCAGCCGGGTGCGGTCAGTGAACAACTGCTCGTAGGCATCCATTTGCAGCAGGCCGTCGTCGCTCACGGGAATCACCTTTAACTGTATTCCCTTTTTGCCGGCCTGCAACTGCCAGGGCACGATGTTGGAATGGTGCTCCATGCCGGAGACTATCACTTCGTCGCCCTCGTGCATAAAAGCATCGGCAAAAGAGGAAGCCACCAGATTGAGGCTCTCGGTGGTTCCGCGGGTGAAAATCACCTCCTCCGTCTTGGCAGCATGGATGAAACTGCGCACTTTCTCGCGCGCCTCCTCGTGCAGGTCGGTTGCCTGCTGGGAAAGATAATGCACGCCACGATGGACATTGGCATTCACATTATAGTATTCGTCCACCAGCGCATCCACCACCATTCGCGGCTTCTGCGTGGTGGCGGCATTGTCGAGATAGACCAATGGCTTGCCGTAGATCTCACGCGACAATATCGGGAAATCCTCCCTTATCTTGCTGACATCATACATATTGTTCGGTTTTTATCTGCAAAGGCGGCAGCCTTCACATTTGTTGAGTTCTCCGCGGAAGCGCTTCTCCACCAGATAGTGCAAACGGTCGCGAAGGGGCTCCAGTTGCATCTTGTCGATCACCTCGTTGATAAAGGCGTTCTGCAACAGCAGTTTAGCCTCTTGAAGCGAGATGCCGCGCTGGCGCATATAGAAGAGGGCCGCGTCGTTCAACTGCCCCACGGTAGACCCATGCGAGCATTTCACATCGTCGGCATAGATTTCAAGCATGGGCTGGGTATACATCCGCGCATCCTGCGTGGCCGTGAGATTCTGGTTCACCATCTGCGAAGCAGTATTCTGCGCGCCATGCTCCACCAGCACGCGACCGGCAAAAGCGCCCACTGACTTGTCGTCGAGCACGTATTTATAGAGTTCCTGCGATGAGCAGTGAGGCACTTTATGAACAATCAGCGTGTTGTTGTCCACATGCTGCTCCTTGTCGGCAATCACACAGCCGTTGCACTGGCACTCGGCTCCCTCGCCAGAGAAGGTGAGGTCGAGTTTGTTGCGGGTAACTCCGTTGTGGAGCGTTATCACGTTATGGTTCACCCTGCTGTTTGCCTGCTGGTCGATATATACATTGCTCACGCGTACATTCTTATAATGGGTTTCCTCCAGACAATAGAGGTCGAGCGAAGCATTCTCGCCCACGTAGGCCTCGATTACCTGGGTGGCCAGGAATTTTCGGTCGTCGGCGGTATGGTCGCAGAACAGCATCTTCAGTTCGGCACCCTCCTCAAGGACAATCAGCACACGGCGGTTCACCATCAGGTCGGTCACCACGTGCTGCGCATTGGCAGGCGGTGCTTTCAGAATGTTAATTACCTGAATGGCGCGCTCCACCTTCACGTTGCGAGGAACATAGACGAGCAAGCCGTCCTGAGCCAGCATCGTGTTCAATGCGGTGACCGCATCCTCGCCCGTATTGGCCAACTTCGCATAGTATTTGGATAGCGTAGACACAAGAATGGCGTTGTCAGAAGCATGCGAAGTGTCGAGGGTTGAAGAGCCGGAGAACAACTCTCGCATGGAGCCCACAATTACTCCATCGGGCAGTTTGGATACTGCCTTGGGAATTCGTCCGTCTCTCACCTCTGGCTTCTCACTGCCGTCCACAGCACCCTCTTCCCGATAAAAAGCATCGTTGACCACAAAATAGAGCAACGTGGAAAGATTAGGCACGGCGCAATGGAATGCCTCATAAGGGTCAACAGGAATAGGCAGGCGGCTGAGATTCACGCCATAGTCGGATTCAAAGAGTTTCTGAAGGTCGGTATACTTATAGCGTTCCACCTTCTTCGTGGGGAACCCCATCCTGCGGAAATCGTCAAAAGCCCGATCGCGCACGGCGTTCATGGCTTGCGGCGCATGACTGAATATCACGTCACGCGCCTGCTCGTATAACTCTATATATTGCTGTTCACTCGAAGTCATGATCAATTGTCATTTATCAACCTTCCGCCGAAGAACGTCCCACTTCCTCCTTTATCCAATCATAGCCGCGCTCTTGAATCTGCTTGGCAAACTCCGGACCGCCGGTCTTCACGATGCGCCCCTGATAAAGCACATGAACAAACTGCGGGCGTATCATCTCCAGCAGCCGGTCGTAGTGGGTAATCACGATGCAACTGGTGTCGGGGCGCTGCAATTTGTTAACGCCCTCGGCCACGATGCGCATGGCATCCACATCCAAGCCGCTGTCGGTCTCGTCGAGAATCGACAACGTAGGCTCAAGCATCGCCATCTGGAATATCTCATTGCGCTTCTTCTCGCCACCGCTGAATCCCTCGTTCACACTGCGGTTACTCAACTTGGAGTCCAGTTCAACCACCTTGCGCTTCTCGCGCATCAGTTTCAGGAACTCGGCAGCATTCATGGGTTCCTGCCCATGATATTTCCGTTTCTCGTTAATGGCAGCGCGCATGAAGTTGGTCATCGACACTCCAGGAATCTCCACAGGATACTGGAACGACAAGAACAAACCCTCGTGAGCGCGGTCTTCCGGCTTCATCTCCAACAGGTTCCGGCCATTGAACCAAGCCTCGCCCTCGGTCACTTCATAAAGCGGGTTTCCCACCAACACGGCACTCAGCGTAGACTTGCCCGATCCGTTGGGACCCATAATGGCATGCGTCTCACCGTCGTTCACCGTCAGATTGATTCCTTTCAGTATCTCTTTGTCGCCAATTCTGGCATGCAGATTTCTTACTTCTAACATCTTTTCAGCATTTTGCGTGCAAAGTTACGAAAAAACGAGTGAAGAACAAAACAAACGAGTTTGTTTTTTCTTCCGAGTGCCAAGTAACTTCGGCGAAGCCAAAGTTATGCGAAAAATAGAGAGCAGAACGCGATTTTGATTGTTAATCTAATCAGAATCTTCTAAATCCATTGTTTTTTATGCCGAGTAACTGAACGTGAGTTCGGTGTAACAACACGCTGATGATTCGAAAAAAACGCGACAAAATCGTGTTGCCGATTTCCTTTGAAATAGAAATCGGTTTTTGAAAAAATGGGCGTTGGAAACGTAGGAATGTAAGGATTCATTACCACAGGCCACATTCTGCCGCGCTAAACCTATGGTTTCATGTTTCAAAAACATAGGTTTCACTGTCCAATAACTATGGTTTCGCACCTCAAAACCTATGTTCCTGCAACCCAAAACCTATGCTTTTGCCAGCAAGCATCTGATTTCTGCGCATAAGGAAAAATGGTTTTTGTTTGAATTGATTGCTAATCAATAAATTACGGAACATACTTCAAAACGCTCGTATTTCGCGACCGATTGATTGCCCGTGAATAATATTGCCCGTTTTTGAGCCCAAAAATCGGATTTTCCATGACAATTTCATGCACAGGTATCGCTCGGAACTTGAGAAAAACTATTTGATGGGCTCCATGTGGAGTGACACATGCGTATTGGCACCGAAATGCTCTTTCAGTTTACGCTCAATGGTGGTGGCGCGCTCGTGAACAACGTTGAGAGGCAGGTTTCCGTCCATCCTCACGTGTGCCTCAATGGCGATGCGATTGCCAATGCGGCGCGTTCGCAGATTGTGAGGCTGCTGCACATCATGGAACGACTGGATGATCTGAACGACTTCGCGTTCCGTTTCTTCCGGCAAAGAACTCTCCGTCAGTTCGCTTACGCTCTGTTTAAGCAATAGATAGGCCATTTTCATCAGCATCAAGCCCACAACGATGGAGGCAATCGGGTCGCACACCACCCAACGCTGTCCCAGCCAAATGGCCAGACCGATGCCGACAGCCGCTCCGATAGACGAAAGCGCATCGCTGCGATGATGCCAAGCGTTGGCAATCATCACCTGCGATTGGAGTTCACGGCCTCGCCGTGTCGTATACTGATAGAGCACCTCCTTGACCAAAATCGACAACAGAGCCGCCCACAAGGCTATCCATCCTGGAGCCTCGATCGGGTTGCCATTCCACCAAGACATGAGTTTCTGCACACCCGAAACAATGATGCCCGTGGCTGCCGCCACCAACGCAAGTCCGATGAGGAACGTGGCAATGGTTTCGAACTTGCCATGTCCGTACTCGTGCGACTGGTCCTGCGGCTTGGCACTGATGCTCACAAACGCCAGCACCAAGAGATCGGTGACGAAGTCTGACAGCGAGTGTATGGCATCGGCTATCATGGCCGAACTGTTGCCCAGTATGCCGGCAATGAACTTAAAGGTAAGCAAAGCCACATTGCCAGCGCTGCCCACCAGCGTCACCTTGTATATTTCCTTCTCCCTGCTCATGCGATATGCCTCATCGTCTTTGTTGGTAAACGAAACAGATGCAAAGATAGTTATTTTTCCTGATTATCTCCGCTTTTCGCACAAAAACATTCAGATTTACCTAAAAACATACAGAATTATCCAAAAACTTGCAGGAATGGAAACTTCTGCTTTTCTTTGTGGCAAGTTTGATAAAACACTGAACAAAATACTTGAAACTAAAACCAAACGGGATGAAAAGATTCTTATTAACAGGCTGCATCGTGCTGTTAGCCATGGCAGTGTATGCACAGCGCAACTTCGTTTTGAACAATTCTGCAGACGGACAATCCACCCTGATGGTGTTTCTCCCCGAAACAGAAAAGGCCACAGGACGGGCCATTGTGTGCTGTCCGGGCGGCGGATACGTGGGACTATGCACAGACAAAGAGGGAACCGACTGGGCACCTTTCTTCAATGAACAGGGCATTGCCCTTATTGTGGTGAACTACAGAATGCCTCATGGCGACCGCTCCATCCCCATCGGCGATGCAGAGAACGCCATCCGCACCGTGCGCGACAGTGCCTCGGTATGGCACATCAATCCCTATGACGTAGGAATCATGGGATTCTCGGCAGGAGGGCATCTGGCCTCCACCGTGGCAACGCAGTCGGCTTTTGCCGTGCGCCCCGACTTCCAGATACTGTGCTATCCGGTGATTACCATGACGGGGCGACTGGCTCACAAGGGGTCGGTAGCAAATCTGCTTGGCAAGGATAAAGACGACGAGCAGGTGCAGAAGCAGAATTCCTGCGAGGAGCGCGTGCTCAGACACATCACACCGCCCGCCCTGATTCTGGTAAGCGACGACGACCTCACCGTGCCTGCTCATGGAAATGCCGTGGCATACTATCAGGCCATGCACAAGAACCACAACCACGCCACCCTGCACGTCTACCCCTCCGGAGGCCATGGCTGGGGATTCAACAGCAACTTCGCCTATCACGACGAGATGGTGCACGACATCATCCGATGGCTCCAGCAACTGAAGGCACCGCACCAGGATGCCATCCGCGTGGCTTGCGTGGGCAACAGCATAACCGACGGCTCGGGCATCGACCTTACTTATAAATACGGCTACCCCGCCGTACTGCAGGATATTCTTGGCGAAGGCTATCACGTGCGCAACTATGGAAAGAGTGCGCGCACGCTGATGAACAGCGCAGACATTCCCTATATGAAAGAATTCTGTTGGAAAGACTGCAAGGATTTCAATCCCGACATCGTTGTCATCAAACTGGGAACAAATGACAGCAAGACACACAACTGGGTGCACAAGGACGACTTCATGAAAGACATGCAGCAGATGATTGACGAACTGAACGCCCTGCCTGCCAAGCCGCAGATATTCCTGGCTTTTCCCGCCAAGGCGTTCATCGACTCCTGGACCATCACCGACCGAGTGATTGCCGATGAGATTATCCCGATGATCAAGAAAGTGGCCAAGAAGAACAACCTGAAAACCATTGACCTCTATACCGCCACGGCTGCCGACCGCAACCTAATACAGGAAGACGGCATCCACCCCAACGCCGCCGGCGCGCGCCGCATGGCAGAAGTGGTAGGCCAAGCCATCACGGACGACCGATGACCGGCTGTCCGTTGATGACAACATCGTTGACCTTTGCATTTCCGATAAGTGAGGGCTGGAAAGCATTTTTCCTGTCGCTCACGCGGATATGTTCGAAGGTGAAATCGTTCAGGGCATACTTGTCTGACGGCCCCACGTCGAAGAAGTTATTGCAGTCCATGTCGATGTTCCTGATTACAATGTTGTTGCATTGCGACAAAGGCATGTCGTCGCGTTTCTCGGGAGCGAAGAACTGCGTCCACGGGCGCACCACGAGAAAACTGCCGCACGAGCCTTTCATGTTTTCCACGGTGACATATTCATAATGCTGGGGAGTGTCGGGACGCATCTTCAGCCAGAGCACACGGGCTGCCTTGTCGACCTGGCAGTTGCGGATAACCACATTCCAGTCGTGCAGAGACTCGCTGCCCAAGGTGAGGCAGCCATGCACAAAACCGTAATGGCAGTTCTGTATCAGCACGCAACTGTTAGGACCGTTGTCCGGATTGCGGTCTGCCCAAGTTCCTTTCCCGCCTTTCAGCACCACGGCATCATCGTTCACACTGATGCAGCAGCCGTTGACCAGCACGTCTTTGCACACATCGATATCGATGGCATCGCTACTCGGAGCCTTGGCATCCTCAGGTGTGTGAGGAGCATAGATGGTACACCCGAGATACTTCACCCTTTCGCAACGGTATAGATGGTTGGTCCAGAATCCGCTGTTCACGAGGTGCACATCCTGCACCGTCACATTCTTGCAGTTGGATATATACACCAGCCGGGGGCGAAGCGCCTCCAGATTGGTGCACTGCGGATTGAACTTCCGCCTGATCCAGAACTCTTCCCAAAACCTCAGTCCGTTTCCGTTGATGATTCCTGTGCCGGTGATGCTAAATCCGTCTATTCCATCGGCATTGACGAGGGCCGCGAAATAGTCAAGTGTCTGCCCTTCCATGCGCGTTTTCAGCAGCGGATAGTGTTTGATGGCATCAATTCCCTTCAACGTGCCGCCCTCACTGAGGTGCAGATGAGTGCCTTGGCGGAAGAAGAGCGCCCCGGAAAGGAACGTGCCTGGCGGTATCACCACCACACCGCCCCCTTCGCGAGCGCACAGGTCAATGACCGCCTGAATGCGCTCCGTCTGCAGCAGCGTGCTGTCGTTGGCCACCCCGTAATCAGTTATCACATATCTGCGCCCGAGAGAAGCCACATCCACTTTCGTGGTATCACTGAACCATGCCGAGACGGGCGTGCCGTCAGGCCAACGGTCAGTGACTGTTTTCTTTTTCTTGGCACTTACCGGCACCACGGTTATCAGCATGGCCAGCAGCCATATCATGCTTACTTTTTTCCGTTTCATTATCGGGATGTTTTTTAGAAAGGAGCCTCGCGGGAGGCGGCAGATACAGACATATTTATTCGAACACGCAGGGCAGCGTCTGCAACTGACAGGCCAGCGTCTGCGCCATGCGCCGATGACCGCGGTCGTTGGGGTGCAACTGGTCGGTGTCGCCCTTGAAATTCACCTCCTGCTCGGCGATAAGTGGATAGAGTCCGCTCAGCGCATTCATGTCGATGACGGGCACCGCCCATACATTGGCCGTCTCTTTCACGCTCTGCACATAGGCATCCACCCACTCGCCGCAGGCATTCTGATAGTTCTCGCGGGGCTGAATGTTCTGTTCGCCACCATAGAAAAGACCGCGGTGAATAGGCGTTAGCAGCACTATCTGCTTGGTGGGGAACAAGGTCTTGAGCGTTTTCATGCCCACGTTGATGCGGCCGCGGAAGGTTCCCATGTTGGTAGAGGGCTCGCGATGGCGGCGCAGCACCGTGGTCTTGTTGCCGTGACGGGCGAACACCACCGAGTCTTCGGTCTCCACATACCAGTTTCCGATGGGTACGGCGGCATTGAAATCGTTGGTTCCGATGAACACGATAATGGCATCGAAATCGTCGCCGTGCTCGCTCTTCAGTTGCTCGGCCTGACGGGGAATGTCGTTCCACTGGCGGCCGCTTATGCCGTAGACATAGGGCGTTATCTGCAGCCAATCCTGCAGGAAATGCCAGTATTTCAACTTCGACCCGCTGTTGCGCGGATCGGTAATAGAGTCGCCGAGATAAGCCACGCGCTTTCCCTGCCACGGGTGTTTGATGAGCGCCTGCGCCGAAACCGTAGCAGCGGCCAAGGCGAATAATGTCAAGATAAACAGTTTTTTCATAATCGTATGTTAATAGTCATTCCTTTTCTTTCTTGTCTTTCGTCCTTATATATAATATATAGGTACGTGCATGAGAAGGTTTTGCAAATATAATTCTTTTTTGCGAAACAGAGACCATGAAGCCTGCTTTTTCTGTCGAGTGAGCGGATTCTACATAAAAAAATGACGATATCGGCCGCTCTTTTCAACTCAAAATTGTATCTTTGCAGACAAATCGACCATTGAATGATGAAAAGAATAATCACCTCCATGATGCTGATGCTCACCCTGACGGGAGCAAAGGCACAGACAGCGCAGCCATCTGACGTGCTTCAGACGGCGCAGACCGTCAACCGGTATTTTATGAACAAGTATAGCGACCCCACCATTCCCACCTACGTGAACAAGGTGAGAAGCAGCAATCTGTGGACGCGCGCCGTATATTACGAAGGACTGATGGCGCTTTACGGCATTGATGCCCGTCAGGAATACCTCGACTACACCGACCGCTGGGCCGACTTCCACCAGTGGACGGCGCGCAACGGCATTGAAGTGACCAACGCCGACGACCAATGCTGCCAGCAGGTTTATCTGGAACGCTACCTGCAGACGGGCGACGAGAAGATGATGGAACAGGTGAGGAAAAACCTCGACCACCAGATGGGCACCCGGCGCGCCGACTATTGGACATGGATAGATGCCATACAGATGTGCATGCCCGTATATACTCATTTCTATCATATCACTGGCGAAGAGCGCTATCTCAACTATGCCATCGACAGTTATCTGTGGACGCGCAACACCTGCGGCGGCGGACTCTTCAACACAGATGAGGGACTGTGGTGGCGCGACAAAGACTTCGTGCCGCCCTATAAAGAAGCCGACGGCAGCAACTGTTATTGGAGCCGCGGCAGCGGATGGGTGTTTGCCGCACTGGTGCGCGCCATGACCGACCTGGGCATGCGCGATGGCAAGTTCAAGCCGCGCACACGTGCCGCCAAGCAACCGTTCAAACAACTCAAGCAGGACTTCATCCTGATGAGCCAGGCACTGCTGAAATGCCAGCGCGAGGACGGTTTATGGAACCCGAGTCTGATGTGCGAAGCCAACTATGGCGGCAAGGAACTCACCGGTTCGGCCCTTTTCCTCTATGGTCTGGCATGGGGCGTGCGCAACAAGATTCTCGATGCAGCCACTTTCCGGGCAGCCTGCGACAAGGCATGGCAGGGACTTGCCAACGACTGTGTCCACCGCGATGGTTTCTTAGGCTATGTGCAAGGCACTGGCAAGGAACCCTCTTCAAGCCAACCCGTCACCTATACCCGCGTGCCTGACTTCGAAGACTACGGCACAGGCTGCTTCCTGCTTGCCGCTTCTCAGTATTATCGCCTGTGCGCAGGGGCGAAGAGGAAGTGATGCTGCTAACCGACTATTGATTATTAAAAGCAGTTATGAGTATTGAGACGTGCCGCTGATCGTGTTCGGACTGTTAGACATACTGTTCGACTGGATGGAAAAAGATGGGCTGTAGTAATACCGCCCCGGCATTGTAATCCACCGCCATGCTGACCGTTTTTTGCGGCTGCATGGCGTTTTTTGTGTCTTTTGTTTTCCTGAAAACGAAAAATGTAGTACCTTTGCACCATTATGGTACTGAATTACATTTGGATTGCATTTTTTCTGATAGCATTTGTCATTGCGCTGGTGCGCCTGATTTTCATGGGCGACACCGAAGTGTTCCCCGCAATGATGGACTCCACGTTTTCTTCTTCAAAGACAGCCTTTGAGATATCACTGGGCCTTACGGGCGTGCTGTCGCTCTGGCTGGGCATCATGAAGATTGGCGAGAAGGGAGGCGTGGTGAATCTGTTTGCACGGCTGCTGAGCCCAATATTCTCAAAACTGTTTCCCGACATTCCGAAAGGCCATCCCGTCACGGGCAGCATCTTCATGAACATCGCCGCCAACATGCTGGGATTAGACAATGCCGCCACGCCGCTGGGTCTGCGCGCCATGGAGCAGTTGCAGGAACTGAACCCGAAAAAAGACACGGCCACGAACCCGATGATTATGTTCCTGGTGCTGAACACCTCGGGACTCACGCTGATTCCCATCAGCATCATGGTATACCGTGCACAGATGGGAGCCGCACAACCCACTGACATCTTCATCCCCATTCTCATTGCCACGTTCTTCTCCACCCTGGCGGGCGTCATCATCACCAGCCTCTACCAGCGCATCAACCTGCTCAACCGCACCATGCTCTTAACCCTGGGCGGCACCTGCCTCATGGTGGCCGCCATCATCTGGGGATTCAGCCAGATGGACAAAGACAAGATGAACGTGGTGAGCACAAGCATCGCCAACATCATGCTGATGACCATCATCGTGGGATTCATCGTGGCGGGCATGCGGAAAAAGGTGAACGTTTACGATGCCTTCATCGAGGGAGCGAAAGACGGATTCGACACCGCCGTGCGCATCATACCCTATCTGGTGGCCATCCTGGTGGGCATCGGCGTGTTCCGCGCCTCCGGAGCCATGGACATGCTCATCGAAGGCATCTCGTGGACGGTGAGCGCCTGCGGCGGCAACAGCGACTTCGTGGGAGCCTTGCCCACGGCACTGATGAAACCGCTGAGCGGAAGCGGCGCGCGCGGCATGATGGTTGACGCCATGACCACCTACGGTGCCGACTCGTTCATTGGCCGTCTGAGTTGCATCTTCCAGGGCAGCACAGACACCACGTTCTATATTTTAGCCGTTTATTTCGGCAGTGTGAGCATCCGCTACACGCGCCATGCCGTGGTTTGCGGACTGCTGGCCGACCTCGCCGGCATCATCGCCGCCATTGCAATCGGTTATTTCTTCTTTGGATAAGATATGGCAGACTTGAAATCACTGGCCAAGGACACGGCCATCTACGGACTGTCGAGCATCGTTGCACGGTTTATCAACTACCTGCTGGTGCCCATACAGACCAAGCGCTTCAACGCCTTTGGCGGACAATACGGCATCATCACCAACGTCTATGCCTACGTGTCCATCCTCATCATCCTGCTCACCTATGGCATGGAGACCACCTTCTTCCGCTTCATGAGCAAGGAGGGCGAAAACCCGCAGCGCGTCTACTCCACCACCCTGCGCATGGTGGCCACCACGTCGCTCGTCTTCGCGGCCGTCATCAGCCTCTTCCTCAACCCCATTGCCGCCGCGATGGGCTATGAAGACCATCCCGAATACGTTTGGGTGATGTTCGTCACCGTGGCCATCGATGCCTTCGTGGCCATCCCCATGGCCTATCTGCGCTACCTTCACAAGCCCGTGAAGTTCGCCTCCATACAGGTGTTCAACATCCTGCTCACCATTGTGCTCAACATTCTCTACCTCATCGTGCTGCCGGCCATGCGGCTCAACCCCTTCGGCATCTACGACGAGCAGTTCACGCTCGAGGTGGTGTGGGTGTTCTATATCAACATTTTCTGCTCGCTGGTCAAGATGCTGCTGCTCTGGAAAGAACTGGGCGGCATCCGCTTCGGCTTCGACAAGGCGGCCTGCCGGCGTATGCTGTCCTATGCCTGGCCCCTGCTCGTAATGGGACTGGCCGGCCAACTCAACCAGGCTGCCTCGCAGATTCTCTTCCCCTTCTTCTACGACGGCACCGTGGAAGAGGCGCGCGCCCAACTGGGCATCTACGGCGGATGCATCAAGATTGCCATGATCATGGTGATGATTACGCAGGCCTTCCGCTACGCCTACGAGCCCTTCGTATTCGGAAAGAGCCGCGACAAGGACCAGAAAGAGACCTACGCGCAGTCCATGAAATACTTCATCATCTTCACCCTGCTCGCCTTCCTCACCGTTATAGGCTACATGGACATCCTGCGCAACCTCGTTGACAGGAGTTACTGGGAGGGACTTCGCGTGATTCCCATCGTCATGGCGGCCGAAATCATGTTCGGCATTTTCTTCAACCTCTCGTTCTGGTATAAACTCACCGACCGCACCATCTGGGGTGCCTGGTTCTCCGGACTGGGCGCACTCGTGCTTATCGTAATCGACATCCTGCTCATTCCGCGCTTCAGTTACATGGCCTGCGCATGGGCCGGCTTCGCCGCCTACGGCGTGTCGATGGTGGTGAGTTACGTGGCCGGACAGAAATACTACCCCATCCGCTACCCGCTGCGCGACATTGCCGTCTATTTCCTGCTGGCTGCCGTCATCTTCTGCCTGCTCACCATGGCCAACGACCGCCTGCCTGTATGGGCTGCCCTGTTGGTCAACACGCTGCTCATCCTGCTGTTCCTGGCGTTCATTATCAGGCGCGACCTGCCGCTTAGCGGTCTGCCCGTCATTGGCAGATATTTCAGAAAGAACTGACAGGCGGTAGCCTGCGCGTATCAGCAGTGATGTTTCTCTGCCAGTAAAGCATTGGTTTTCATCGCCGGAACCAGCGGTTTACCCCCTGCTCTCGCGTGGTTTCCATCAGCAAATCATATTGATTTGAAAAGTAAATCATATTGATTTGCACGGTAAATCAATATGATTTGCTGGAGTATGTCATGGTGCTGCTTGCTGCAGAGTGCCGCTTTCGCCCCTCAAAACCTATCTCCCGGATGCGGTAAAGCGGCAGTATGGAAGAGCCGTTTAGCCATCGCTGCCAGCAGAACGAACCTTCGGCTATGTCCAAAACTCCTTCTCGCCCGTTTCCTCCATCAGCCCCTGACACTTGGGACAGGTCTTCTTGTCCCAAATCCGGATATTGTCGCTGCCGCAGTGCAGGCACAGGCGCCCCACCTCGCTGCGGTAAGACGGTGCCACATCAGCAATGATGCCGCCCACCACAATGTTCTGAATGCTCTTGCAGTCGGGACACGAAACGGCCGTAATCTGCTGGCGGAACAGGCCGCGGCCCTCATACACGTCGGCCTCATAGCCGCACTCCCGGCACCGGTACTTCTTTTTCCAAGCCATAAACCGTTTTCTTAAACAATGTTGTAATATGTAGACAAAATTACGCAAATTGACTATTTTTACTTATATTTGCGACAAATATTTAAGAATGTTTATGAAAGAGGAAAAGAGAAGCGAAAAGGAGAAAATGCTGGCTGGCGAAATCTATTCAGCCACCGACGAGCAACTGATTGGCGAACTCGGCGAAACGAGAGCGAAAATTCATGAGTTCAACTCACTCCACCCCTCGGAGAAGCAGAAGATGAGGGAGATTCTGACTGGTCTGCTTGGACATATCGGCGACGACAACATCATCATCAACCAGCCTTTCCGCTGCGACTATGGGCAGCAAATCAGCGTGGGCAAGCGCTTCATGGCCAATTTCAACTTCACCGTGCTCGACGAGGCCCGCGTCAGTATCGGCGACGACTGCTTCATCGGCCCCAACGTGAGCATTTACACAGCCTGCCACAGCACCGACCCCGTGGAGAGGAATTCAAGACAGGAATGGGCAGAACCCGTAACGATTGGCAACAACGTGTGGATAGGCGGCAGCGTCACCATCCTGCCGGGAATAACCATCGGCGACAATGTCACCATCGGTGCCGGTTCTGTGGTGGTTCACAGCATTCCGTCGAACTCCATTGCCGTGGGCAACCCTTGCCGGGTGGTCCGTACACTCGAGTAATCAGGTCATTGCCGCGGCATGTTACTGCACACAAAGTGTTTGTTACATGAAGTGACCGGGAATGTGGAGCAGAAGTTGTATTTTTGCAGAGAGAATGCAACAACTGATTCTACATTTACACAAAACCCCGAAATGGAATACAAGAAAACCGCAATGGGCCTGCTGCTGGCAATGCAGACGCTGGTAGGCATGAGCCAGAACCCGTTTGTGCAGACATGGTGCACAAGCGACCCCGCACCGATGGTGCACAACGGAACCATGTATGTTTATACCGGACACGACGAAGACGGTGCCGACTTCTTCTGGATGCAGGAGTGGCGCGTCTATTCCACGCAGGACATGGTCAACTGGACCGACCACGGCTCGCCGCTGGCGCTGGAGAGTTTCTCATGGGCCGACGACCGCGCCTGGGCATCGCAGTGTATTGAGCGCGACGGCAAGTTCTTCTGGTATGTGTGTGCCCATTCCAAGTTGTCGAATGGAATGGCCATCGGCGTGGCCGTAAGCGACTCGCCCACGGGTCCGTTCCGCGATGCGCTGGGCAAACCGCTCTTTGAAAACGGCTCGTGGGACCACATTGATCCCACGGTGATGATTGACGACGACGGACAGGCATGGCTCATGTGGGGCAATCCGCAGTGCTATTACCTGAAGTTAAATCGCGACATGATCAGTTATGAGGGCCAAGTGGGACGGCTGCCCATTACCGAGGAGGCCTTCGGAGGCCCCATGATGAGCGAGCGCAAGAAGGGAGTTCAGTATAAAGACTCGTATGTAGAGGGACCGTGGCTGCGGAAAGTTGACGGCGCAAAGTTTAAGGTTCCGGTGGCAAAGCAATACCAGTTGCTGTATGCAGCGGGCGGTGTGCCGGAACACATCAGTTACAGCACGGCCCCGTCGCCCGAAGGTCCGTGGACGTATGCGGGCGTGGTGATGCCCCTGAGCGACACCAATTCGTTTACCAACCACTGCGGCGTGGCCGACTACAAGGGACATTCTTATTTCTTCTATCACACGGGCAAGTTGCCCAAGGGGGGCGGATTCGGGCGCAGCGTGGCCGTTGAGGAGTTCACCTATAACCAGGACGGCTCGTTTCCCACCATCCTGCCCACGGATGCCGGCGTAAAGCCCGTGGAAGCGTTCAATCCCTATCGCCGCGTGGAAGCGGAGACCATGGCTTTTTCGCAGGGTGTGAAAACCGAGCAGAACAACGAGGTGGGCGTCTACGTGACAGACATTCACAACGGCGACTATATCAAATTGCAGAACGTGGCACTGGGCAACAAGACACCCCGCACGTTTACTGCCCGTGTGGCCAGCGGCTTGCGCGGCGGCCAGATAGAAGTGCGCCTCGACAGTCTGAAAGGTCAGTTGCTGGGCAGACTTGAGGTGCCCGGCACGGGCGGATGGGAGCAGTGGCAGACGCTGACCGCCGACCTGGAGCCCCTATCGCCATGCGGCACACTGGGCCAGCGCGATGTATTCTTGGTGTTCACGGGACGCAAGGGACCCAAACTCTTCAACTTCGACTGGTGGGAACTGCGCGGACTGGAACAAGTGAACATGCCGCTCTTCCAGACAAAATTCACCGCCGACCCGTCACCGATGGTGGTGGGCGACACGCTGTTCCTCTATACCTCGCACGATGCATCGCCCGAAGACATTGCCGACGAGAAGGAAAAGAACTCGGCAGGCTTCTTTATGTACGACTGGCTGTTGTGGAGCACCACCGACATGGTGAACTGGACAGAGCACGGAGCAGTGGCATCGCTCAAGGATTTCGCCTGGCGCTCGCGAGATAACGGAGCCTGGGCCATCCAAACCGTTGAGCGCAACGGCAAATACTATCTCTATGCACCGCTCCACGGCCATGGCATCGGCGTGCTGGTGGCCGATTCGCCCTACGGTCCCTTCCGCGATCCGCTGGGCCAACCCCTTGTGTGGCAGCAAGAGCACTGGGACGACATCGACCCTACCGTGTATATCGACCAAGACGGACAGGCCTATATGTACTGGGGAAACCCCAATACCTATTACGCCCTGCTCAACGACGACATGATTTCATTGAAGAGCGAAATACACAAACTGGACTATCACATCGAGCATTATCAGGAAGGGCCGTGGCTGTATAAGAGAAAGACAGCGCAGGCGGGCAACAAATACTACCTGGCCTATGCCTCCACCTGCTGTCCCGAAGCACTGGGATATGCCATGAGCGACTCTCCCACAGGACCGTGGCAGTCGAAAGGCTACATCATGCGCCCCACCGAGCGCGACCGCGGCAACCATCCCGGCATCTGCGACTATAAAGGACTGTCGTATGTTTTCGGACAAAACTACGACCTGATGCACCTGGACACCTATATCCACCATGAACGCCGGTCGGTTTCTGCCACGGAAATCAGTTACAATGCCGACGGAACCATCAACGAAGTGCCCTACTGGACTGACCAGACACCCATGAAGCAACTGCACTGGCTGAATCCCTATCAGCGCATTGAGGCAGAGACCATGGCATGGGGCTATGGCGTAAAGTCGGCCAAGATGGGCATAGAGAACACGGGTATCGTGAGCAAGATGCCGCCGTCGACGGGCCGCAGAAACATGTACATCTACGATCTCAACGACGGAGAGTACATCCGTCTGCGCGGCGTGGACTTCGGCAGCAAGGCTGCCCGACGCTTCCTCATGACGGCAGCAGCCACTGGTAGCGCCACCATTTCCGTGCGACTTGACAGTAAGGACGGCCCCGTGGTGGCAACACTCGTCATCACCCCCACTGGCTCTGCCGACAAATACCGCCGCTTTGCCGCCAAAGTGAAGGGGGCAACAGGTGTTCACGACTTGTATCTCTGCTTCAGCCAGACCAGCGGCGACGTGCGGTTAGACTGGTGGACGTTTGAGCATTGATCATTCACAAACATCAAAACCAGTCATCACTCATTCGCAAATCATAAATCAATCCAAGGGATGTTCATCGTTAGAAGTATGATGATAGCGGCCATGCTCGCCGCAGCCGTTGCATGCAAGGCACAGACAATGAGTTCGCCTGACGGGAAACTGACGCTCCGTCAAGAAGGCGAAGCACTGACGCTCTATTACCGCCAGCGACAGGTGCTCCAAATACCCAAGGTGGGAATGGAGAATTCCAAAAAACTGAACATCTCAAAACCGCAACGCATAAAAGCCGACTACACCATGTTGTCGGGTAAAAGGAGGCACTGCATCAACGAAGCCAACGAATACACGGCACCGTTAAACAAACAGGCGACATTGGTGGTAAGGCTCTATAACGACGGTTTGGCTTTTCGCTATCAACTGGCGGCTGCGGAAGGCAACGGCAATTGGCGCGAACCAACAACCTACCGCATTGCCGAAGGAACGCGGCGATGGATGCAGCAGTGGACCGACTCTTACGAGGGATTCTTCCCCCTTGACAGCACCGCAAAGGTAAAGCCGGTTCCATCTTATAGCGGGTTGTCGGTCTCTGCCGATGGCTACAACTGCCGATGGGGCTACCCGGCACTGATAGAAACAGCAGCCGACGGCAACGTCTTCGCCCTGATTACCGAGGCCAACATTGAGCGCCGCCAGAGTGCATCCTGCCTTTACAACGACGAGAACCTGGAGTTGTTCCGAGTGGTTCCCGACCAAAACGATGCCGCATTGACAGACCAATGGCATACACCTTGGCGCATCGTGATTGTCGGGTCGCTGGCCACGGTGGTGGAATCCACCCTTGTCACCGATGTGAGCGAACCCAGCCAAGTGGCCGATACCCATTGGATTCAGCCTGGTGTGGTATCGTGGATCTACTGGGCCTACAACCATGGTTCCAATGACATGGCCATCATTCGGAAATATGTTGACCTGGCAGAAACGCTGCATCTGCCCTATGTGCTGATTGATGCAGAATGGGACCAGATGGATGGCCATTCCATTGAAGAAGCCATCGGCTACGCCCTCGCGCACGGCGTAAAGCCCATGATATGGTACAACTCTTCGGTGGGATGGGTTGATGGCGCTCCTACACCCAAATTCCGGCTCAACAAACCAGACGACCGCGAGCGCGAGTTTGCATGGTTGGAACGACTGGGCGTAGCCGGGGTGAAGATTGACTTCTTCTCTGGCGACTCGCAGATGAACATGGACTATTGCCTCGACCTATTGGAATGCGCCGCCCGCCACCATCTGCTGGTCAACTTCCACGGTGCCACCATTCCACGGGGATGGCAGCGCACATGGCCTAATCTGCTGAGCACCGAGGGCGTGTATGGAGCCGAGTGGTACAACAATGTGCCTACATTCACCCATCGGGCCGCCGCCCACAATGCCACCCTGCCCTTCACCCGCAATGTGGTAGGTCCGATGGACTATACTCCCTGTGCCTTCAGCGACTCCCAGCACCCACACATCACCACACTGGCCCACGAACTCGCGCTCACCGTGCTCTTTGAGAGCGGACTGCAACACCTGGCCGACCGTCCCGAGAGTCTGCTGGCACAGCCCGAAGCAGTAAGAGAATTCCTCTCCTCACTGCCTGCTTCCTGGGATGACACCCGTCTGCTTGGCGGCTTTCCCGGCCAATATGCAGTAGTGGCCCGCCGTAAGGGCGACACATGGTATGTGGCAGGCATAAACGGCACCGACAATCAGATGGCCATTGCTCCCGACTGGAGCCGCCTTTACGAAACAAGGGAAAAAGCACAGGAAGCATTGCTCTTTGCCGACAAAGAAGGAAAATGGGTCATCACACACCGACGCACCGCTGCCGACGGTTTTCCAAACGAAATCGCCACCATTCATTGCGAGCCGCGAGGAGGATTCGTACTGGTGCTGCGAGGTATATAGACATAGTAGAGACAAACCCTTTTGGGGATATTGTCTGGCTCGAAATCCACACCCTACCCTCACCTTGAGTTTGAGCGTGAACAGCCGAATCTTCCGTCTGTTGAACAACGAGGTGATGAAGATTCTCATGATGATTCACACAAAGCATTACCAAGGCCATAACTCGCTCTACCTCACGCATGTCTGCCAGATTGGGCACAGCGAACCATTCTTGAATCAAATGTAACTCTCAGTATTTGCCAGTTGGTAAATGCCTTATACTCATTTGGTAGACTCCAACTATGTTGGTGCTTTCAAGTTGATGATTAATGGGAAAAACATACTCTCCCCTTGCCAAGAGCAGACGCCAAAGGGGAGTATTTATACATTGAGATTATCAACCGATGGCAATCAGTCGGTTGTCAACAATATTGTACCTAATAAGATTTGTAAAAAAGATGGCTCTACCGTTTTCAATGGCTGTGGTGTCGATACCTCGCCGTTTGAACTCATCCATTAACGCCTTATCATGACAGGCTCGCATAGATGACCAGCCTCGATGATGGACTTGAGCATTGAAAATGCTTACTAACTCGGAAATCGGCATGTCTGCGAAATGCAGGGCATACTTCGTGTAATAAATGTGCTGTTGCATAACTTTGGAATGTTTTTGAAGTTTATAATTCTGTTTACTTCCGCATCGTACTGACCACCGTGGTTTCCAAAACTCGGTTGGCGAGTCCATCCAGAGATGACTGCTCTTGATGCTTCGGGTGCAAAGGTAATGAAAATCTTGCAGAATGCAAAACAATTATTCGGAAACATACGCTGTTGATCGTTGAAAACCGGCAGATGATATCAACTGTCAACGTTAGAAATGGATAACACCCTACAATTATTATCTTTTGCAGAATCTTTTGCGGGAATTCGCAAAGTTAGGGGTGCTGGCTGGGAGGGTTGCCCAAAAGCAAATGCAATTTGACTACAACTTTAAATGTGAGAAAAAGAAAAGTCCTGCAAGTCATTGACTTACAGGACTCTTTCAAAGGCGCTTCAGGATGGGCTTGGATTCAAGAAGATGAAATCAGTAGAAATCTTTGGAAATTATAAGGAATTATAATACAGGAAGTTACGAAAGATATGAGAAAAGTTTTCGAAAGTTAAAATTTCGCCAAATCTCAAAAAATGGGTGCAAAATGGGTGCAACTTTCAAAAGAAATATGTATCTTTGCACCCAATTAAACGTATATGATATGGCACAGTTTTTTCTAAGAACAAAAAGAGAGACGGGGGAATCTCCCCTTTACACCAAGATAAGACGTAACGGAATGCAGATGTATATATGTACGGGCATAC
>ODAI010366629.1_pt1 | contig 50350 bp, 49 predicted proteins | sample 1539321 | NCBI WGS metagenome assembly ODAI01 (sample SAMN02144231, study PRJEB22623) | gut metagenome | biome: sheep rumen | host: Ovis aries | place: New Zealand
GGACAGTGAACGCGGGCCAGATGAATGCGGATCTGATGCATTCTGCCTGTGCCAAGGACAAGATGAAGGCGGCTCAGGCAAATACTGTCTTCCGCTCCTTTGCCATCACTTTCCGTAAGGAGAATCTGAACACTGTCTTCCACTGAAAAATGAGTAAGGGCCGACTGCTCCCGCCCCTGCTTTGTCACCGAGTCTGTAATGGTACCTTCTTTTGCAGGCTTTCCATTTACGAGCGGAAGACCAAAGCAGATTGCCGTGTATTCTTTTTTTACCTGCTTTCCCGCAATCAGACCAATCCATTTTTTTGCCGCAGGGGGATTTTTTGCCACCACAAGGAGACCGCTGGTTTCACGGTCCAGACGGTGCACCAGATGAACTTTACAGCCGGCCTGCTTAGCCAGTTCTTCATCAAGCGAACGGGTAATGCCTGCCCCACCCTGCACGGAAAGCCCCGCAGGCTTATTTACGAGAAAAATTTCATCATCTTCATACACAATGGGGATTTTAGTCATAAAACATTACCGGATACCATTTATCCCTGTCCTGCATAGAAGCATCCATCATACCGAGCGTCAGATTTTTTGCAGTTGTTTCTCCGACCAGATAGTCCGCTCCGTCTACATGAATAGTTTGTCCTTTTTTATCGGGAAATGCAACCCCAAGCATGGCATGACTATAGGCGGCACTGATAAAAATGCAGGTATCTGCCCCCATGTGCCTGAGCAGCACGGCAATCAGCATACTGCGGCTGTCGCAATCACTTGCCCCGCCTTTGAGTACCGAGGGAATCGAAGCAAAATCAGCCTTGTCCGCAGAATCCGAAGCGCGTTCATATTTAAAATGCTGGGTCCAGAACAGAAGTTCCTGGGCAATGGCCGCCAGCGGCTGAGAACTATCGGTCTGCTGTGCATCAGGAAGCAGGGCATTCTGTATGTCAAAGGCAATTTTTTTTGTCCTTCCCATGCTGTCCCGGGCAACCATGCGGTAAAAACGCTGCCAGGCTTCAATGGCATATTTTGTATTTGCAAAGAGCGTAAAGACAGCCCATTCCCGGTCAATCAAAAACTGTGCGGCAGTATCATCATCCACACCAATCTGAGTTTTTACTTTTTTGCCCCCGATGGTCAGAAGCAATTCTTTTTTAGGTCCAGAAGGATAAGCGTAAGTGGTAATGATGCCGCAGTCTTTGTAACTTCCCCTGTCAGTCATAACGGAATCCAGAACTGAAAGCAAAAACTGCTCACAGTCAAAGGCGACTTCTGCAGGGGCATAGGAAAGCACTGTCAGCCAGCCTTTTTTTTCTGCAAGGGGAATGACACAGCTCCAGCCGCTATGCTTTTCCGTAAGGGCCGCATTCTGCAGGGTCATTTTTGAGACGGCGCAGGTACGGTTTCTCCAGACAAGGGAGGCCGTTTCCCCGCTTGCACCCAGTTTTAGAAAAGTTCCCTGCAGGGCCGCTTCTGCCGAAGCATAGGAATCCTGACTCCAAACTTTTACAAGCACCTGAACCGGCAGCATGGTATGCTTAAAAAGCATCATGGATAAATCTTCAGATCCGTCTTCCAGAGAAAAACCTTCGGGAAAATCAATCACATAGCCGTATTCAGGAACAGGAAAAACATCAGCATAAGCTCCGGCAAAAAGTGATAATATAATAGAAAAAACTGCAATTTTTACGCGCGTCATACACATAGTATATCATAGAACTATGAAAAAAGGTATCTTTTTGCTATACTGTCTGCATGACGACGACAGGACTGGATTTTGTACCCCTTACTTCCCATACCGGTTACTTTGTGGGAGCAACAAATATCGGAGTGATTACCATGCCGGCAGAAGATCAAACTCTTTTGTGGCTGGTCGATACCCCCAATACACTGGTGCTCACAAAATATCTCTGGGAAAGATTGAATGAAATGTACCCCAGGCTCAGGCTCATCGCCATCATCAACACCCACTCCCATGCAGACCACTGCGGAGGAAATGTTTTTCTGCAGGAAGAGACAGGCTGTCAAATCTGGGCGACAAAAGGCGAATCCGTTCTGATGGAACTCCCCATCCTGCAGTCTGCCCTTGTCTATGGCGGTTCTCCCATAAAAGACATCGAGTCAAAATACCTCAAGGCTGATCCCTGCAATGTAGACCGGATTCTGACAGAAGAAGAATATAGTCTCTGCGAAGGTCTGACCGTCAGGCCCATTTCCCTGCCCGGACACTACATCGACATGGCGGCAATGCTGATAGATGACAAGGCTGACGGTAAAAAAGTCTGTTTTCTGGCAGACGGCATTTCCGGGCGCAACGTAATCAAACGCTACTGGATTCAATACCTCTTTAATGAAAAACTATTCCGTCAGTCTCTGCTCAAAATCAGGGAAATTAAGGCTGACTACTACATTCCCGGTCACGGCGATATGGTAAGTGAAATAGAAGGTCTGGTGGAACTGAACATGATTGCGGTGCTGGAAACAGAAGCAATGATTGAAGATGAACTTTCAACTCCCCTCACCTTTGAGGAACTTTTAAAAGCAGTTGCTGACCGCAATCAGATTCCGCTCAAAGTCAGCCAGTTTGAACTGATTGGCAGCACAGTGCGCTCCTATCTTTCCAGTCTCTACGAAGACGGCAGAATCGCCTACGAAATTACAGACAACCGCATGCTCTGGCACAAAGTAAGCCCGTCAGCCTGATTCTAGTCGAGCATAAAAATCACAGGAAGGTCAGGAATAATATAGGAAGAAAGCATACAGGGAATATAGTTTATGCTGTAGTTTTCATTCTGATATGTTGCCTGTATCTGTGCACGGTAAGCAGAAAGAATTAGTCCTTCATATCCGCTTAAGGCTCTTTTCAAATCCGCCTGATAATTCGTTTTTTCATCCACTGTTACGGCTGACAGGCTTACGGTTTTTGTAAAGGAATAGTTTTCATCCGTAATTCTGAGGGCGGGACAAAGTTTTTGCTTTTCCAGAGATACTTTTTCTCCGTCTATGATAAAGTCCAGGCTGTCAGCAAAAACATCCTTTCTGGTAAACCATGCATCTGCATCACTTTCCACGAGGATTTTCTGATTTTCTTCATCATAAGTATAGGCAAAATCATCCGAGAATTCCGGAATATTCATGCCTGTTTTTGGCGTAAAATTGACTGAAAAGCGTGCGATATTTGTAAGCAGCTTCTTTTCCGCATCATAATCTTTATAGACGACCGTAATCTTGAGGGGCTGACCGGCAGTCACATTGGCTTCCTCAAAATGGAACTCATTACCCGCAATCAGTGACGCAGAGCCGCTTCTGGCTGAAATAACTCTGGATGACTGCGTGTAAGGACTTCCCGTCTGAACTTCAATTTGATGTATCCGTGAAGAATCTACCAGTCCGTCATTTTTTATCTTGCAGAAAAAGCCCTGGGCTGTATCGGTAACAATAATCGGAAAATTTTTGGGGAAAGCAGCTATCATGCCGGATGTAAAACCGTCTCCAGTCACCACCGTCTTGGGAAGCGTTGACCAGGAATATTGTATATCTTTTACAGTCTGGCTGACATTGACCTTAAGGGCTACAATATTCATGACTTTACCGAGATGATCCTGAGAAATACAGTGCCACCTTACGCTTTCACGATTTTCAAACTGCACATTATCATAGAGAGAAGAGTCTACAATAGTTGTCTCAGGCTTATCTGCAACAGGCTTAAAATAGAGTGATATAAGAGTGTCAAAAATTTCTCCGGTCATCAGATTGGCAAGCACAGGTTCTTTATTGAGCCAGAGTTTCATATTGCCTGAACTTGAAACCGTAATGCTGTTTGAAATTTCCAGAGGTCCCCGGCCTCCTGTTGCTGTCACTGAATCCTTTTCCGTTTCTGAAAGAACATAGCCCATATAATCTGTTCTAAAGACAGCATAATAGCTATAGGATTTTCCTGCAGTAACATAATAGTCATTAAAAGACAAATTTCCTTCAAGAGGCCGGCGGGATTCAGTTTTGATGTTGCCGATAAAGTACCAGTTTTCACTGCCATATTCTGCACGATAAAAGTCAACATGATTTGCATTACCGGGGCTTGCCACTTTAACGACAATTGCAGAACGGGTGGCACGTAGCGACAGGGGGCCGGGATTATCAATACCGATATCGCTTCCAGAGCCGGAAGAACTGGAACCATTTTCCAATTCTTCTATTATATTGTCTACAGCGCTTTCCGGGAGGACTGCAATTTCATCTTCGCCGATAACTTCATCAAAAGGTCCCTTAGCATTGAGCGGACTAAGGTTACCCTCATCATCCCGATCGGCTCCTTCAATAATCATTGCTTCATAATCTTCACATCTGATGCAGGGTCTTGTATCTCCGCCGCTGGCAGAACGGGTAAGGACAGATGTCAGGGAAATGGAGGCAGAAAGCACAATCTCTCCCACAGTTTTATCGACATACATAGTGCTTATCGTTCCGTTTACTTCTTCAGAAGCAGCGATATGACAGTTTTTTTTGACCCGCATGAAGCCAACTTTTGTTTCATTTTCAAGCAGAAGCCGCACTCCCAGATAATCAACAATCATGCGGCGGATTTGAGAGGCCAGACAGTGAATGGATTTTTCACCGCCTCCCAGTACGGTCATTTTGTTCACCTGACAGTTTTCCATGGAAAAATCACCGTCTTTCAGGCTTTCTGCAATGATGAGTTCAGAAATATTGCTGAGATTTTTTAACTCTGTTCCAGTATACTGCACGACCAGAGTAATGCCCTTCATATCATAAGGATTTTCTTTTGAGCCGCTAATCGTCATCGAACGGGGAATTGCAATATGTTCTTCTTCAGAAAGAGCAGTAACATCGCTTTCCATTGTAATGCTGCCACCCAGCTCAGTTTTTGCGACACGTTCAGCAAGGGGCATAACAGGAAGGGTGGCTGCAGGAGCAGCGGGATATGGCGTATTCTGAATACAGGCTGTTAAAAGAGAAAGGACAAAAAGAGAAAAAAGTGCGCTTACAATACAATGAAATCTCATAGACATCCTCACCGCCTGAAGTTAGCAACAGTATAGCATGGCAGGAAGAAAGAAGCAAATCTCTCAGAAGCAATCAGAACGAATATGGCAGACAAAAAGCGTAAAAAAATCCCCGCGAAAAACTTCCGCAGGGATTTACATTTTTAAATGGTTTGTAGAGGGTCTATATTAACGTTTAAGGTTAATAACTGTATCAAGCAGGGTATCTGCTGTCTGAATTGTCTTTGCGTTTGACTGGAAGCCGCGCTGGGTTACGATCATGTCGGTGAACTGCTCGCTTAAATCAACGTTTGACATTTCCAATGTACCGGCCAGCATTGAGCCCTTGCCGGCAATTCCGCTCACGCCAACATTGGCAATGCCGGAGTTATTGCTTTCCACATAGGTATTGTTTCCGGCTTTTTCCAGACCACCCTGGTTGGTAAAGGTTGCCAGTGCAATCTGTCCAATCGTGCGGTTTGTACCGTTTGAGTAGACACCGGTGATGATTCCGCTTGAGTCAATCTTGAAGTTATCAAGGTACCCCAGTGTGTAACCGTCCTGATAGAAAGCCTTGGTTGAGCTGGTTGATGCACTCTGGGTAACAGTGTTAATCATGCTGCCGATTGTACCCAGATTCAGGTTAAAGGTCTGGCGGTAGGGAGTTCCGTCTTCATTGGGATTTGACTCAGGAACATTGTATGAAGCCTGGAGGATAATTTCACCTTCCGGATTTGAATTGTTTCCTGCGCTGTCCGTTACAGAAGAAAGAATACCGTTGTTGTCAAAATTGATGGTAAAGGTCGTTCCCATGCCGTCTGTTGTTCCCAGACCAATACGGGTTTCACGCTCTTCTGCATATTCCGGGTCTACCTGTACTGCTGCAACCCACTGGTTGGGATTTCCCGGTACGCGGGTGAATGCAACAGAAAGGTTGTGCTTGTTGCCGAAGCTGTCGTAAATGTTGAACTCGGTTGCCCAGGTGCCCTTCATGATGTCGGCTTCGTTTGCACCCTCCGGGATTTCTGGAGTATTCTTGTTCAGGTTACAGGCGAAGTTTACGTTAGAAGTTGCCTTTGCCGGATCTTTTGAACCTACGGGAATAATCAAATCTTCCGGAGAAGCTGATGTGCGGAGCACCTGTTCGCCGTCGATTGTGCGGGCCATCCAGCCCTGAATGCGGTAGCCGTTAGCCGGATTTACCAGAGTTCCCTCATTATCCAAGCTGAATGCACCGGCGCGGGTGTAGTATGACTTTTCACCGTTCTTTTCGATGAAGAAGCCGTTTCCCTGAATTGCCAGGTCAGTTGAAACACCAGTTGACTGCAGGTTACCCTGAGTGAAAATGGTATCAATTGCCGCTACGGTCATGCCCAGTCCCACTTCCTTGGGGTTTACGCCGCCAACTTCAGTGGTCGGTTTTGCAGCGCCGCTCAACTGCTGACTGATCATATCCTGAAAGTCAACGCGACCGCGCTTAAAGCCGTAGGTGTTCACGTTAGCGATGTTGTTACCGATAACGTCCATGCGAGTCTGGTGATTCTGCAATCCCGAAACGCCTGAATAAAGTGATCTCATCATATAGCTACCCTCTAATTAAAAACAATTTTACTTTTTGAACGTCTTCCGTTCTAATTTATTGCACGCCGTATACGGCTTTAACTCTTTCCATGTCGTAGAGCTGTCCGTTCACCTTCACCTGGGGAGCGGCTTCACGTGTCACCGCTTCTACAATGCCGGTTGTCGTCGTATCGCCCAAATCAATTTCCACAGCACGGCCGATGGTGTTTGTTGCGGCAGTGGTGTTCATCATGGTGCTGAGCCGCTCAAAGTTCTGGCTCATGTTGGTCATCTGTTCCAGTGAGGAGAACTGTGCCATCTGAGCGATGAATTCGGTATTCTCCATGGGGCTCAGGGGATCCTGATTGGACATCTGTGTAATAAGGAGCTTGAGGAAGTCATCCTTTCCCAGCTCATGACTTGCCGCCCGACCACGCTCCGCATCAATCTGCTTGTTGATTGCGTTTACCTGCGTGTCAAGCTTAAACTTGTCAGCGGAATCCATCTGCCAGCTCATCTGGCTTATCGGTGTCGAAGTAACGGCGGACTGTACTTCCATTTACCAAGCCTCCTTATGCAACTATATTTATTCCGTAAGCAGTGTCTTCATAGACATCTGCGCTCACTGCAACTGCATCATCCATCACCAGATCTCCATACGTGTGGCTGGCACGGATTGCAAATTCAGGATTCTGCCATTCCTGCTGATTCTGGGCAAAATTCTGATTACCGGTAAACTGCAGGTCAAAGCCCTGAGCCTCAAAACCATTCTGTGCGAATGCAGCCTTAAGGGAGTCGATGCTGTCCTTAAAAGCGTTGTAGGCTTCCTGTGACTGCACCGTAATCTGGCCGGTAATTACCTTATCGGAAAGTGAAAGACTAATCTTAACATTTCCCAATGCTTCAGGGCGCAAAATTAAATTGATTGAACCCTGATTTCCGTCACGAAGGACAATATTTCCAGCCTTTACAAAGTCAGGTGCATTATCCTGAATGGCATTAGTCAGCATTGCCTGGAAATTGGAACCGTTTGCGGCGGCAGTCTGACCTGAAGATGAAGTGATATTCTGCTCTATCTTTCCGGCAAGTTCCATCGTCATCTGTACGGCGGGCTGATTTTTATCTTCAAAGGCAAAATCCGCACCGTTTTTCATCTGAGATTTTGAAACCGCATGTTCTGACTCATTTTCCATCTGGTTTTGCACAGTACGAAGGTCAGTTATTTCAAGACGGGGCTTTGACTTGTCGCGGGCAGAAACTTTTGTGCTCTTACCGTCGGGGATAAGTTCTTCATTATTGCGAAGAGTCTGTTCTGTCTCAGCATGTAAAAGAACTTCCGGTCTCTCAAAGGAAAGTTTCTGAAGTGTCTCTACATCTCCATCATCGCCTGTGTCAATTTCCGGTACGATAAAGGCTGCTTCATCCAGCAGAGAATGTAAGGCATCCTCGGGAATATCATCATTCAGGACTTCTTCATCTGAAAGTTTCTCTTTTGCATACATCCAGGCGATTGTATTCAGTTCCGCACCAATCTGATTGGGAACTTCTGTTTTTTCTCCAGCCTCGGAAACTTCAGCAAGTGCTAAAGGCTTGTTCTGCGGGGAAAGAGCTAAAGCGTCAAAGTGATTTTCAGCATGAGAAGGATTTTCTGCGGCAAGCAAGGCAATTTTTTCCCCGTCAGCCTCTACTACCGGGATTTCTTCCCGATCCTCATCATTTTTACTTACCTGAGTCTTTTGATTCTGCGGGATTTTTTCTCCTGCAGCGTCGTTCTGAGTTTTTTCTTCCGGTTTTTCTGCAATTTTTTCCGGATTCTCAGCTGTCTTCTGCCCTTCATTCACAGAAGAAACAGGTTTTTCTTCGTCAGCAGCAGGCCTTGCTTCCCTCAAAAGGTCAATAAAAGAAAAAGCTGATTTTTCAGTCTTTTCTTCTGATTGCATTTTCTGAGGCTGTAAGTTTTGTATCTGCGCTTGAATCTGTTCTCCCTGAACCGATTGTAATGAAAGCATCGGCGCGACCTCCACTTAGAACATCGGAGGATTCGGGATTCGTGTTTAGAAGAAAAATGTGCAGATTTTTAAGTCAGCAGCGAGTGTCAGTCTAATTTCTGGGGCTTGTTGGTCATTTTGCGCTGAAGGCGGGCTGCCCGCTCCGGATCCATGTTCATGAACCATACGGAAACCATCGACGCCCGGCGGCCAAGGGTGGCAAGTTCGTCTTCCTTGCGGAATACATCAATAACATCCTGGTCTTCCATCTTGTCAATTTCAGCAACGGCAGTTTTAGGCGGCATGTTGTACCAGTAGGAAGCAATTTTTGCGAGTTCTGCGTCCCGGTCATCATATTTTTTCAGCTGAGCCTGAAAAGTTGCCTCTCGTTCTTCCAGAGCCTTGCGTCTGTCTTCCAGTTCCTGCATAACGGCTTCATACTGGCTTTCACCCTTGGAAATATCCCCTTCCCGCTTATCGAGTTCCTGACTGCGGATATCCAGAGCCTCAAGTCTTTTTGCAAGGCGATCATCATCAAGGTCTGCCATCAGGGGTTTGGAAGATGTGGCTGTAGTAGAAGTCTGTGGCTTTAAGCCGATTAGTTTGTAAGCAGGTGCAAAGAGTTTTTTTGCATTAACGACACCAAGATAGTCGAACCATAAAAGTCCGCCAAGAATCATAATGATGATTAAAATCAGAAGTACGATTGATTTTCCCAGTCCGTTACCCTGTGCCACTTTTTATCCCCTGCTAGTCTTTCTGCAATTATACACCATTTTCCGCTAGTAGACAAGAACTGCATTCACTCCCACTGCAATTTTCTTTTCATTTGCCCGGGGATTAGGTCTGTACTGAAAGGCAATGCCGGCGTCAAAGGTCAGGCGGGAAAGTACGCCCGCATTCACAGATGCCACGCCTGCCAGACGGAACTGCACCAGATCGCTGTAGTCATTTTTGGACAGATTGCGGGCAATATCTGCCGTACGCCTTATGTCAAAATACGTATCCGCTTTATAGGAAAACTTTCCGCTGTAGGTCGCCGTCAGATAGATGCGGTCAATATAGAGAGCCAGGGGGATTCCTTTCTGTACTTCCAGACTGAAAAGGTAAATGCTTGCAGAAGCGGAGGCAAAAAATGTAGTAGAAGGGAAAAGGCTTGCAGAAAGCGACAGGGGAAAGAGTCCGGGTATACGAAGTCCCGCAGTAAAGCCCGCATTCACATACTGACTGCTGATACGCTCCCAGAGAATAAAGGGCTGTAAAGTTATGCCGGCGGAATCTGCATAGCGGGGAGACATTTTTCTTACCGTTGAAAACTGCAGGTATCCCCTCGTTCTTGCCGACCAGTCATCCGCTTCTCCATGCTTTCCGTGACCGTAAAAATAGACGCCGCTTGCTCCGCCGCTGAAAGATTTTCCAAAGCGGCTGTAAAGGGTTTTTGACAGGGAGATTCCTTCCGTTGTCTGCATAAAGCCGTAGCCGTCAAAAAGCAGATTGCCGTTTACATTGTACTTAAAGGTATCATTTCCGCCGGTGACGGAAAAACAGGCTCCTCCGTTTTTATCAAAGGGATTCCAGCCGCCGCTCAGGGCTACAATGCCGTCCTGCCAGGGGGTAGAAGAAGCGGCGGTCGCGCCCAGAAAGGCTGTTCCCAGATTGGTGTAGCCGAATGTGTAGGTGTCAAGGTCATTCCGCCGGTAGCTTTTTACCAGGCCGATGGGAATACGGAGATTCCGTCTGTAGTAGCGGAAGGGATTGTAGGAAATGCGCTCCCCTGCTGTCAGTGGCTCAGTCACAGCCGGCTCCCCGGCGGATGATTCTCCCGTCAGAGGCAAGTCACCTGCCACAGCCGGCTCCCCTGCAGGCGTTTCTTTTTCCACAGCAAGCCTTTCCGGGGCATCTCCACTGTGCCTGATCACTTTCCGTCCCGCAAAATCCATCAGCATGAGGCGCTGCTTATCATAAAATGCAGATACATACAAAAATTTTTCTCTGTCGCCGGGAAGCAGAACTGCATTCAGTACGCCGCCAGAAACATCATCATCCTGCAGGACAAGAGTGCTTTCGTAACTGGCCATATCTACGGCAAGCATTCCCGCCCGGGGAAGAACAGGCTTATTCCCCGACTCCGCATAGGAAAAAGCAAGGGCAAGGCGGCCGTCCGGCAAATACATACTCTGCAGGTTGTGAATAATTGTCTTTTCGCTGCCATATTCCCGGTAAACGGAGTCATTTTCGTAGAGGCGGATATGCCAGTTCATGCCCTTTTTTACGATACATGCAAGTCCTCCGTCTGCGGCCAGAGCAGGACTAAAGGGCTGTTCGTCTTCCTTAAAAACAAAGCGTTTTTCAGGCAGGGGCTTTTTTTGCAGGAGTCCCCTTTCTCCATCAAGTGCATATACTTCAAGAGAGGGCTTGTCTCCTGCAATGCTGACACAGGCAACCTGCAGGCTGCCGTCCTCTCCCCGCACAAAAGCAGCATCCCTTACCGACGTAAGTGAAAGGGCCCGGAGTTTTTTTCGCTTTATGTTATACAGGGCAAGTCTTGCCTTTGTCGTCCTGTCCGTCTGCAGATATGAGAGCAAAAGCCAGGCCCCGTCCGGGGAAAGAGAAAGGCGTGAAACTCCAGGACAGGTAAAAAGCTTCCGGTTTTTTTGCAGGCTGCCATCTTTCATTTCTCCATACCATACGCCGCCGGTCTTAGACTCAAACCAGGCAAGTCCACAGGCTGAGGAAGCAATGCACTTGAATACCTGACGGCGGCTGTTTGACCGCGAAAACCCGTCATCTCTGGCCTTTTCAAGCCCGAAATCCACAAAAAAATCCCCGACCCCATGCTCCGCAGAAGGAACTTCCGTCATCTGGGGAAGGCTTACCCACTCTTCAAAATCATCCCAAATTTCAGACAGAGGCTTTCCGTATGTCCTTTTTATGCTGCTCTTAAAACCGTGCAGGCTTCCCGTAGTCTTCCAGAAAAGAGCATATTTTTCCATGCCGTACCTTTCCTGAAGATAATGGCAGAAGAGAGCGCCAAAGGCATAGGCATCAGTACCGCCGGGAAAAATATCCCTCGCTCCCGTTACATCACGCCAGTCAGGAAAGCGGCCGTCCAATTTTGCCTGTACCACCAGCAGTCTGCTGTAAGGGTCATGTACCCGCCCTTCTCCTTTCAGGCTTTCAAATGAGACTGCCGTACCTTCATGCATAAAACTTGTCTCAAGAAATCCCGCCGGTGCAAACCAGTCGCCAAAGACGGCGGACACAAAGCGGCTGAATCCGTTCTTTATATTTGTAGAAACTGCATGTGTCAGTTCATGGTAAAAAACCGCCGCCAGGGAATCGCTGTTCTGGTCAAGAGAAATTTCCGGCGGGGTGTACTGAAGTACAATGGCATTGTAAGGGGCAACAGTAAAATATCCGTTTGTTGTCTCCACCGATTTTGTAATTGAAACCGGAAACCGGATTTTGCAGTCTGTTTCAAAAAGGGCGGCAATTTCTTCGTAGTAGCCGTCTGCCAGCCCGGCAATTTTTTCTGCTCCCCGCCGGCATTCTTCCGGATAGATGATATCAAAATACTGAGTGCGGATAACGGAAAGTTTTCCAGCCCCGCTCATCGGGCCGCCCTTTGCAAAAAGCGGAAGGGAAAAGAAAAAAATGACAATGCAAAAAAAGAAAGGCAATGCAGTTCCCGGAAAATAGCGGCGAGATGCAGATTTCAGAGACATTGCATTTGAAAAACTCATAAAAGACCTGCGATTGCCGTTCCTATCGTAATGTCGTTTTCCATGCCCACAATCTCATAGCGGATGCTGCCTGCGTATTGAGAAAGATAGGATTCAATTCTTTCTTTCAGGCGGTAGGTTTTATAGAAGGTCGTTCCGTTGCATAAAATGCAGACAGGTTGATTTTTTCCTTCTTCACACTGCTCCAGACAGGCTGCGAGAATACTTGCCGAATAGCCTGCACAGCGTTCAACCAAAGCGTCAAGAAGCTCAAAAACAGTATTTCTGTCCCCGTCATCTTTACAGCAGGCGGCAATGACATTTTCTTTTTTGCCAGGCGTATGAAGGAATTCGTCCATTTCAATCAAAGTCAGATTCTTCAGTTCTTTTAAGGCAGAAGCAGATTCAGGACTCACAAGACCTTCCCCTGCCGCAGTCTGCAGGACTTCCAGTCCCAGGGAACCAAGATAGCCGCCTGAACAGCATTTTTCCAGCATGTATTCGCCGGGCTGCTGACTTTTATTATCCAGAGCCAGATCAAAATCGGAGCGGGCAAAATTTCCGAACTTGCCGTTTTCACACACGACAACCTGTCTTTTCTCTCCGCCAAATGCAGGCTGAATGTAGGCACCGTTCATGCCCGTTCCCAGAATAAAGCCAATGTATGACGAATATGTACCGCTGTTACCAGCCGCTCCGGCAAGCAGGGCCGCAACAGTGTCATTCAAAAGCGCAATATGACTGATTGTATTCCAGCCCCTTTTTTCCAGTACCTGACGCAGGGTCGCTCCTACAGGGACGCCGACAACTTCAGAAGCCTTTATTTCCTTGCTGAGGGAATTGGGAATGCCGTCTCCCTCCCGGGTTATAATCATCGAATAGGAAAAACAAAAACCAATTCTGTCCGCCCTGTTCTTCAAGTATTCAATTTTGTCAGCAATTGCATCAAAAAATTCCGCTTTAGACAGTTCCCTTTCCAGTCCCGGCATTGCGCTCTTCCTAAATTCTGAAACAAGAGGATTTCCCTTTCCGTCAAAAGTCACCAGACAGGAACGAAAATTACTTCCACCGGCATCAATCACAATCACACTTTCATTTACAGGGGATTTTTCCGGGGGCAGAGCCCATGTAAGAGCCATCTCCTGCCAGGCTTTTTCGCCCTTGAGTTTTGCATTCATATCCGCCCGAAGTGCTGAAATAAGATTGTAATCCGCCTTGTTTACGGAAAAATGATGTTTTTCAAAAAAAGATGAAACTGCTTTCGTCATAACATAAAGTATAGCACAAAAAGTCGAATTTCGCTACACTCTTCCCCATGGCAACCGATCTTTCCGACCTTAAAAACGAACTGAACCCTGAACAATACGATGCAGTTATGACCACTGATGGTGCAATCCTCATTATTGCAGGAGCCGGAAGCGGAAAGACCCGTGTCATTACATTCCGCATCGCCCATATGCTGGACATCGGTATTCCCCAGAGCCAGATTCTTGCCCTCACCTTTACCAACAAAGCTGCCCGGGAAATGGAAACCCGCATTAAGGAACTCACCGGGAAAAAACTGCAGAACCTCACCATATCCACATTCCACGCATTCGGAGTAAAAATTCTGCGTCAGGACATAAGCCGTCTTGGCTTCCGGGATAATTTTTCCATATATGATGAAACAGACCGTAATGCACTCATAAAAGAAACCGGGCGTGAGCTCAAATATTCCCCGGAGGCCATGGACCTCTACAAAATCGGCATTCTTTTCAGCGACATCAAAACCGGAAGAAAAAGCTGGAACAGCGAAAACAGCATGTACAAGCCCCTCTACGAAGGATATCAGGAGGGTCTGAAACTTTTCAATGCTGTAGACTTTGACGACCTGATTACCCTGCCCATAAAACTTTTTCGCGAAAATCCGGATGTACTGGCCCGTTACCGTGACCGCTACAAATATATCATGGTAGATGAATTCCAGGACACAAGCCACCAGCAGTATGAATTCATGCATCTGCTTGCCGACCAGAATGTGGCCGTGGTAGGCGACGATGATCAGTCAATCTACAGCTGGCGGGGCGCAGACTATCAGAACATCATCAATTTTGAAAAAGATTTTCCCGGCATGAAAGAAATTCGTCTGGAACAGAACTATCGCTCTACAGAAACAATTCTTGCCGCTGCAAACGGTGTTATCAGCCACAACACAAACCGCAAGGACAAGACACTCTGGAGCGGAAACGGCAGCGGAAAACCCATTGAAATCTACATGCCGCAAAACGAAACGGAAGAAGCTCAATTCATCGTAGAAAGCATTCGTACCATCTGCGTACAGGAAAAACGCAAATATGATGACTTCTGCGTTCTCATGAGGGCAAACACCCAGAGCCGTCCGCTGGAAGAAGAATTCCTGCAGGAAAACATTCCCTACGAGATGAGCGGCGGAACCAGTTTTTTTCAGCGCAAGGAAATCAAGGACATCATCAGCTACCTGCGGGTTATCGCAAACCATGATGACGACGTAAACCTCCTGCGCATCATCAACACTCCCCGCCGCGGCATCGGAAGAGCCACCATTGAGAGGCTCAATGAAGTCGCAGACGCACTGAAAGTATCCCTCTGGGAGGCAATCAATGCCCTTCTTTCTGCTCCAGAAGAAGAAAGCAAACTGCCTGATAACACAAAGGAAGACCTTCAGACCTTCGTCACCCTGATAGAAAACAACAAAACCATGCTGAGCGGCCGTGGACTTGCCAAAAAAGTCCGTGTCCTCGTAGAAGAAATCCGCTATTTTGACCACCTGATTACGGAAAATCCAAAAAGCGAAAAGGCCGCACGCTTTAAGTACCTGAACATAGACAGCCTTATCAATTCCATGGAACAGTGGGAAAACAATCCTGACACGGAAGACGCAAGCCTCTACTCATACCTGAACCGCATTACCCTTTTGAGCCGGGATGATATGGACGACGAGGAAAACAGCGGCAAAGTTCACCTGATGACCATTCACGCATCAAAAGGACTTGAATTCCCGGTGGTATTCATTGCCGGCACAGAAGAAGGCCTTATTCCCCACATGAGGGCAGTTGATGAAGGCGGCGATGCGGCTGTAGAAGAAGAACGCAGGCTTTTTTACGTGGCCATAACCCGCGCCCGGGACAAACTGCTCATTTCATCCTGCCGCCAGAGACGACGCATGCAGTCTGTCGTAGAATGTGAGCCCAGCCGCTTTCTTGATGAAATTCCGGCCAATCTGGTCCAATACCATGAACCTTCACAGGAGCTGGACGATGATACCAGGAGCGAACTCTTCAGCAATCTGCTCAGCAGCCTTGAGAAAAAAAGCACGCAGAAGAAATTCATTCCGCCCATCGTGCCCGGTTTTGGCAGAAAAATGTAGAAAGTCGGTAATTTTCAAATTTATGACTGGACAGGACGATTTCATAGGGGTATAATATATTTAATCTCATTAAGGAGGAGATAGAAAAATGAAATTGGTAAACAAAGTTGTTACTGTTGTTACCGCAATTGCAGCTATTGCAATGCTCGCTTCTTGTGGATCTACAAGTGGCGCATCCGATTCTTCATCAGCTGGTGCTTCTGCAGCTCCTGCTGGTCCGGCACCTGAGAGCCCCTCAGAACCGCCGAAGTACACATTCGAAGGCTCAGAACTCAAGATTGAAGTCGAGAATATGTACAATGAAGAGTTCCTTATTTTCGCAGATGCCAAGGCTTCTGGCGGATATGCCGCAAAACTCGTCAGCGAAGAGTCAATCGCCACTGCGATCGTTACATTCCCTGCAGGTGACTATGTTGGTCTCGTAAACGAAGATGCACCGGACGGAAACCATGATGCATTCAATGTATTCATTGACGATGTTGCATACCGCACATTCCCGTCAGATCCGCCGATTGGTACATATGAACTGACTACTCGTACACCGATGAACCTGCACTTCGATGCAGAAACAACGGTTACTGTAAAGATTCAGCAGAATGACCCGAACCGCCCGAACAAACCTGGCGAAACAGGCATGAAACTGGACTACATCGTATTCAAGAAGAAGTAAGATAGTCTGACTTCATAAAAAACCGGTAGCGAATGCTGCCGGTTTTTTTATCCCCGCCAATTATTTTCAACACTTTCCACTCCTGCAAAAACTGTCATATCAACTCGGCCCTGCAATCTGCCGATAAAAAAATATGGTAAAAAAACTCACACTGATCTTTCTTCTTTTTCTGACAATGCTCTCGGTAAGTATGTCCTGCAAGAGTGTTGAAGTCATACAGTTTTCTGACAGGAATTTTACCTACTCTCCAGACCCGGATGCAATTCTCTTTGACCAGCTCTGGGGCTATGTCATGAACGGACGGGAAAGCGAGTTTTCACGTCAAATCCCGCTCACAGACATCCTCTACTTTATCGCTCCAATTACAAGCCTCAGCGAAGTAAGGCAGCCTGCGCCAAAAGAAAAATACTTTGGAGATTTCAGGGGAAAAGTCCACATCGTTTCCGCCTGTGATTCTACTGCCCAGGCCCATCTTCTGCTTGACGAAAACCTTCCCCTCCGCGAAAGAATAATTTCTGGCCTTGTACAGGCGGCAGAAAGTTACGATGGTCTGCAGTTAGACTGGGAATACATACCAGCAAAAGACAATAAAAACTTCCACAATTTTCTTCGCGAACTGAAAAAACGACTGGGAAGCAAAAGTCTTTCTGTAGCCGTAAAGGCACGCATCCGCACCATAAGCGATGATGTCTATGACTACAAAACAATCGGCTCTATTGCAGACAAAGTAATCATCATGTCCTATGACGAACACTGGAGCACAAGCAAGCCCGGCCCAATTGCATCAAATGAATGGGTTCGTAAAATAGCAGATTACGCCCTCAGTCAGATTCCCCAGGAAAAAATTGTCATGGGGATTTCATTTTACGGAAGAACATGGTATGAAGATTCCATCGGTAGCAAGGCATGGTATTCCGGCTCACTGCAGCGCATGATTGAAGAAAACAATATTGATGACATCAGACGGGACGAAGACGGGATTCCCTGGTTCACACACAGGCACAAGGTAACCGTCACCGGCTACTACGATGACATTCCTTCCCTGCGCAAACGCTGCAAAATGCTCGCTGACACGGGCATAGGACAGTTAGCTTTCTGGCGCATCGGCTTTGAAGACGTAGGCTTTTGGAAACATCTGAAAATAGACGAAAGCCTTCTTGACGAAGCTCCTGAACATTCAGAAGACATTGAATACGCAGAATAGTCAAAGACAGGCAGTCTGTAAGAGACAAATCCTGTAAGTGCTTGCAAAACATTCAAAAAATCTGTATGATATAGATTGTCTGGCCCTTTAGCTCAGCTGGATAGAGCACATGCCTTCTAAGCATGTTGTCGGGCGTTCGACTCGCCCATGGGTCAATCCGTCGCACTCCCGCGCGGGAGTGCTGACAACCCCATCCGACAAATCAAGATGTATGTACCAGAGTTTTAATCCTAGTTTTCTAGGATTTATAACTCACTCTAAAATTCATTTTCGGATTTGTCAAGTAAATTCTGAGGTTTTTTAATGCTTAAAGACAATTTGCGCAAAAAATTATCTGAAAATGGTTTTGAAATTAAAGAATTTGCTCGTTTTGTAAATATCCCCTACTCAACATTTCAAACTTATGTATCAAACAAAACTCCTGTTTTTCCCACTCTTGAAAACGCAATGAAGATTGCAGCCGCGCTTGATACGACGGTGGAGGAACTGTATTACGGCGATGCGTGGCTTGACGGAAGCCTTGCCAATGAGGTTGCCGCCGTTCCCCGCCCGCATCAGGACGCGGTAAAAAGCATGCTTCACTTTGCCAACGAGCAGTTGCGGGCATAAAAAGTGTGCAACGTTGCACAAATTCCAGTTTCATAAAATCCCGCGCTAAAGAATTCAGGACTTCCTGTAGAAATTTGAAATACAGATTTCTTACAGGGGGAAAACTATGGAAACTGATGTGACTATCCGTGACATCGCGGAAAACATGTTCGTGCCAGGCTCTGCGCACATGATGCGGCTTGAGCAGTTAGGCGCACGTTTTGCGAAAGAAACGCTGTGGCAGAAGCGTCATTTCTTGAAGCAAATCATCAGGGATTTCGGCGACAGGCGGCTTGAAGATGTGGCGATGCCGGAAATCATGAGCTATATGTTCCGCATGAAATGCTCTGGCAGCTGGAAAAACCATTTTCTGACGGCATGGAAAAATCTCTATGAAGAATATCCCTACCATACGAACAAGTTTATCATCACGCCGAGATTCGAGCGATTTGTTTGCCGGTCAAAGAAAGCGGATTTGCTGACTTCCGATGAACTGCATGCGTTTTTTGACAGAACGCTGTGGACTGATGAAAGGACATATCTGTTTTTTCTGACAATATTTTCTGGTGGGCTACGGTGCGGTGAAGGACGGGCACTTAAAGTGAATCAGATCCTGTTTGACAAGAGCGCGCTGATCATAAATGGCTTTATGAAGCGCAACGGTGTGCGGACAAATTTCTGCAAATGCGGTTCGGAGCATGATCCGAAATTCCGTGTGGTCATCCTTCCCGACGACACATTGCAAAGGCTACGCCACTATATACAGGGTAACGAATTGCGTCCCGATGATTTTCTGTTCACGGAGCATGGTCATCCCCTGCGCCTTGAACATGCAAGGTGTATTTTTCAACGCCAGCTAGAGAAAGCGGGCATCGAGAAGAACGGGCGGAAACTTGTTCCCCATTCCCTCCGCTACACCTATGTGACACGGATGCGGCGCAACCTTGGCTACAATGAATCGGAGACGGTCAGGCAACTGGCGGGGCACACTTCGCTGAAAATGACCGATTACTATACGCTGATTGAGATACCGGAAATGATTGAGACCTTGCAACCCACGAAGGCGGCCGCCGACATGCTGCTTGCCTAAAAAGAAACGCCCTGCCGGACAAAAGGATGCTGCGTCCAGCAGGGCAAAAAACAACGATGGTTAGAATATACTCAAATGCACCCTTGCTGTCAAGAATTTTTTGAGGAAACAGAATTTGTGCAACGTTGCACAAATTCTGCGCAATCAGTATGCGACTGCGGCAAGTTCTTTTTCGATTGAGCGTTCTATGAAACTGTTGAGCGACATTTCATGCTCAATCGTGTAAATGGCGGCTTTGCGGTGCAGGTCCGATGGGATGCGGACATTGAATGATCCTTTGTAGGCTTTTTCAGGTTCTTTTCCCTCGTCCGTACAAAGTGCAAGATAATCGTCCACCGCATTGTGAAAATCACTCACAAGTTCTGCGGCTGTCGTTCCCTCATATGAAATGAGCGCGCGGATTCCCTGCACTTTTCCGAAAAAAAGTTCATCCGCAGCGGAGAATTCCACGCTCCCGACATAGCCTTTGTATTCCATCAGATTTTTCATATCAGTTCCTCCTGTTCCAGCGTTTGCAGCAGTTGGCTTATTTGGTAGCCCTTTAGTTCGTTGTTTGGGTGCGGCTTATGGAGCAATATCGGCGCATGATTTTCGGAACTGGCGAAAATCACTCTTGACCCGCTTGTTTTTCCTTTGTTTGACCGTGAGTATGAGAGATAGCCTAGCAATGTCTCGGCTTCGTCAAAGGTAAAATCCTTTGGTCTTGTTTTGAGCCGTGCTATTAGTTTTTCTTTCTTCCCCATGCTTTGAGTATACCTCCAATATAAATAATTTGCAACTAAAAATAGTTGCAGATGCTAAAAAGTGTGCAACGTTGCACGTTTTTGCGCTTTATCGAACGCGAACGTCACTTTGTTTTCGGCGGTGCTGTAGGAAAGGCGCGCGGTGAATTCCTTGCCCGCCTTGCTCGTCATCTTCTTCGGTCTGGTCTGTTTGCCGCTTGCGAGCAGCGTTGCGTCGGCGGGCGTTATGTTCGCACCGTTCATGGACTTCCAGATGATGAACTTGCAGCCGCTCTTGTACTCGGAGCAGAAATAGGCTTTTTTGCCTTCAAAGACCTTCCCTTTGCTGCAGAGCGGGCATGCGCCCAAGTCCTTCGGCTGCCATTCACGGGTGACGCGCATTTTCGGCACTTCCTCCCGCGTGAATGATGTTATGCCGCTCAGGAACGATGCGGGGGAATCTTGCAGTTGCTGTTCCCATGCGGTCGTCGTGCTGATTGCGATGAGTTTTTTCAGTTCGGGCACTTCCAGTATCGTTTCGATGAGGAACGTACCGAGTTCGGTGATGACGAGGCTCTGTTTTTCCTGTTTGATATAGTTTCGCCGTTTGAGTGATTCGATGATTTCCGCACGGGTGGCTGGCGTTCCCAATCCTGCGAGTTTCTCCGTATGCTCAGTTTCGCCTTTCGGGTTTTCCATGAGCGAAAGGACGCTTGCGTTGGTGAAGTGCTTTTTTGGCTGGGTTTCTTTCTGGAGCGTCGCCGCCTTTGTGATGGTCAGCGTATCTCCCTGCGAAATCGGCGGCAGACTCGCACTTTCTTTTCCGTCCGTGTCGTCCTTGTCTTTCCAGCCGTAGTCGATGACGGTGCGCCCCTCGGCATGGAAACGGTATCCGTCTTTTGTGGCGATGATTTTTGTCTGCTTGTAAATGAACGGGCGTTTTATGGTCTGGAAGAATCGCTCGGCTACGGCGAAGTAGACTTGTTTCTGTTCTTCCGTTGCACTGGCGGGGAGGACGGCAAGCGGAATGAGCGCATGGTGATCCTGCAGTTTCTTTGAGTTGAAAATCCGTTTGTTCTCCGCGCTGATGTTTGTTTCGTCGCATCCTTCCGCAAGTTTCGTATAGGCTTTTGATAAAAGGTTGTATTTCTCTTTGAACACATCGATATTTTCGTCACCGAGGACGACCGACGGAGTGCGCGGATAGGACAAGCACTTTAGTTCCTCATACAGTTGCTGTGCGATTTCAAGAGTCTTTGCGGGCGTGAGCTTGAACCGCTCTGAGCAGTGTTTTTGCAGCCCCGTGATGTTGAACAGTTGCGGCGGATTCTCTTTTTTCTCCTCCGAGGTGACGGATTCGGTGGTCAGCGTTGCGCCTTGTGCTATCGTCTTTTCGGCAGCCCGCAGGTTGCTGTCGCTTCTGTCTGCTACTCTGTCACCTTCCCCGAAAAGCATGAGCATTGAAAATGGTTCTGAAAATTGTGCAACGTTGCACAATTTTGCTTCAATCTGGAACTGCCAGTACGGGACCGGTTTGAAGTTCGCTATGCCCTTGTCCCGTAGGTAGATTGCGCCGAGGATTGCGGACTGCACCCGCCCGAATGTCAGCAGTTTTCGTGCGGAGCAAGTCAGGAGGCGCGAGCAGTTCATTCCGAGAAGCCAGTCCGCCTGCTGCCGGGCGTAGCCCGCCTCTTTGTACGCGGTGTAATGAGAGAGCGGCTTTGCGTCTTGAATTCCCCTGCGTACCACTTCGGGCGTCAGTGCCTCGCTGACCCAGAACCTGCGCGCGGTGTCATAGTGGCGGAAATGGACGTAATCCAGTATAAGCGCGCCGATAAGCTCGCCCTCGCGCTCTGCGTCGGTGGCAAGGATGAAGTCAGTTGAATCGTAAGTGTCAAAGCAGTGCCGTATCCGTTTGAGTATTGCGGCGTTCGCCGCGATGGGCTTGTAGCGGAATTGGCTGGGAATGATGGGCAGTGAGTCGAGCGACCATGTTTTGAGCGACGGGTCGTAGTCCTCCGGCTCGTACAGTTCGAGGAGGTGCCCCTGCGCCGCCACGATGCAGTCGCCCGTGCTGTTCGCATACCAGCCGCCCTTTTCGCGTGCGAAACCTCCGAGCGCGTCCACCATCGCCTGCGCGACCGACGCTTTTTCGGTGAGTATGAACATTGTTTCTCCTCGCGAACTGAGGCAAAAAATGTGCAACGTTGCACGTTTTTTACAAGGAGGCAGCCACCTAAACGGTACGAATTCTGGCAGGTAAACTGGGACTATTTCTTCGACATTCCCAAGGAATTTAAGATTCCCTGGCATCCCGTGCGGCGCAGTCATGACGATATGCGCGACGTGAAGAACCTGCTCAGCACGTTTGGGTACAAGGCTTCCCACGGCATATTCGGCGACTACGCCACCGCTCCCCGCTCAAATAATTTCCTCACTTCCCGCATGCAGCAGTGCATGGTGAAATTTCATTACAGCAATAAACTTGATTCTCACAGGCGGCTTCTCCGCGAATACATGACCCAGCAGAACAAAGACTGGGTGAAAGAAAAGCCTGAGCTGTTCGGCAACACTTCCCTTGAAGAGTACAAGCAAAATATGGTGGCGAGAAACTACCGTTTCATCATCTCTCCCGAAACGCAGTTGTCCGTGGAGGACCTGCAGATGTACACGAAGCTGTTTGTGGATCAGCTGGAGCAGCAGTTGCACCATAAGGTCTACTGGCAGGCAGCGGTGCATACGGACACGGAGCATCCCCATGTGCATCTGCTCATAAACGGCAAGGACAGGGACGGCAACATGATACGGAAGATTTCCCCGGGGTTCATCAAGACCGACGCGCGGAAAATCTCGTCAGAGATACTGACTAATTTGTTCGGCGAGCGGACGCAAGAACAGATTGACGTAGCGCGCAACAACCGCGTGTACGCAGACCGCTACACTGAGTACGACGACGAGATTGCCAGCATTCAGCCTGAGGACATCAGCATATACTCGCATGTGGTGCGCTACTCGGATGTTTCGCTCATGTTGCAACGTCGGCTGGAGCACCTGAAAGACCTGGACCTCGCGGATTTTCGGAGCGGCATTTTCTTCCTGAAAAAAGGCTGGCAGGACAATCTGCGCGCGCTCGGCAGGGACAACACATTTCTGGACGCACAGCAGTACCTGCATGACCTTGATGCCGAGGTGGAACTGTACACGGCGGACAAAGGCACGGTGCGCGGCACTATCAGGCACATCTACCGCATGAACGACGAGGACGTCTGGAACCATGCGGTCGTCATTGAGGACGAGGCGGCGAAAAAAGCGTACTATGTGCCGCTCTACCGCGAGCCTGACTACAAGAAATGGCGTGACGGCATGGACGAGGAGATTTCCGCCGCGCCGAACCAGAAAGGAAAGCTGACCGTCGGCATGAAGAAAGTGTCTGAGCCTGACATTGGCTATGAGAGCCAGTTTGAGATATAAAAATGTGCAACGTTGCACAAATTTTTGATAAGGAATTTACTATGGATGACGAGCTGAAACTGAATCTTGCAGAAAATCTAAAGGCATTCTGCAATGAGAAATATTATGAGGAAGCGGCAGACCTTTCGCATGATGAGATAATCCAGCGGTATGGCGATGAGCCTGTCGCCATTGCAGAAATCCGAGCGGATGACCCGATATTTAAGGGCATTTGGAAAGATGCAAGAAGTAATCTTGTGTATACAGGGCTGGGAAGTTTCATTAACCATTGGGTGAATCATCATCCTGAGATGGATTCCTCGGATTTTTTGAAGATTCAAGAAGTTCTGGAGAATCCTGATGCCCGCTATTTGGAGAAAGCGAAAAATGCCGTTGTTTTTGATAAGCGCATCGGGGAATTGCATGATGTTGTGATTTTGAAAAAGGCTGCTGACAAACTGATTTATGAGCGAAGCAATTATCTGCCTAAAAAACTTCCGAAGCGATGGATACCAATATCCGCTGAGAATGGATTGCCTATTGAAAAATCGTCATTTGTGGACGGACACCCCACAATCAGTCAATCGGATGACTCCGAAGCCGGCATAGTCCGTAATATTTCTACTCTTAATGACGATTCAAATATACTACAATCCGCTGAAAAGTCAAGCGAAATCCTTGAAATGCCGATGTCCGTGACGGTAAACGGAAAAGCCCGTACTTGTGAGCATGGTATTAGACAAGGTTTCGTGAATGCGGTGAAGCGAATCGATGAGTTGCATGATGAAAACAAAATGTTGCGCGAAGAAAATGATATGTTGCAAAAACTGGTAAATAGAAATAAAATTCAGTCGCAGGATACTGAATATGAGTTCTAAAAATGTGCAACGTTGCACAAATTTGTAGAGGAGGCTGCTACCTAAAAGAGATTATCTGAAAGAAAACCCGTCCGTCAAAAGCTACTCATGGTGGTGGGATTTCATACGCATTTCCGTTCCCCTTCTTCTCTTCGTCATCGGTTGGATTGTCGCCACGCAGCATTTCGCGCGGTCGATGAACTATGATCCGAAATTCGTCGGCAATCCGCTGTTCTATTTCAAGCGCACTCCCGTCTGCAACCCCCTCTGGTATCTGCTTTCCATCGTAAAATTCTACCGCTTCTCAGGTTTCCTTCCGTACTACTTTGATGCGACGCAGTACATCATGTGGTTCGGTCTTTTCGCGTTCATATTCGCGCTGTTCTGGACGGTGCTGATGAATGTCCTGTTCCGCGACAAGAAAAACCTGTATGGAACTGCACGGTTTGCGACGAAACATGACCTTGCGCAGAACGGGTTGCTCAAAGACAACGGCGTGGTCTGCGGAGAGTTGAAGAATGCCGTCGTGCTTGCGAACAAGAAAAAAGACGGCTCGCTGAAAATGACGCTCATAAGGCCGTCGCAGCTCATCGTGCATCCGGGCATGGTCAATACGCTTCTTATGGCACCGACGGGGAGCGGCAAGGGCGTTTCCGTCATCATCACGACGCAGTTTTCCTACAAAGGCTCTGTCATCGTGTTCGACCCGAAAGGTGAGAACTTCAACATCACGGCACGGTGGCGAAGCCAGTTCTCGCGCATTCTCCGCTTTGCGCCAGGATCGTACAATACGCTTCGTTTCAATCCCGTCATGGCAATCAGGGATGGCGACGAATACGCCTACCGCGACTGCTCGCTCATCGCGTCAATCCTGTTCCAGCAGGAAAAGGCGGGCGGGGATTCCACGGCAGAATATTTTAACAGTGGTGCAAAAGACGCGATTACGGGCGCGCTGCTACACATACGGTTTTCTGATTATCCCGACAAGTCGCTTGCGGGTCTCTTGAATTTCTTGACCAAGACAAATGAGGCGGTGATGAACAATTCCGGCGGCACGGAAGGAAACGCCGATTTGGGGCGCGAGCAGTGTATGGAGATGATGCACACGGAGCATTATTTTGTCGTGTCGCAGAACATGTATAACAACCGACCCGCCTACTACGAGCGGCGCGGCATTGCGGTCGGCGACAGGATTCCCGCGGAGAACATCCATCGGCTCATCGTGAACGCGGCGACACGGTTGCAGAACACGAATCCGAAAGAAAAGGCATCGATGTTCAAGACGATTTTCTCCAAGTTGCAGTTGTTCGACGACCCGTTGATTGCAAATGCCACGAGCGGAAACAGCGACTTTGAGATTGAGGACTTTATCAACTGTGAAGAGCCGATTTCGCTGTATTTGTGCGTCGAATATTCGGAAATCAGGCGCATCTATTCGGTGTTCACGGTGCTCATCAATTTTATGCTCAAAAAATTCTCCGAGGGCGAAACGCAGTACGGCGAAGTGCGCTTGAAAAACGATGTACTTTTCCTGCTCGACGAATTCCCCGTGCTCGGCTACTTTCCCGACATCGCGGAGAACATGGGCGTTCTGCGCGGATATGGCGTTCATTTCCTCATCGTCTGCCAGTCGCTGAACCAGCTACGCGAACGCTACGGACAGAATCACCCGTTTCTTGACCACAGTACCGTACAGATTATCTACGCTCCCGGTGATATCAACGATGCAAAGATTTATTCGGAATCAATCGGCAATGAGAGCGTGCAGCAGGGAAAGGTCAGTCGTTCTGGGCGCATGAGTCTGTCGCAGAACTCAAACCTTAATTTTTCTGACAACGATTTCGGACGGGCGTTGCTAGACCCCGCCGACATCAAGCGTATTCCTGGCAATTCGATGCTGCTGATGGTACATGGCATGCAGCCATATATCGGAAAGAAAGTCGTGTGGTACGCAGACCCGCGTTTCAAGCACAAAAAAGGCAAGCCCATGCAGATAGAAGAACTGTACAGGGAAGCGGCGGGATTGCCGAGCAACATACGGCGCAAAAAAGAAACAGAGCGGCTACGCACGGCTGAGGCACAAATTGTGGAAACGAACGGCGGGCTTGGTGCAGAGGACGACGAGAACTTGTTTGATGACGAGGCTGAAACGCTTTTGGCACGGATAGCGGAATCAGATACAAGCACGCTTGCCGCTCTTGCGGTGGATGACAACTACGAGGATACGTTCTAAAAACGTGCAACGTTGCACAAATTTGATGGGGTGTTGAATGGCTAAAAAAATGGTGAATTTCCGTATTGACGGGCAAGCGATGGAAAAATACCGCGCGAAGGCATCGCTTGAAGGAAAAACGATGAGCGAAGTTGTGAACAATCTTCTGGAGGAATGGCTTGAAAAGGACGTGAACAAGGACAACCAGTTGCTTGCGGCGGTCTCAAAGACGGTGAGCGAGATTGTCCGCTGTAAGAATGAAACGGTCATCGCATCGGCAAAAATCGATGCGGTCATCTACTCGCTGTTCTGCGCCTTTCCCGACCGTTTCCAGAAGGAATTCGTGAGCCTCGACAAGTTGCCAAAGGAGGAACTGTACGTGAAAGCGCAGTCGATGCACCGCAAGGCGGACTATCTCATGCAGTTGTGGAACAAAAAGCGCGTTGCCGCAAAGAAAGTCGCGCGCGCTGAGATGGCGGGCATCATCGATGAATTGAACGGAGGAGATTAGGCGATGATACAGGCACGGAACGAAACGCAGCAGAAACAGGTGCTCATCAAGACCGCCGAAGAAATCAAGCGGGAACGCATGATTGCGAATTTGATGAACGACCTTGCGATGTTCATTCCGTATCTGGAGGAAAAAACGGTGACGGACATCGCCGTGCCTGACAACGGTGAGCTGATTGTGACGCGGTTCGGAACGGGGCGTGAGTTCACGGGAAAAATCGTGCCGAACTATGTCGCAGAGCGGATTATCAGGGCGACGAGCGCGATTATCGGAAAGCCACTGGAAAGTTACACGGGATTTCCGATTCTTGAAGGCATCATACCCAAGTACAATGCCCGCATCACCGCGATACTCCGTCCGACGACCCCGCGACCTGAACTGCAAATCCGTAAGCCGCCTGAGACTATCTATTCGCTTGAAGACTATGTGGCGAACGGTCAGATGACGCAGGAGCAGTATGAGGTAATTTGTCAGGCGATTGCCGAGCGCAAGAACATCATCGTCGCTGGTGTGACGGGGTGCGGGAAAACGACTTGCACGAACGCAATCATACAGAAAATGGTGGAATTTACGCCGCACGACAATTTCTACATCGTCGAAGATGTGCCGGAATTGCAGTGCAAGGCGAATTTCAAGCATACCCTTTGGATTCCAAAGGAACTGGCGCGGAAAGCGGTCGAGGAATCGCTGCGCTTTTCGCCGGACAGAATCATTTTTGGGGAGGTGAGAACGAGTGAGGTAATGAAAGAAGTACTGGATGCGTGGCGCACGCATTCGGGCAATGTGACGACGATGCACGGAACGAGCGGCAGGGCGACGCTCTCCCGTATAAAGTCAATGGTCAAGGACGAGCCTGACCTTGCGAACAATCTGAGCGAGATGGTGCAGCTCATCGTGCATCTGAAAAAGACGGATGAAGGTATCCGAGTCGATGAACTCTTCTGGGTTTCGGAAGAAACGGATGCCTTTTTGGCTGGCATAAGCCAGCTCAAACTTGACTGAACAGAAGGAGAAAAACAATGGTCAAGAAAACAGAAAGGACGGTGCTTGCGGTACAGACGGCACGGAAAGAAAGTTGCTCACGCTCTTTCAAGGTGTTCGCCTGCTTCACGGTGCTTTTGTGTGTTTGCACGGCATCGCTGTTCGCAGCAAGCGAATCAATCTCAACGCTGGACACATTCGGCGACAAAATCTATGGGCTTCTGCACTCAAAGACAGTCAAGATTGTCATGGGCGTGGCGTTCATGGCTTCCTTCGGCGGAATCGCGTTCGGCAAGGCAACGGGAAACGGATGTATAGTGAATATACTCTTGCCGATTACCTTTGCGGTCGGCGGCATCCTGTCAATCGGCGCAATACTGAATTTCCTTTGGGACGGCGTGGACGACGAGAGCCTGACCATGCTCGTGGATACGGCACGAGTGATGCTTGCGTAAGCGGACAACAACATTTTTTTTCTGCATTTTCTGGTGGATGCAGAATGAATCATTTTTTAAGGAGTTTTTACTATGAAGAATCTGAATGTATTTTGTGTGGAAGGACGCATCGTGCGTAATGCGGTGAAACGCCAGACTAACGCTGACCTGTCTGCCTGTGATTTTGCCATCGCGGTGAACAACAGCAAAAAAGACAAGGCGAGCGGTGAATATGTCGATAGCGTGAGTTTTTTTGACCTCACCCTGATGGGAAAGTACGCAGACAACATGTTCCCGCACCTTACCAAAGGCAAACTGATTTCCGTCGTCGGCTATCTGAAGCAGGACAGGTGGGAAAAAGACGGAAAGAAATATCAGAAAATATCGCTCGTTCCCAAGGAAATCAACTTTATCTTGTCGCCGAAGGCGGGTGATGAAGAAAAGGCAACGGCATCTGCGGTGGAAGCGACATCGGACGATGTGTTTGACGGCGAGGATTACGAAGAATCGTTTGAGAATCCCTCTGACCAGGGAATCTTCTAACAGCAGTTTTTGAGGTGACGGATATGCGGTTGACCATTGAACTGACACCTGACGACCTGCTCAATTTGCAGACAGACAGGTTCACATACAATCTGAAAAGCGACGGATTCTTGCAGCGGGAACTGTTCACGCGAGCGGAACGGCAGAACGAGGAGAATCTTGACGAGGGCGGCCAGTTCTCGCAGTTGTTCGACGAATTCTCCGACGACCCCGAACGTGACCCGGAACTGTTTGAGCAGGGGTGAGCGATGCAAAAGGACTGGACGTTGCAAAAAACAGGCGACACGCCGCTTGAAAAATACGAGCGGTATGTCCACTTGCAAAACGTGCGGGAACGACGCTGGAAAATCGGCTTTTTCGGTGCGGCGGCGTGCCTTGCGCTTTGCGGAACGCTGCTGTTTCTTCATCGGAATCTTCCCAAGAGCGAGCCGATGGTCATCGCGCTTACTGAATGGGGCGAGCCAAAATACATGGGCTCACCCTCAAAGTACAATTACGACGGCATGAAAGTGCCTGAACGTGCGTACATCTGGGCGGTGAGCGAATTCGTGTCGAACATGCACACCATTTCACTTGACTCCAAAGTGTCGAAGGGCAACCTCAAAAAATGCTATGCGTTTCTGACACGGACGAGCGCGGCGAAGTTCACCAAATGGCTCAAGGACGAGAATCCGCTCAAAGATTTCGGCGCGGTGCTGCAGGAAGTGAAAATTGAGAGCGTGCTTTCGCTCTCAAACAATTCGTACCAGATAGATTTTCTCGTGACGAACACGGACAAGGCGGGAAGAATCAACTCAAAGACGCGGATGCGCGGCGTGCTGACGGCACAGCTGATGGAGCCCGCGGACGAGGACAAGGATTTGAACCTGCTGGGAATTTATTTTACGAATTTCGACTTTACGGTGATAGGAAGGACAAGATGATGAGAAACGATGATAACGACGGAATCGGTGTCGTGTTCATGCTGCTGGCATTAAGCATTGCATTTCTGGTTGCGGTATTTCTCTGCGGCTGCAGGACGACGGTTGACGTGGAGAGCGAATCGGAAAACGTGACGGCAAGGATGACAAGCGCGGAACGTGCGGAAGCGGCGGGCGGAAACGCCGTCAGGACGGAAATTCAAAAGGAAGTCGTCTATGTGGAAGATCCAGAAATCGTGTATGCGGAAGATGTAAAGAATCTTCCTGCGGACGACAAAGTGCTGACAGGCAGCGACGCGCTCAAACAGTACGTGAAAGACAAGACTGTCGTCCCTGAATACACGCAGAAAAAACTGAAGGCATGGGTGTTCAGGGACGGACAGATTTATCAGATTCACTGTCAGACCTACCACACCACCGTCATTCAGTTAGAGCCGAACGTGGAGATGATGGAAGTGCCCTACATCTCCGAGCCAGACACATGGCGCATATCGCGCGGCATCGGCGTGGTGAAAGGTCAGCAAGCGCAGTTCATCATGCTCAAACCCGACTATTCGGGCATGAAGTCCACGATGGTGATTCTGACAAACCGCCGCGTGTATCAATTTGAGTTGCAGTCGTTCAAGGACCACTACATGCCCTATGTTTCATGGGTGTATTATCCGGAAATTGAGTCGGGCGAATCATGGCAGCAGTTCGTGGCGGCAAAAAATGTGCTCTCGCAGAACAGTTCCGCGCTGCTGGACAAAATCGACCTTGACAAAGTGAGCATCGACTACACCATCAACTATTCCAGGCGCAAGAAGCCTGCATGGTGTCCGACCTTGGTGCTGGATAACGGGCAGAAAACATACATTATCCTGGACAAACAGGTGCTGAACACGGAGATGCCGGCAGTCTTTGAGGACAAGCGCGACATCATCAACTTTATCACCGACAAAAATGTGATTGAGATTGATAAACTGATAACGAAAGTGACACTGCGGCTCGGCAAGGATACGGTCGTCATTCAGAAAAAGAAGGCGAAAAAATGAGCGATACATACGATGACGACGGCATGGACGATGTGCAGGACTTCGATTCGCTCGGCGGTTTCGGCGATGACGGCTATGTAGACCCCGACAAGGCTTCGCCCGATGACCTGCCGCTTGACGATGATTTTGCCAATGAGGACAGTCCTGATGACGGTGACAGCGTGGATTTTTCGCTCCAGACGGACGATGTGCAGCACATCGACTATGAGTTTGAGGAGAATCCCGACGACATGCCCGATTCGACGATGACGGAAAATCCTGATGAAACGGAGCCGAGCCTTGCAGACGAAAACACCGAAGGACAGGCAGAAATCGAGCGAGAGAAATCACAGGACGAACTGATTGCCGAGGCAGAGCCGTCGAAAAAGACAGGCTATCATGAAAACAAGGCACGTATGTTCGACCGCACGAAACTATTGTACATCGTGCTCGGATTGATGGCGGTGCTCGTCGTTTTCTTCACGCTGATTCTTCCGGAGTTGATGCCAAAGAAGAAAAAGACGGCGAAAGGCATGGAAAAGGCAAGCGTGACCTACATTCCCTCTGAACTTGATTCATGGCAGCCCGATGAGCCTGACATTGCAGACGGAAATTCTGTCCTTGAAACGCAGAAAGAAGAGATACCCGATTTGGAGAATAAATTCCCGCCACCCGTCGAGGAACGGCTCGCGCCCAAAGTCACAAAGTAGTGGCGGCTCATCGGGTGCGGTGTCCGTGCCGCGCACCAACAGGAACGAGCAGCAAAAGCAGTTCTTCGATGTTTCGCTGGAGAAAAAGCAGTCCCCCTACTCTACCGGCTATGCGACAGGAAACACCACGTCACGGATCGGTAACGGCACTTCCTACGGTGTGTATCCGGCTACTTCTGCCTCAGGCTACACGCCGTCTGCCGTCAGCGCGAACATGGAAAAATACCTTGCATCGCTTGGCAATCAAGGCAATTCCTATGAGCAGCAGAACATGCAAGGCGCAAAACAGGAGTTTATGGGCAAATCGAGCGGACAGACGGGCAATTACCAGTGGAACGGCGATTTTGCGCTGTGGAAAGGCACGGTCATTCCTGCCGTGTTGGAGACAGGCATCAACACGGATTTGCCGGGTGTGGTCATTGCAACCGTCACGACAAACATATATTCATCGAAAGACGGACGGTATGTCCTGATTCCACAGGGAAGCAAGTTGTTTGCGTTGTACAATTCTTCGGTCAGTTACGGACAGAACCGGGTGCAAGTGGCATGGAACACGCTCATACGCCCTGACGGGCTTGAAATCAACCTTGGCAACGTGCAGGGCGTGGATGCGCAGGGATTCGCCGGTTATAAAGGCAGCGTGTCGAATCATCCGTTTGAGTTCATGAAGGCACTGGGCTTGATTGCGATGTTCTCCATCATCGACACGAAGATGGAGAACACGATTGACACGGCGAACAATCAGTATGCGCAGAATGTGATGGCGAACACCTATGCCGAAGCGCAGAAACTGAACAACAAGATTATCGACCGTGCACTTGACATCCAGCCAACTATAAAAATCAAGAGCGGAACGAAAATCAATCTGATTACGAACGTGACGATTGACCTGCCGCCCGCAGAAAATGTACCCGTGGAGGCAAAATATGAAAGAACGCACTGAAGAAAATTTGATGGACTATGCCGCTCCCGTGCACAAGTCATTGATGGCGCACCATTCGTTTTTCGGCGTGGGTGAAACGGCGTTCTACATCATTGCCGGCATTACGCTGATGCTCGTGACGATGCTCAGTTTGTGGTGCGTCATTATCGGCATAGTAGCATTTTTTATCTGTCGGCTCATCTGCAAGGACGAGCCGCTTCTGCTTGATTTTCTCATCGAAAATCTTTTCATTCAGAATTTTTATCGGGGGTGACATGCAGTTGTTCAACAAAAAACTGAATTTCCGTCTGTACAAGAACAACGATTGCTCGCTTTCTTCGGTCTGCCCGTGGGAAATCATGCTTGAAGACGGCATCTTGCTTGAAAAAGGCGGCGTATTGTGCTACGCATATGAATTCCTTGCGCCCGATTTGGGGTCAAGCGGGGCGGCGAAAATAGCGAACGTGTCGTTCATGTTCAACGGCATGGTCATGCAGTTGGGCGAAGGCTGGTGCGTGCAGTTCGAGTTGCAGCGTTCTTACACGCGCGATTATCCGCTTGCAAAATGCAGCAATTTTACGGCAACTCTGATTGAAAAGCAGCGCGCGGTCAATTTCCAGTGGCAGAAAGCGCATTATGAGAACCGCTATTTCCTGATTTTCTCCTACCAGTTGCCCGCTGAACTGAAGATGAAAGGCGTAAATTCCTTTTACAAGACGAACAATGACAATGGAAGCCGCAGCGTCGAAATGATGCGGGCGCAAATCAAGGAATTCTAGGCATCCGTTTCCCGCGCGGTGTCAGTCTTGCGCACTGCCATGCGCTGCGAGCGACTTGACTCAGACGGGCTTTTCTCGCTCATTCATTCTGCCGTTTCGCTGGACTGGGGGAAGCGCGTGCTGCCGAAAGACTATGTGATGTTCATGGACGACATCGTGACCGACTGCGATTTGGAGACCTCGGAGCCGATGAAACTCGGAAACCATCATATTCCGATTGTGACGGTGAAATCGTTTCCCGCGCGCACCGTTCCTGCGATTTTCAATGCCTTAAACAGCGCGGACTGCCCGCTCAGGTGGTCTACGCGCTTTATCTGCCTTTCACGCGAGCAGGCGGAAAAACGCATCAAAAAAGCAGGCGACAAATTCCACGGCGCACAGCAGTCGATGGTACAGGTGATTATCGACTCGATCACGAAGTCAAAGAGTGGCAAGATAAATTCTGCTGCCGTTGCCCAGGAAAGCGACGCGAGTACCGCACGTGCCGAACTGTACATGAGCGACATGGGATTTGGTGACTATGTTTCAAACATCATGGTGTTCGATGAGAATCTGGAAACCGCAGAAGACAAGGCGAAGTATGTCATGGGCTTGGTGACGGCATGCGGATTTTCGGCGAAAGAAGAAACGAAGAACGCTTTTTATGCATGGCTCTCCATGCAGCCGGGCAATATGTACGCGGATGCGCGGAAACTCTTTGTCTCCACGGGCAACCTAAGCCACGTCGTCCCCGCCTCGTCAATCTGGAGCGGCGTTAAGAATAATCGTTTCCTTTCGGAGATTTCTGGCTGCGGAAAGCCGCTCCTTGTCTGCGCGACGGATTTTGACATGCCGTTCTACCTTACGCTGAACGTCGGCCAAGTGGGGCATTCGATGGTCATAGGCCCTACGGGCGCGGGAAAGTCCACGCTGCTCGCGGCGATTGAGGCGGGCTGGTTCAAATATCCTGGCGCGAACATAATTGTGTTCGACAAAGGTAAGTCCGCGCGGAATCTTGCGGTGTGCTGCGGCGGCATGTTCATTGAGCCAGGAAAAGACGGCGAATGTTCGTTCCAGCCGCTCGCGGAACTTGACGACCCGCTTGATTTTCAGTGGGCGTGCCAGTTCATTGAGATGCTGCTCATCGAGCAGAAAGTTACGGTGAGTCCGAAGATGAAAAGCGAAATAAATGCGGCACTTAAACTGATGAAAGATATACCGAAGCCCGCACGGAATCTGACGAGTTTTTGCGAGTACTGCGACTATCAGAATCCGGAAACGCATCAGAATGACATCGAGGACGGGCTTTCACCGTATGTCATCACAGGGCAGTTCGGAAACCTGTTCGACAATGAGAACGGAGAGGCGGGCATGGATTTCGGGAAACAGATGACGGTGTTCGAGATGGAATACCTGATGGAATTCTCCTCGCAGGTCACCGCACCCGCGCTGTTCTACATTTTCCACCAGTGCGAGAAGCGTTTTGACGGCAGACCGACGCTGATGGTGCTTGACGAGGCATGGCTGTTCCTGTCGAACCCCGTCTTTGCGGGAAAACTGAAAGAATGGCTCAAAGTGCTGCGCAAAAAACATGTGTTCGTGCTGTTCGCCTCGCAGGAACTCAATGATGTCATCAAAAGCCCGATTGCAAGCACGATAATCGAGCAATGCCCCACGAAAATCTACCTTGCCAACGACGAGGCGCGGACGGATTTCGTCTACGACGCATACCGCACGTTCGGTCTTGAGCCTCCGGAAATTGAGCTTATCAGCAATCCTGCGAAAATGCAGAAGCAGCGTGATTATTTCTACAAATCTTCATTGGGAACACGGAAATTCCAGCTGAATCTGGACGACTTGCAATTGGGAATTCTTACCTGCTCGGTGGAAGACCACAAGTTGCTTGACGGCATTGAGCAGAAATACGGACGGAACACGGGGCGCGAGCTGGTGCGCGAAGTGCTGGACGCGAAAGGCATTGGCTGGCGGGAACTTGCAGCGGAAGGCTCTCAGAAAAATGATACGGAGGTATGAATATGAAAAAAATTATTGTGGCATTGGCCGTGTTCTGCGCGGTTGCATCGCAGTCGTTTGCGCAGATGGCGACGGTCGAGGTTAATTCTGCGGCACAGCTGCTATGGAATATCCAGCAGTTCTATCAGATGTACGATGAGTACATGGCGGCGTTGCAACGCATTCAGCAGAACTACGAGCAGTTTCAGCATGCGATTGAGCAGGCGAAATCATGGTCATGGGACGATATATCGTGGGACGGCGACTTTGATTTCAGGAATGAGATTCAGCAAGCGGGACGCAACGTAAACAGCCTGCTCACGGACATCAGGAAGGCACGCGATGCGCTCACCCGCGAGAACATCACGGTGAACGGGCACAACTATTCGTTCGCCGACCTTGCCGACGTTCACGGGGACAAGAATATCACGGTCTTTGCGAATGACGTTGCCGACCGCACGACGAACACTTTTCAGTCTATGGCGGATACCTAGGCGGACGGGCTGACTGACAGGGAGCAAGCATATATCTATGCCAAGTTCGGCATATCGCCTGCGAACTACTACATGGTCAAGGAAGGCGCGCAATGGATAGACGACAAATTCACGGACGCGCTCGCATCGGTTGAGTCCACTGCGCAGAACATCGAGAAGAAAAGCAAGGTGCGCGAGCAGCTGGCGGGCATGTACAAGTTGATTTGGGAACATGACAAAGGCACGGAGATGACCGAAAAGATGTACACACAGGTGCTCTCAAGCCTTTCCCTGCTGAACGTGCAGCAACTGATTGACATGCGCGAAAGCGCGGAAAAGTATGTGTCCTACAACCTGTGGCATCAGAAAAAACTGGAGAGCGACGCGGAAAAGAAACAGGCGGGAGAGGACGAGCGGATGCAGTCACTTGCGGGCGAACGTGAGGAAGACCCGAATTTTTAAGGAGGCAGTATGAGCACTTGGATAGACGTTCCGGTTCAGGACATAATCGGATTTTTTACGGACACCATCGGCTATTTTACGATGGTCGCGCTCAAGATGGGAAAAATCATCGCCCTGCTCGGCGTGGGCTGGTCGCTCATCCAGATGGCATTGGGCACGATGGAAGGACGCAAGTTCTTTGTGGGCACGTTGTCAAAGTTCATCTTCTTTTTCGTGATTATGACCTTCTACCCGTCTGCGGTCGCGGGGTTGCGGCATTTTGCGATTGCGCTGGGAAAAGAAGCAAGCCCGATGGCACTGAACACGATTACGACAGACCTTGCGGACTATATGAAAGGATTGGAGCGAGTTATAAACGACGAGGAAGGCGATTTGCGCAGTCAGATTGCAAAGCACCAGAAGATAATCGACGACGCGGTGGCGGAGCAGACGAACAAGTCGATAAAATGGAGCAACACCGACCGTACCACCGCCGATTATTACGACAGCACGCGGCAGAAAGAGCAGTTGCAGAAACAACTGAGCAAGATTGATGAGACGACGGCGGGCGTGCGGAAGAAAATTGAGGCGATAAAGGCGGTGCTGAAGCCTGCGTCCACGACGGGCACGACGAACATCGCCACGCGCTACTATCTTGACCTTGACATGAAGAATGTCGCAGGAAAGAGTCTCGGTTACATTTCCCCGAACGCGCTACTCCGTCTGACCGTGCTTGCGGCGGAAATTCTGTACGAGAATGAATGGATTAACGACGTTGTGTTCAACTCGCTCTCAAAAAGGGAGCAGAAAAAAGTGCTGAAAGATGATGACAGTCAGGCAGACTTTGAGCGCGAGGTACGGCTGGGAAAGAAAGAGCTTTCGCTTATACATCTGCCCGTGGCTGCGCTCATGCGCATGCTGTTCGTCATCATCTGCTGCCTGTTCATGCTGATTACCTCCGTGGGCTGCATGATTCAGTATGTCATGGCAATCATAGAATATTTTATCTCATCAAGCGTGGGACTTGTCATCGTTCCGTGCATGCTGTTTGACGGTCTGAACGACATGGCACAGAAAGTGCTCCCGATGCTGCTTGCCCAGGCACTCAAACTCACGATGATTACGATGTGCATGATGTTCAATGTGTACACCTATCTGAAAATGATGATGACGGTCGTCGAGGGGCATACTGCGTTCGGCTTCACGCAGTTCACCTACATTTTGTTCACCAGTTTCCTGACGTTCGTGCTTGTGGTGAACGCACCGAAACTTGCCACGACCATCTTGACCGGACAGCCGCAGATGAGCATGGGCGAGTTTATGCAGGCTGCGGGTGCGATTGCCGCAGGATACCGTGGTGCGGATTACGCATTTCACACGGGTGCGAACGCGCTTTCTGGAACGCTCCGCTTCGGAGCAAACCGGGCTGGTGATCTTTGGGCAATGGGTGGCGCGGCAAAGCGCGGCTGGAATGCCGAAGGTGGCGGCGCATTAGGCGCGGCACATGCCTTTGGAAGTGCTATTGGCGAGATGGGAAGCCGCACTGGCAAGCGTATCCGTGCGGGTGTATCGAATTTCGTTCATAACGGTGTGGGACACGGCGGGCGTGGTCGCGGGTATGGCGGCGGTGGTTCTGGTGGTGGCACGGCGGATATTATGAGCGCGGGAAATCAGGATAAGGTGAATGCACAAAATTTAGGTAGTTCTGATTCTAATGTAAACGGGTTATCGAATATTCGTGATGCTAACAATAATCCCATTAAAGAAAAAGATCAAAACCCTGCTGCTATTGGTGCGATGAATTATGCAGATGCCCGCACCAACAGCGGCAACAATATGGGATTTATTGATTATCTTAAGACGCAATATAATACTGCCGCGGGAAAAGAGGCGAAATCATTGGATTTTCGTCCTTTAAGCAAGCATGAATATTACAATAAAGATGGCATTCCAGTATTCAAAAGGTATACGAAGATTTTGCCGGAAAACCAAGGTCCTGCGCAGCCACCGAGATGGCAACAACGGAAAAAAGAACTTGATGATTATGACTACTGATGATAAAATTTGTTGTGAGGTAGATTTATGGATTCGATTGTGAAATGGGAATATAAAACGATTCGTCAAACTCCTTCATATGAAAAACTGCTTACAGAATTAGGGCAGCAAGGGTGGGAAGCATTTGCTTGTACTGACGGAGAAATTATTATGAAGCGTCCTTGCGGAGAAATTGCCATTACCAAGCATATCTCCCAGGAGCGCAACCAAACCGATTACGACGGCTACGAGCGGTAACGACATTGTGCAACCCTGCAAATTGTGTAAGGTTGCACAATGTTTATTCTTTATCGGAAAGTTCACCATTTAAATGTAATTCATGTAAAATGGATTTACGAATTTTATTCACATCTTCCCCAAAGCAATAAATGGCTTCCGTAAGGCTTTTGCCATTTTCGAGCGAATGGATAAAATTCATTTGCAATGTTTCTTTTGCTTTTTGAAGTGTATGAATGTTAGTAGTGAAAGTTGCATTTATCGAACATGCGGCAAGATATTTTGCTATGTATTTACATGGATCTGCAGAATCCGAATCTTCCGCATTGATAATAATATGTCGATGTTGTTGGACTTTATATTTTTTCTTTGTTTTCTTATATGGAGTATTTTTGTACCAAACTTCAGGTAAAATTTCAAAAGGATTTATGACAGAAGATATAGGATAATAGTTGTAGCAATGCAATTTCTTATCATAATTGTTGAATGTTGCTAAAGTAAAATATGGTGAATTCTCTGCAAGGTTTTTATCTCCTGCTTGTTCATCAGTTAAGATTTCTTTGTCTTCTGATTTTATGGCATCTAATTTTTGTTGTACGATAAGTTGCATGACTCCTTTGAATTCTTTGCCTGTGACCGCGGAACGAATTGCATCAGCCCTAACAGTTATATTCCCATGTTCATCCGCTAAATCCTCATTGAAGAATATCATGTTCCCCTGTTTAAGACTTTCATACAAGGACAAGGCATTTTCCTCACGATAATACCGAATATCAAAACGATTTTTCGCTGAATCTTCTAAAACTACTTGGCAAAATTTTTCTAATTTTTCTAGCAAATCTTTCTCCGTGTTAGAAATATACACGCCCGCCTCATAATTTTCTTTTGATGCGTTGTAAAGATTCATAGACGAGATGACAGCCTCATCTGAACTGTATATAATTTTTGCAGGAAGTTTTTGATTTGAATACAATTGTATTGAGTTTGTAGAATTCCACGCGATTTGCTGGATTTTAGTATATTCTTCTTTTTTTAGTTCATCTTTTCGGCAGACAACTTTGATTTCTTTCGGTTCATAGGATTTATCTGTGTTCAAGAGTAACGCTTCTATTTCATCGCTTATTTGCAAATATGGTGAAAGAATATACACATATGATTTTGCATCCTTAATAATAGATTTTGTTTTTTCAATGATAGCATCTGTATCTAAAAATTTCATTTCAGCATCCTTTCTGCCAATTATAAACTGAACTTTATTCTGGCGCAATGAAATTTGTGCAACGTTGCACAATTCCATTACACTTTATACCATCTATCTTGTTTTTTTTTAAATACCAGTGTAAAATTATTTTGCTTTTTGGGCAAAACAACGGAAAGGATGCAAACAATGGATATAATCAAGTATATGAACAACAGCGTCATATCGGGATTCTTTGAGGACGCGAAAAATCTGACGCAGATGTTGCAAATATCGGAGAAAAATCCCGCTGTCGATGTTGAAAAAATAGCAAGCATCCTCAATTTGCAGATAAAAAAAGATAAGCATTTAACTGAGAAACACGCGGTGCTGAACGATTCGGTCATCACCCTCAATGCAAGCGATTCTCTCCAGCAACGCAGGTTTAGTATTGCACACGAGATTGCTCATATCATCACCAAAGATAAAGTGTCAGTGAAGGTGGGTAAAAAAAACAACCCAGACTTAAAAATTTCATATAGTTTTAAGAATCAAGAACTGAGAGAAGTCGCAAGAGAAATCGCAAATACGAAGAAATTGCACCAAAATATATTTGCGAACTGGGAAAATCTCAGTGAATTGGCAAAGGATTTGTATGAGGAAGTCATGGATTATTTTGCGGCGGTCTTGCTCGTACCATCCGATATATTCTGTGCGTTGCTTGACAAAACAGATACGGAACTCTCACGCTTGTTCAAAGTAAAGCCTGCCTGCATTGCGAAGCGACGGAAAGAACTCCGCTATGAGTTTGATGTTTTTGGCGGAGGATTTCAGCCTGTCGTTGTTTCCGTAGCAGACCCGATGAATCAAAACGAGATTGATGGCTTGTTAGGTCGGATATAATATGCCGTTGCAGGAAAAGAATAAATCTGCATTGAAGCGTGTCCTTCAAAAATGGCTTCAAGTAGACAAAGGATATTTTTCCGTTCAGCGCGGGTATGATTTTATAGGCGACATTCTCTCCGTTATCGATACGCCGTATGAATTGGAAACGGAACACCGCATCGGGCGAATAGATGCCTTGTTGGCAGCAATACACAGGAACGACAAAACCATCGTAAAAGAGATTGCTGATGGATTAAAGATGGGTACGATTCTTATAGGTACGCTGGAATCAAACAGAAGCAATCTGAGTACAGAATGCATTGAGATTATATTCTCCGTAGACGCAAATCACGCAAAACAGATAAAAACAATACGAAAAATAACGCTTGCCCCTTTGTCGGTGTAAAACGGTGCGCCTTTGCACAGTTTCCCGTAATTGCCGACAGTCCTGCAATGCGCTACACTGATGGCATGAAAGCAAAATCATTTCTTTTTTCATTGGTCTTTTTTGTCTTGTCGTTTTCCGCGTTTGCCATCACATTGCCTGACGGTCAGGAAGCGGCGGTCGCTGAGTACAAGCAGGAGAACGGTAAGCTCGTTGCGGTAAAAATCACCACCCCGCTCATCGTTTCCACGCAATACGGCGACATTGCCCTCAAAAACCCGTCCATTGTGCGTTGGTATGAGAGCGGCGCGCTCAAATCGTTCGTCCCTGCGGTGAGTATGACGGTAAAAATGCCGTGCGGAACGGTCTCCGTGAAGGCAGTCGGAAGCAAGAACCCCGTTGAACTGCATGAGAACGGCACACTTAAAAGCGGTACGCTCGCATCCGCCGTGGAATTGCAGACTCCGCAAGGCAAGATGAAAACCGCGATGAACAAGGTGATTTCGTTTTACGATGACGGCTCTTTGGAACGGTTTTATCCCGCATCAAAGCAGCAGATTCCGTTCTTCAATGAAAAATTTAGTGCGATTTTCTCCGCTGCGGCGTTGCCCGTAAACTACAGCACCAAGCATCCTGTTGAGTTCTACAAAAGCGGCGCGGTAAAGTCATTCGCTGCGGTTTCGGTCGCAGCCCCCAAGGACATTCCATTGACGCTGCTTGCGGATTCCCCGATTACGCTTGCGGAAAATGGCGCGACAATCTCAGGCTACCCCGTGGAAAACTCCGTGCTGGAAGTTGGTGGTACAAAACTGCTCGTGGTGAAGAACACGGATGTTTCGTATTATGAGAATCACAGGCTGAAATCGGCGACTGTCGATTACACGCAGAAAGACGTTTCAGTCGGGAATGTGACCGTAATCGGGAGTGGCTTGAACGGAATGAAGAAAGCAAAGCTCTCTTTCTATGAGAGCGGAATGCTTGAAAGCATCGGTATTGTTGAGGACAGGAACGCATCCACGTCATTCGGAACTTCATTTGGAAAAGAGTCCGATGCGCTGGCATTGAAAATCGGCGGCACACCGTATGCAGTTTCTTCTGCCCGATTCTTTGAGGACGGTACGGCAGGTCGCCTTGTGTATAAGCCGTTGGTTCGCGCAAACGAGCGTACCGAGAAGCGGACGGCAGATGTCATCGACCCCGATACGCTGAAGCCGAAAGTTTATACGGTGCGCAGGTATTTCAGCAAGATGCAGGATTATTTTTCAGCAGATGGGAAACCGCTCTGTTCCGTGGGGCTTGACTGCTACGAAGACCCGCGCGACATGGGCTTCTATAACACAGCGGAGCGCGTGCTGTATATATACGGAGCGGACGGAAAGACGGTCGCAAAGAAAATCAAGAATGATTTCGGCACTGCCACGGAGATATGCTTTGATGCCGACGGCAAACCTGTTTCCTATGTACTGAATGATGAAAGCAGCGAAAAGAAAATCATGTACTGAAATTTGTGCAACTCTTGCGAGAGAACAACGATGGAGTATGAAGAATCTCCGAAAGACAGGCTTGAATGCACAGAAGGAAAAACATTCCTTACAGATGAGGATATTGCGAACATCATTGATTTCCATCACGAATATCCTGATATGTCGTTGCTCAATTTGTAAATGCAGTGCGACGCATTGATGAACTGAGTCATGAGAATAAAATATTGCGCAATGAAAATGACAGGTTGCAAAGACTGGTAAATAAGGACAGAATTCAGCATCAGGAAACCGATACTGAATATGATTTTTAGTTTTGTGCAACGTTGCACAGTTCTTGCGCTGTTACTTTCATATCTGCCTATTGCTTGGATGGACTGATTTCCGCGCATACTCCCAAATCAGTTTGTTCGTGTCCTTGCCGTCCGCGTACATGGAGAAAACGCTACCTTTCAGCCCGATGTCGAAGGCAAGCGGCGTTCGGTAGATTTCAAGGTTCTCAGCATCGGCGATGGTTGCGGGCGCGAACACGGAGTCTATTTCTTCATACAGGTAATTGTCGCCTTGCGGTGCGCCGCAGGACGGGCAGAGGTTCATCAGGTATTTTGTTTCGACGGTCTTTGAGTAGTGCAGTTTGAGGCAGCCGTCCGTCAGTCGGGCTATTTTCTCATTTGCCTCGTAAGAATACCGCTCTATGCCGTTTATCAGGGTAAAATGACCGTTGAAATGCCATGTTCCGTCATCTCCTTTTGCGGCGAATGAATCCACGCCGATGGCATAGACAGGAATACTCTGACCGCATTTCCAGCATGTCCGCCAGCCTTTTACGATGTACAATGTCTTGGTGACGAACAGATTGTATATGTCTCCGTCTGGCAACCATCTTGTCACGGCATCAATTTTGTTCTGATCCCACAAATACCACTTTTTGTTCTGCGCATCCCACTGCGCCCCAGCAACTTTTGCCGCGTCTTTTTCCGCATACGGTACATTCAGTTGTATTTTCATTTCAGCATCCTTTCTACCAATTATAATGCGAACTTCATTCTGACGCAATGAAATTGTGCAACGTTGCACAATTTTGCTTGACAACTCCTATTTTATAGGGTATTTTTGATAATAAGGGCAGATGAAAAGAGAATTTATAGAAACCCCTTCATTCACAAAACGTTGGTTCGCATTTGGATTTGACGATGATGACCTTGCTGAACTGCAGCAGTTCCTTATCAAGAATCCCGATGCGGGGGATATAATGGTCGGCACTGGCGGGCTGAGAAAACTCCGTTTTGCCTTTGAAGGCAGGGGAAAAAGTGGCAGTGCCAGAGTCTGCTATGTTGATTTTGCATCTTTTGAGAAAAACTATTTGATTCAGGTGTTCTCAAAAGACGAGAAACCGAATTTGACCGATGCCGAGAAAAATGCTGTAAAAAAAATCATTTCGGCTCTGAAGGGTGAGGCGGCAAAAAACGGGAGGAACGGACATGAGTGAATTTTTTAATGATTTAATGACAGGCTTGAATGAGGCACTTGCGATTGAGCGCGGCGAAATCAAGGGCAGAAAAACGGTTTACGAAATCCAGCCCGTCAAGAAATATGACAACACACAGATTAAGCGGATCAGAACTTCCGTAGGAATGACGCAGGTTCTGTTTGCTGATTACATGGGCGTTTCCAGCAAGACAGTCGAGGCATGGGAGAAAGGCACGAATCATCCCACGGGAACGGCGTGCCGCTTGATTAGTATGCTGGAAAACAAGTCCTTTGAGAATCTTCCGTTCGTAAGAAAAACCGCAGTCGTATAAGTTTTATCCACATCATGAGCCTTTCTTAATCGGAATCGTACCCAAATCAAGCACAAGGCTATAGGTATTTACACAGGTACTCGTATCCAGTGCTACGCCTATGGCATAAAACTGCACAAAATAGGTATTTTCCGTAGAAAATGTTTCGGAATATTCATAGTCAGCATCGCCTTGTACAGGCTCACTGTTTACCGGAAGTTTTGTCTCATAATCATCAAAGAAATCAAAGGAGCGGGCACCACCGGTCACATTGCGGTAAGGAACCACAAAAATAATGCTGTTATAGTCAACCAGTTCTCCCTTGTGAGTCCAGTTTGTCGACATATAAAATCCACCCTGACCGCTTGCAGACAGTACAGGAGTTTCTTTTCCTGCAGAAAGCTCTATGGTACGCCCTGCCCCTTCACCCGTTACTGTTACCGTAAAAGATCCCTGAGATGGATTTTCCTCCGTAAAAGTCCATTCGCCGGCTGTAAGGCTTGTGATGGTCGAAGAAGTCTGAAAGGAACCCGAAGCCACATAAGATCCGCCTTCATCCCGCAAAATCCAGGTTTTTGAAGAAATATTAACACGAAGGTCGCTGTAAGCCGTTCCGGCAACCTCGTATGCGCCTTTAAAAACTTCAATAAAGTCGCCGAATGTGTATTCCTCAATAGTTTTATCGCTTGCCGTATAAGCTTTATATTCAGCTCCCTTAGTGGCATAAGGCACAGAAATTGAGGCCCGGTACATTATATCTGTACTTTTCTGATATGACTTAATGCGAAAGCGTACCCGGCGGTTATATCCGATACTGGGAATAAAGACAGGTAAGCCCTGCTCCGGATTTGTAATAAGTGTCTGATAGTTATAGGTTTCAATTATACGTTTTGCCGCAGCAGTGGTATTTGTCGTTGTATTTACGCCGGAAATACTATTTTTATGCGAAGTAAGCGTTGCAAAGTTTTTATAGATGCGGTAATAGATTTCCGTCCCGATAAAATCTGCACCGGAAAGACTGTCATTTTTACTTTCTGCAGTCTCAAAGTCACAATACCAGTAGGTATAGTCTTCAGACGGAGTTGAAATGTTTTGAGAATTGAAGATATTCGTAGGAGGAGCAACAATTACTATTGTTTCCAGCCCGCAGGAAGAATAAAAAAAGCACCCGAAAATACAGAACAAAATTGCAAATAATTCTATTTTCTGTATGTTTCTGATGCTTTTCATATACATAAAACGCAAATCTGCTTATGTCGTTACAGTACTTTACTCGATTTTTCCGTCAGCCTTCAGGGCAATAAGACGGGTCTTAGCCAGCTTTGCCCACTGTACATCGGGATGTGTATCATTCAGCTTGTTGTATGCTTCCTGAGCGGCCTTATAATCTTCCTTTGCTTCATTTACACGGCCCAGGCTAAAGAGAGCGTGATCTACAAGGGCAAAATCTTTTGCTTCAGAAGACAATTTGTAATTTGCAATGGCATTATCCAGATCGCCCAGATTTTCAAAACATACTGCGGCATTAAAATATGCCAAAGGAGCAGTATATGCATTTTTCTTTGCGGCAGCTGCCTTCAGGAAGGCATTTTTTGCAGACTCAAAGTCTTTTTTCTGGAAATAAAGTTCTGCAGTAAGCATATTGGCACGCACACCCACAATACCGCCCTTTCCAGTAAAAGATGCAAGCTGTTCAAGGGCTGCATCCTGGCGGGCAGTAAGAGCATCACCTTCCAGAGAAGCACCGTCTTTTGTAAGCGTATAATAAATTGAATCAACCTGTGTAAGACCTTTTTCCCTGGCCTTGCTGCTGATTACAACAAAAGCCAGAGTTGCGATAACTGCAACAATTACGACCAGTGCACATGTCAAAAGCGGTGCACGGTTACGAGACAAAAATGAATCAAGTTTGTCTGCGGCTGTTTCTTCTTTATTGAATTTTTCTGCCATTTTTTATAAACCTCTGTAATTTTATAGTAACGTGTTTTATTATTATAATGAATTTCTAACGTATATGCAACTCGTTCAAGAGGCGGGAAACGTAAGTTCTCTGAATTCCAAGTATTTTTCCGGCTTCAGTCTGATTCCATGAGGTTTCCTTAAGAATCCGCTTGACATATGCCGTCTTAAACTTAGTGATTGCACTTTTCAGGGTACGGTCACCGTCAGGGCTGGCAAGAGCATCTTCGGCCATTGCGTCAAAAGAATTGTCCGCATCTGCAGAAGACCGGGAGCCTGACGGAACAGACAGCTGAAGGTCTTCAGCCTGAATAAGGGGCGGAGTTCCAAGCATACAGGCTCTTTCAATGGAGTTTTTGAGTTCACGAATATTTCCCGGCCAGTAATAGTCATAAAGTGTGCGGAGAGCCTGGGGAGAAAAAGCCGTAAACTGTTTTTTTGTTGCGCCGCTAAAATCTTGCAGGAAAAATAAAGCAAGACTTTCTATATCTTCCTTCCGTTCCCTCAGAGGCGGAATGTAAAGGGGAAGAACATTCAGCCGGTAAAACAAATCACTTCTGAACTTTCCCTCAGAAACCAGTTTTTCCAGATCCCGGCTGGTCGCCGCAACAATACGCAGATCAACAGCAAAGTTTTGACCGGAATTCTTTTCAAAAGAGCCTTCCTGCATGACACGAAGAACTTTTTCCTGTAAATCCAGGGGAAGTTCTGCAATTTCATCCAGAAAAAGCGTTCCGCCCTTTGCGGCCTTCAGAAAAGCTTCTTCAAGAAGCGCTGATGAAAGACAAGCACAGTTTATGCGGACAAAAGGCTCTTTTGCACGGGGACTTTTCAGATGAAGCTGTTCTGCAAAAAGTTCTTTTCCCACACCGCTTTCACCCGTTATCAGCACTGCGGCACTTGTTTTTGCAATCTCATCAAGGACATGCAGCAAATCAAGGATTACAGGACTTTTTGCAAGAAAAGGATGGAAGCCGGAGCCAGAATCAAGCGTATGCTGCAAGGCAGAGATTCTATCCCGGGCAGAAGCACATTGAAGGGCATTTTCGTATGCAAGAGCCGCACAGTTTGAAAGCACTTCCAGCAGAGCAAGGTCTTCATTGTTATAATTCCGGGAAGAACTTTTATTGATAAGTTCAATAACTCCCAGACAACGGCCATTTTTCCGCACAGGGAGGGCAATAACCTTAGAAATCACCCTGCCGTTTTTCTGAATATACTCATTAAAAGGGGAATCTGCCGTAATATTGTTGATAACAAGGGATTTATTATTTTCTGCAACCCAGCTGGCAAAAGAGTTCTTTTCAAGAACAGGAGACTGAACAGGTCCATTTTGCCCGAGTGAAGCAAGAAGCTGAATACTGCCATCCTCCCTTACACGAAAAAAGGAAGCAGTCTCAGATTGAACAAGACGCATTGCCGAGCCAAGAATATGCATCAGCAATGCGTCCATATCAGAATAATTTGAATTTATTTCTGCATTCATTTCGATGAGTGTTTGTAATTTAGCAAAATCTATTGAACTAGTCATTTGCCCACTCATCGATGTAGTGCTAGTTGTTTTTCTGGCTCTTCAGCATGTCACCAAGAGTGTAAGCACCGTCATCATCATTTGCAGAAGATGACATGTACTGAGAAATCTCTTTGCGTGCCTGTGCCTTTTTATATTCCTTTACAGAGAAAGCAACCTTTTCTTTTGCAACGTTAACATCTACAACATATACGTTGAGTTTGTCGCCAACATTGTATTTCTTAACTGCTTCTTCAAAAGGAAGATCTTTTTCATCGCTCAGGTTAGCCTTGTTTACAAGACCTTCGATTCCATCCGGAGCCTTTACGAATACACCAAACTCTGTAATAGAAGTAATTTCGCCTTCCAGTGTTGAGCCTACTTTGTATTCTGCTGCGAATTTTTCCCAGGGATTGTCTGTAACCTGCTTCATGCCGACGCGGATTCTGTGATTTTCTGCATCAACTTCCAGAACGAGAACTTCAACTTCCTGTCCTTCTGACAGTTCACTTCCAGGATGCTTAACTTTCTTTGTCCAGGAAATGTCTTCTGCGTGGAGGAAGCCGTCAATGCCTTCTTCCAGCTGCACGAATGCACCGGTTCCTGTAAGCTTTACAACTTTTCCAGTTACCTTAGTGCCTGCAGGATATTTTTCTGCAATTGTATCCCAGGGATTTTCTGTAACCTGCTTGAGACCAAGAGAAACACGGCCAGCCTGAATGTCATAACCCAAAATCATACACTTTACAGTGTCACCGATTTTTACCATGTCACCCGGCTTGTTGATTTTCTTTGTCCAGCTGAACTCAGAAATGTGAGCCAGACCTTCAATGCCTTCTTCCAGTTCGATGAATGCACCAAAATCAGTAAGCTTAGTTACCTTTCCTTCTACGATATCCTCAACGTGGTATTTTTCTTCAAAATGTACCCAGGGATCTTCAGAGAAGTGCTTGAGGGAGAGATTGATTCTCTTTTCTGCGGGATCAAGGCGGATAACCTTGAGTTCATACTCTTGACCCTTCTTAACAAAGTCTTTGGGACGAGTTACGTGACCCCAGCTCATATCATTGATGTGAAGCAGACCGTCAAAGCCGCCCAAATCAATAAATGCACCAAAACTGGTAAAGCTCTTGACGGTACCTTTTACGGTGTCGCCAATCTGTGTATTCTCAAAGAACTTGTCGCGGTTAGCGTTGATTGATTCTTCAAGATACTTTCTGCGGTTTACAACCACATTAGCCTTATTATCTGAATAGAGGCGTTCGATGTAGAACTGAGCCTTCATGCCCAGCAGTTTAGAAGGATTATCAACCTTCTGGCTGTCAGACTGGCTGATCGGCAGGAATGCATGAATGTCACCACCGAGGTTTACATCAAAACCACCCTTCACTTCTTTTTCGATTACGCCTTCAACGACCTGTTTTTCGTCGAATGCTTTGCGCAAGTCCTTCCAAAGCTGTTTTGAATCAGCACGAGACTTTGAAATCTCGGGACCATTGCGTCCGTCCTTCTTAACAAGAACGACTGTGACCACATCACCGACTTTCGGCAGATTGCCTGCGAACTCCTGAACGGGAATCTTTCCCTCTGACTTATATCCGATATCAACAAATACAAGCTCGTCCGTCACTGCAATAACGGTACTGTCAATGAGCTGACCGTCTTCCAGTTCCTTGAGACCTTTGAGAGATTCTTCTAATTGTGTCTGGATTGCACTCTTGGAGTCCTGAGTTTCATCCTTTTCCACTTCCATCTGTTCCATAGTAGACCCTTTATTGTGAATTTTATTAATAATTATCTCACAAACTTGCTCAATCGTCAAGGTGGAAGTATCGATATATGTGGCATCTGGGGCACGTTTTAAAGCACCTTCCTTTTTATTGCGGTCGATTTCATCCCGTTTTCTGATTGCTTCCTTGATTTCTTCCAGAGTCATATTGGAAACCCCCTGGTCAAAGCGGCGCTGAGCCTGAACGTCAATTGAAGCATCAAGGTAAAACTTGTATTCGGCATTGGGGAACACCACAGTCGTCATGTCCCTGCCCTCACAGATGATGGACAGGCTGCGGGTAATTTCGCGCATGCGGTCGTTCACCAGATGACGGATTGGCACAATGGCAGAAACCGGAGCAACACGCTTACTAACCGCATCTTCATGCAGACGGTCTTCCACATCAACTCCGTTCAGTACAAGGCGGCTGTTTACATACTCAAGTTTCTGTTTCTGACAGAAGGCAAGGACTTTATCCTCATCCGCCAGATCGATATCAGTATCGTTAAGGGCAAGCGTAAGAGCCCGGTAAAAACTGCCGCTGTTCAGATAGGTAACACCCAGTTTTTTTGCAATAATTGAAGCGATTGTTGATTTTCCTGTTCCTGCAGGTCCGTCTATTGCGATAATCATGTTTTTTATGTCTCCTTAGTTGTCTTTTTTCGCTGTATTTTTACACAGGGCCAGAAGTCCCTTTACATCATTTTGACTGAGTTCCCTGAATTCACCGGCACGAAGGCCGTCCAGATTGATATTTCCAATACGGACACGTTCCAGACTGCGGATTGCGGCACCGGCATTTTCAAAGACCTTACGGATTTCACGGTTTTTTCCTTCAATGAGGACGACACGCATACGGTGGCTGTTCATCTTTTCAGCACGCAGGGCTTTGTAAAAAATGCCGTCCACCCTCACGCCCTTTACGAACTGCTGGTCCAGGCCTTCCGGCAGGGGATAAGATGTTTCTACAATA
>ODAI013174357.1_pt1 | contig 50293 bp, 41 predicted proteins | sample 1539321 | NCBI WGS metagenome assembly ODAI01 (sample SAMN02144231, study PRJEB22623) | gut metagenome | biome: sheep rumen | host: Ovis aries | place: New Zealand
GCCCGCGAGCAGGTGCGCACCCTGCTTGGCCAGCCCCTCATCCACAACAAGAAGGTCATCGGCGTCATCATCGTCTTCTCCCGGGGCAACCACGGCTCCAACGTCATGGACGGCCTGCGCATCATCGCCGACCACCTTTCCATCCGCATCGCCCACGCCCGGGCCTTCGACGAGCTCACCCGGCTCAAGCGCCAGCTCGAGATCGAAAACACCTCCCTCCAGCGCTCCGTGGACAGCGGGCACTGCCTCAAGGGCATCATCGGCCAAAGTCCCGCCATCCAGCGCGTCAAGGAGCAGATCCTCGACGTGGCCTCCACCGGGGCCGTCGTGCTCATCACCGGGGAGTCCGGCACGGGCAAGGAGATGGTGGCCAACGAAATCCATGCCCACAGCCAGGCCAAGGACGGCCCCCTCATCAAGGTCAACTGCCCCACCATCCCCCACGAGCTCTTCGAGAGCGAGTTCTTCGGCCACGTCAAGGGCGCCTTCACCGGCGCCAACGCCGACCACATCGGCTTCTTCGAGGCCGCCGAAGGGGGCTCCCTCTTCCTGGACGAGGTCGGCGAAATCGTGATCACCCAGCAGAGCAAGCTTCTGCGGGCCCTGCAGGAGAGCGAGTACCGCCGCGTCGGCGAGCAGCGCTCCCGCCACTTTCACACCCGCATCATCGCGGCCACCAACCGCAGCCTGAGGAACATGGTGGATGCCGGCAGCTTCCGGGAGGACCTCTACTACCGGCTCAACGTCTTCCCCATCCGCATGCCGCCCCTGCGCGAGCGCATGGAGGACCTCCCCCTGCTCGTGGAGTCCTTCCTGAGAAGCTTCGCCAAGACCCTCCACCGCCCAGGCCTTGCCATGGCGGAAGGCCACATGGAGAAGCTCATGAACTATTCCTGGCCAGGCAACATCCGCGAGCTGCAGAACGTCATCCACCGGGCCTGCATTCTGGCCAGGGACGGCATCGTGCGCGTGGACGCCCTGGATGCGATGCTCGCTGGCGCGCGCGGGTCCCCCGTCCCTGCCGGGGCCGAAACGGCCGTCCAGATCTCTCCCCAGGCTCCGCAGGTCCCGCAGGCACCGCAGACCGCAAACCGCATCTACACCATGGAGGACTTGAAGCGACTGGAAAAGGAGAGCATCCTCAATGCCGTGCGTCGCTGCAACGGCAAGATCTTCGGCGCCAACGGAGCAGCAGCCCTGCTCGGCCTCAAGCCCACCACCCTCATCGCCAGGCTCGAAAAGATGGGCATAGAGCGCAGGAAGCTGGACACGGGCCGGTAGCCCCCTGCGCAGGCAGGTTCACGGCGCATTGAGGAAGGAAGGCCGTTTCCGCCCCCGGAACGGGCCTGAACGCCGTTTCGGCATGCAGGCCAGGGCGTGTCCCATGCCCCGTCTTCTCCGCGCGGGACGCCTTCCTTGCCTCGGCCCTCCAGCCAGGCCCCTGTCCTTGTCTCCCCGACTCCTGGCTTGGCGGCCGCTTCTGCGAGATCAGGGAACCGGCCCTCTTCTGCACAGCATCGGCATCCGGCAGGAGGGAGGGGGAAACCCTTGCCGGCATCGGCGGCTTCCAGGCGCTCATGCGTATCCGGGCCAGCTTCCGTATGCCAAGCGACAGGCGGCGGTGCAGGCCTCATGCCCGCGCCGCCGTCGCGCAAGGTCATGCGAGCGAGAGAAAGGATGGCTTAGGGAAGGGAGCAGCCTCCGGGGCCGCAGACGGGGCCGCCGGCGGCGTTCAGGGGCTGGAGATGTTCCTTGGCCATGACTTCCTTGAGGATGCCGGTGAAGGTCTCCAGAGGGACGGCGCCTGAGAAGGCGTACTTCTGCCCGAGGACGAAGTAGGGCACGGCGTGGATGCCGAAGCGGGCTGCCTCTCGCTCGTCGGCGAGCACGGCGTCCGCAAAGCCGCCGCCGTCGAGCATGGCACCCGCTTCCTCCGCATCGAGACCCGCTTCGGCGGCAATGGCCTGGAGGGTCTTTCTGTTACCAAGGTCCGCGCCGTCCTTGAAGTAGGCTTTGAAGAGTCTGGCCGGCATGTCCGTCACGCCCTTGCTGGCGCCAAACTTGGCGAGCCGGTGGGCGTCGAAGGTGTTGGCGGCCTTGGCGCTGAGGTAGTCCCAGTCGAGGCCTTCCCCGGCGGCCGTTCTGCTGGTCTTGAGGATCCAGTTCCGGGCCTTCTCCTCGGTCAGGTTGTACTTGCGCATGTAGCTCTCCACGATGGGCGGAGACTGGGGCACGGGGCTCGGGTCGAGCTCGAAGCTTTTCAGCTCGATGGTGAAGAGATGCTCCGCGTGGAGCGCCTTCAGCGCATTTTCGAGGCGCTTTTCGGCGATGTGGCAGAAGGGGCAGCCGAAGTCGGACCAGATTTCGATGAGCATGAGAGGTAAACTCCCGGGGTTTGCCTGTACGGTGCAGGAGCAGAATAGCCTTGGCCTAGGTGCCGTGGCAAGATTTCGCAATCCCTTAATGGAGGCCGTTTTTGCCGGTTCCCCCGTGTACGCGGGGAGCAAGACCCAGATTTTTGGATCACTTTTTCGTTAGCATAAACAGCAGGGCTCCCGCCTTGCCGCCGGTCTTCGCAGAACGTCTGCGCAGACGGCTGGCGCAAGCCAGCAGCTACAGGCGAGGGCCATGCCATTCATCTTCCTGGCAAGGAGCTGGACCAAGCAGAGCCAAGAGCTTTTCAAGCTCCATCCGCTCAGAGTCGATCACGAGCCTGGTCATGGCTTCCCCGTCATCGCCTTCGCGGTAGTAGGATTCAAAGGCATCATAGTATTTGCTTCTCTGCATGTATTTGATGCTGATAGGCAAATAGCCGTTCTGCATAAGTGAAAGGTTGAGAATAAGCCGTCCAGTCCTTCCATTGCCGTCAATAAATGGATGTATTCCTTCAAAACGGAGATGAAACAAGGCTGCAGCCTGTAGGGGATGCATGCCGGAAATGTCAGGATCAGCAAGCAATCTGTCCATCTTTGCCTGAATTCTTTCAGGCTGAGGAGGAAGATGAAACGCAGTCAGGATGCGAACAGGAACGCGACGCCAGACGCCACCATCGTTTGGCCTTGCCATAAGGACAAGGGTATGTAGCTTTTTGACGATGGATTGGGATAAGGGAGTCTTGTTTGTCACCAGATCGCAGACATAGCTGAAGGCTTCCTTATGGCCAAAGACTTCAAGATGGTCCTTAAATGGCTTTTGCGAGATTGTCACTCCGGCGAGGACGAGTGCCGTCTCCTGCAAAGTGAGCGTATTTCCTTCAATGGCTGTTGAATCGTGCGTATATTCAACGGCAAAATCCTCCTGAAGACGCTCGATTTCTCCCTGTGTCAATGGACGCCTTTTGTCAAGTTCCGCCTTCAAGCTGTCGATGGCTGCAAAGCTGTCAGCAAAGAGTCCAGGCCCGTACATGGTATTTTCCTCACTGTTTTTTGCTTGTTTTTGCTTTAAAAGATATTTTTTTTTGTTCCAACCCGCAAGAAGTTTTTGAACCTCAGATTTGCACGTTGCCCCACAGCCTTCGGTGAAGGCGTACCGGCCTGAATCCAGGTCCGAAGGGCCTGCCGGCTCCGCGCGGGAGTGCGCGGAACCGGCAGGCGGCTTTTCAGCGCCAGAAGCAGAGCCACTCGGCAAAGGGCACGAATCGCCAGCTCCGGATCACGGCTCTGCGCCAGCAGGCGGCAAGGCCCAGGGCCAGGCCTGCCAGCGCCATGCTGGCCTTGGCCAGATGCGCCAGATGCCGGGCCGCGAGGTCTGCCATCCTCCAGGCCATGCCTCACGCCTTGCGCTGGCTTGCGTCAACTCGAGGCTCCGGCGCCAGACCCGTTCAGAGCCCTGCTGCCAGCGTCGCCAGCGCGAAGGCACTGAGGTCGAAGCCGGCCAGGGCCTCGAGGCGCCAGAAGGCAAGAGTCTTGCTGTAGGCGAAGGAAACGTTGACCGTGTCGTTTGGATCGCCCCATGCCGTTGTCCGCAAGGCGGTTCCGCCGGCTGAGGCGAAACGTGGAAGGGGACGCCCGAAGGGGTCGAAGAACAAGAAAACGCTGGAACGGGAAGCCTCGCGCCAGACTGCACCACAGCCAATGTGCGATAGCGGGCATCCCAAGGGCTCAAATATCAACAAAAAGGAGGGGGTGAGGCGAGCGTCCCGGCAGGGTAATATTTTAAAAAAATTCGACTCTGAACTGTTTGAGCGCTCAACCCCTCCAAGAAGGTGTAGGGGTAAAATTGGGCGGGAACTCTAGATCACATTTTCATGAGCACGACCCAGATTTTTGGATCACTTTTTCGTTAGCATAAACAGGGGTCCGTGGCCGCAGACACCTGCGTCGCCGGAGGGCTACATGCCTGGCTGGGGCCCAGCTTCCTCCTCCGGCTCGTCCTTCGCGTCCGATGCCGGCACCGGTCCAGGTTCTGGCCTGGAACCAGCATCTGCATTCGCGGTCGTCGATCCAGCCTGCCCGTCCTGCAGGGACGCCGTCCCGCGCCGAATCCGTTCGCCGGCAAAGAATTCCGGCCAGCGGACGCCGTCGCGGCTTTCTTCCAGCGCGGCCCGGTCGGATGCAGACAGGCCGCGGTCCAGGCAGAAATTCCTGCCGGAAAAGAGGCTGACGGTCTCTGCAAAGCGTCTGGCGTCGGCAAGCGCATCTCGAGGCGCGATGCCGAACCATTCCGCCGCGGCAAGAACGGCCTCCATGTCCGGCTCCGTGCATCCTTCGACATTGAGCGCCAGCGCATGCGTCCGCTTTCCCTTGGCGCATTCAAGGTCGAACGCAGGCGACGGCCTCCAGCCGTCTGCGTGGCGGAGGAAGCCGTGGTTGCGGAGGTGGTCGTCCCTGTTGCCGGCCAGCACGTTGAAAAGTTCGCGCCTCCAGAGTTCACGGCACGATGTCGCCGGCTCCCCGCCCTGCTCCTGCATGGCCATGGCCAGGTCGGCGTAGGAATACTCTTCCGAACTGCCGTCGCGGGCCCCCAGCAGGGTCATGGCCGAGGCGTAGGGAATGCGCAGGACGGTGCCGTCCGGACCCTGTCTGCGGTCGAACCGGCGGGACAAAAGAATGTGCCGGCCGGTTTTCAGCCGGTAGAGCCTTGTTTCGGGAACGGCAATCCCGCAGGCCGTCGCAGCGTCGTAATTCAGCTTTTCCAGCAGGCAGACGTCTTCTTCGTCATTCAGGCTTGGAAACTTGGCCATCCAGAGGGAGCCGTCCCGAGGCGACTCGAGGGAAAGCTTCGGCCTAGCGCCGCCTAGGGACGTGCCCGGGACAAGCAGGTCCTTGAAGTCCGAATCCAGGCCGTCTTTTTCATATGCCCGTACTATGGCGGCAAATTCGGAAAGCGTTTTCGCCTTTGGCACGCCCGTCGCCTGCGGGGAAAGCCATTCTTGCGAATCCTGAAGACGGAACCTGAAAGCCCCGCTTCTCGACGCGTCGGCAACGCCAAGCAGGAAGTCTGCTGGACCTGGCGCGGGAAGCCCGTTTTTCAGGCAGTGGCGGCGCAGCAGGTTCCGGCCCCACCTGTCGGGACAGGAATCGGCAAAGCAGCCGTGCATTTCCTGCTTCTGGGGGACATGCGCGAATCCGGGAACAAGAGGCAGCGACGGATCCAGTTCAAAGGCGCCCGGCATGGCCAGCCATGTTTCGCTGTACGAAAAGCTGCAGGAAGTCTGCCCCCGCGAGCAGGCAAAGACAAGCGTGCCGGCAGGAACGTTCCTTCCTCCGAGCGACATGAAAACGTCAATGATGCATTTAGAAGTCGCCACTGCGCCTCCTGACCCGCGACGGCAGCCTCTGCTCCTCGAGAAGCATGCCAATTTCGTCCGTCGCCGGCGCGCACAGGCTTTCCAGCGGAGTTCCAAAACCGAGGGCAAACAGGACGCCGGCAACGGCGCGGATAGACACGCCTGGATTTCCAGCCTCGATTTTCTGAAGCGTCTTGGCGGAAATGCCGGCGCGTTCGGCCACCAGCGACTGCATCAGCCGCCGCTTTATCCGTGCCGTCCGGACGTTGTGCCCCAGCGTTTCCAGAGACTTGTCGATTTTCCAGTTTTTCCGCACGGCCTTGCGCTCCCTTTCGAAGTTTTTGCTAAAAGTCAGCATAGTTCTCTTTAATTGATACTACAAGCCTTATAGCGTATTTGGAGTCTGGGCCACATCGAGCATCCGGCACGTTTCGTCCGCCTCCGGAGCGCAGATCGCCTCGAAGAAACTCGAAGCTGAGCACGGGCATGACGCTGGTCGCGAGCCAGACATTGGAAGATCGTTTTCAGGCAGGAGATGCGCAGGGGCTCCTGGGCTTTCCATGACCCACGCGACGGCACCAGGCCAGCGCTCCGTACACGTCTCCTCAGAAAGGTACGGACAGACCCCCGCTTCAGGACGGAGGAGACCCGAGAACCGGTGCCTCAAGGCCGGAACTGGAACTTGAATTCTCCGAAATCTTTCAATGATTCCAGCATTGTTCACTTTGGTGAACAAGAGGGAACGCCATCGCGTACGCCATGAGGCGAACGCCTTTGATGAGTGGACAAAACATATTGCCCTTGCTCAATTCAACAGTTCGCTTTTTTCCAGCCCCCGCCGGCAAAGTGCAACCAGCAGGGGACCGCTTGGGGTGCGGGCAGAAGGAGCACCGGCATTGTCTACGCCGCCCGCATCCGGGTCAGCACGGCCTCGAGGCGCGCAGGAGCGTAGTCCCAGTTGTCCGCGCCCACGTCGATGCGCCTGTCTGTGTCTAGCATGCGCGCGTGGACGTGCCCGTAGAAGTGCAGGGCTCCCCTGTAGAAGCCGTTCCAGACCGAGATCGGGTAGTGAGCGAGGCTGACCCAGCCGTTCCAGAAGCCTTCAAAGCCGGCGGAGATCTGGAGCCGCACGTCGGCCAGAGGCGGCAGGATCTCGTCGAAGACAGCCTCGAGCAGGGCCATGTGCCGGTGGTCGTGATTCCCGGGCACGAGGATTTTCCGCCCAGGAAGCCGCCGGATGCGTTCTCCCAGCAGCGCGGCCTGCTCCCTGTTCCCGAAGAGCACGTCGCCGAGGTGGTAGACCGTGTCCTTCGGGCCCACGCAGGCACGCCAGTTCGCGAAGATTGCCTCGTCCATCTCCGAGGCCGAAGCGAAGAGTCGGCTGCAGTAGCGGAGAACGGCGCCGTGGCCGAAGTGCGTGTCGGCGGTGAAGAAGATGCTCATGGCGGTGCCTCCAGAAGAAAGGGCCATCCCCGAGGGCTTCGTGGGCAGGCGGGGATGACGGCATCGCCTACATGGACTGTCTGGCTGGAATGAAGAGGATAGAGCCGGGGTAGTTCTGGAGAATCCGGTCTGACGTCACAAGGAGAAGCCCCTCGGAATTGGCCTGCGCCACGAGAAGCCTGTCGAAGGGATCCCTGTGCAGCGGGGGGATGCTCTGCAGCATGAGGACGTGCTGGCCGAGCACCGGCAGTTCGCGGTACCGGTGCTCGAGAAGCTCCCGGCGCAGGACGCCGCCGTCCACGGTGAAGTCCGGGCGTCCGAGACCCGCCTTGATGACGATCTCCCAGATGCTGGCGACGCTGAAAAAAAGTTCGTTGCCGGGATCCGTCGCCATCGTCCTGGCGCGTTCCGGAAGAGTCCCCTTCGCCGCCCACAGCAGCATGTGCGTGTCGAGCAGAATGTTCATGCGGAAGGGCCCTCGAACATCGCGGCGATCTCTTCTCCTCCCATGGAGTCGAAGTCCTCGGGCACCTGCAGCCACGGCATGAATCCAACGCGGTCTTCCGGCTTCACTTCGGGCCGGCAGGCCTGGACCGTGACCAGCGGCGTGCCGTCCCTCGCGATGACGAAGGGCTCGCCCTGCACGGCCCCTTCCACGAGGCGGGACAGATGCGTCTTGGCATCGTGCATGTTGACCTGCAGCATGGCATCCTCCTTGCTTAGCTAAGCTGTGAACTAACTTTATGCCCGCTAGAAGCCCGGGTCAAGCCAGCCTGGCGCGGATGAGTCGCGAATTCGGGTTGACACAACACCTTGAAATGAAAAGCTCCCAACGCTGAGATCGCCCAAGCGTTGGGAGCTTTGAAAATCTGGTGTGGTACCGGAAGTGGGACTTGAACCCACAAGGTGTTGCCACCGGAGGATTTTGAGTCCTCTGCGTCTACCAATTCCACCATTCCGGCACAGGTCGGAGCCTGAGCTCCTGCGGGAAATTAGCGCTGTCTCCCTTTGACAGTCAAGAGATTTGCGCTTGATTGCGGTGCCGAAGCGGGATGGGCCTCGGCAGGGGCCTGCAGCCCGAGGGCCCGCGATCCCGGCGTGCCGTTCTGCAGTCCGATCGGCGGCTTCGGTACGGCGCCGCGGGCGAGTTGCCCTGCTGTCCGCCACCTGCGTCCAGCACTGCGGTGCTGGTTCTTTCTAGCGCCTCTCGGGCGAAGTGCCGGCCTCGGTGCCGGCCATTTCCGCTGCCTTGGCCTGGGCGCGGCGCATGGCTTCGCCCATGTCGGCGGGCACGCCTCTGGCTTGGGCGCTGGCTATCTCCTCTTCCAGTATTTTCAGCGTGAGCTCGCGGATGCGGTCTTCGAGTGCGGCTGCGCTTGTCGCTTCCTGGGTCATGGCGGTCCTCCTGATGCGTTCCTGCCGAGAGCTTCGGCAGGCAGGAGCATACGCGCTTTTCGCGGCCGGCAAAAGATGCAGGCTGAGGTCCGTGGCGGCCCGCGGCGGCCTGCGCCGAAAACCCGCTGCGCCCCATCCACAGCCACGGCCTTTTGCCTTGTAGAGCTTCCACATGGGACTGCGGCTGACGCAAGAAGGGGGACTGGGCGCGGCCAGCACGTCCAGCCAGGCAGACGCGGCGAAGCAGCTTCTTCCCCGGGCAGCCTGCTTTCGGAGAACGCGCCCGGTCAGCGGCCCCCCCGCTTCCCCACTGGAGAGCTCCCGGTGGGCCATGATGCCGGTGAGTCATGATGCCGGCGGGCGATGAGGTGCCGGCATCATGGCCTGGATGCCGATGCCGACCGTCCGCGGCCTGCGTTCCTGTCCTGCGGCTGACAGGGAGTCTGCTCGTGGACTGTTCGGCGATCGGCCGTCCCGCCGTCAAGGCAAGCGGCATCTTCGGCTGCGGACTGCGCAGGGCTTGCTTGGTCCAGGGGGGCCCGGCTCCTGCGCCTTTCGCCATGCGCTTTGCGCATTGACAAGTGCAGGAGCCTGCCGTATAGTAACGCAACTATCTGATAATATTAATTTTTCTTCAAATTCAACAGCTTGGCGGCGCGCGGTTCCCAGCGCGCCGCGAGCGTGCAGGAAGGCGCCATGTCCGACTTTGTCCATCTCCACTGCCACACGGAATACAGCATGCTCGACGGCGCCATACGCCTGAAGGACCTGTGCGAGCGCGCCAAGAACTTCGGCATGCCGGCAGCGGCCGTGACGGATCATGGCAACATGTTCGCCGCAGCCTCCTTCCAGAAAACCTGCTCGGCCTACAGCATCAAGCCCATCTTCGGCTGCGAGGTCTACACCTGCCGCGACCATCTCGACACGACGAGCGACGACGCCAAGCGCCGCCACCATCTCGTCCTGCTCGCCAGGAACATGGACGGCTACCGCAACCTCGTCAAAATCGTCTCCAAGGGCTGGCTCGAGGGCTTCTTCTACAAGCCGCGCGTGGGCTGGGAGATCCTGCGCAGGCACGCCGAAGGCCTTGTCTGCCTCACGGCCTGCATCCAGGGCGAAATCCCCCAGGCCTGCCTTGCCGGCGACATGGACAGGGCCCGTTCCCTGACGCGGCAGTACGCGGCGCTCTTCAAGGACAATTTCTATCTCGAAATCCAGGAAAACGGCCTCGACGAGCAGAAGGTCATCAACGCGCGGCTGCACGAGCTGGCGGAGTCGGAGGGCATTCCGCTCGTTGCCACCAACGACTGCCACTACCTGGAGCACGACGACGTGGAGGCCCACGAGATACTGCTGTGCATCGGCACCGGCTCCACCATCGACGATCCCAAGCGCTTCCGCTTCCGCACCGACCAGCTCTACTACAAGTCGCCCGAGGACATGGAGCGCGACTTTCCCAGCGACGCCGAGGCCCTGGCCAACACGGCGCGCATTGCCGAGCAGTGCAGCTGCGAGCTCGTCTTCGGCAGGCACTTCTTTCCGGTCTACAAGCTGGAGCCGGGCCAGAGCCTCGAGTCGGAGTTCCGGCGCCTGGCCGAGGAGGGGCTGGAGCGCCGCTTCCGCGAGCATCCCGATCCCGGCTCCCTCGATCAGGCGAAGTACCGGGCGCGCCTGCAGCACGAGATCGACGTCATCCTCGAGATGGGCTTTCCCGGCTACTTCCTCATCGTGCAGGAATTCATCAACTGGGCCAAGAACAACGGCGTGCCCACGGGGCCCGGACGCGGCTCGGCCGCAGGCTCCCTGGTGGCCTGGGCCATGCGCATCACCAACCTCGATCCCCTGCCGTTCAACCTGCTCTTTGAACGCTTCCTGAACATCGAGCGCGTCTCCCTCCCTGATATCGACGTGGCCTTCTGCGAGCGCCGGCGCACGCGCGTCATCCGCCACATGGCCGACACCTACGGCGAGGACTCGGTTTCCCAGATTGCCGCCTTCGGCACGATGAAGGCCAAGGCCGTCATCCACGACGTGGGCCGCGCGCTCGGCATGAGCTTCCAGGACCGCGCGTCCATCGCCAAGCTGGTGCCGGCCAACGATCCCAAGATCCACATTAGGGACGTCTTCGCGGCCAGCGAGGAGCTCCAGCGCCGCTACGCCTCGGAGCCCCTGATCAAGAAGCTCATCGACGTTTCCGAGAAGCTCGAGGGCCTCACCCGCCAGGCCAGCATGCACGCGGCCGGGCTCGTCGTCTCGGACGGTCCCATGACGGACTACCTGCCCCTCTTCAGAGGCCGGCACGGCGAGCAGGTGACCCAGTTCGACGGCCCCATGGTCGAGCAGACGGGCCTCGTGAAGTTCGACTTCCTGGGCCTCAAGACCATGACGCTCATCCAGGACACGCTCGACAACATCAGTCTGGAGGGCAAGGAGCCCCCCAACCTGGACACGCTTCCCTTCACCGACCAGGCCACCTACGATCTCTACTCCCGCGGCGACACCGACGGCGTCTTCCAGGTCGAGAGCTCCGGCATGCGCCAGTACCTGCGCATGCTCAAGCCCTCCTGCTTCGAGGACGTCATCGCCATGCTCGCCCTCTACCGCCCGGGCCCGCTCGGCTCCGGCATGGTCGACGAGTTCATCCGGCGCAAGCACGGCGAAGTGCCCGTGGTCTACCCCCACGAATCCCTTGAGGAGTGCCTCAGGGACACCTACGGCGTCATCGTCTACCAGGAACAGGTCATGCAGATCGCCCAGATCATTGCCGGCTACACGCTGGGCGGCGCAGACCTGCTCCGCAGGGCCATGGGCAAGAAGAAGGCCGAGGCCATGGCCCAGCAGCGCTCCGTCTTCGTGCAGGGCGCGGCGAAGAAGGGCATAGGCGAGGAGAAGGCCAACGAGATCTTCGACTTGATGGAAAAGTTCGCGGCCTACGGCTTCAACAAGTCCCACTCCGCGGCCTACGCCCAGATCTCCTACTACACGGCCTACCTCAAGGAGCACTACACGAGCGAGTTCATGGCAGCCCTCATGACAAGCGAAATGGGCAACCAGGACAAGCTCCTCAAGTACATCTCCTGCTGCAAGGACCGCGGGGTGGAGGTGCTGGCGCCCTCGGTCAACTACTCCCACCGGGCCTTCACCTCGCATGGGGGCAAGATCGTCTTCGGCCTCGGCGGCATCAAGAACGTGGGCGACGAGGCCATCCAGGAGATCGTGTCCGCCCGCAAGGACGGCGAGTACGTCTCCCTCTTCGACCTGTGCACGCGCGTGAACCTGCGCAAGGTCACCAAGCGCGTGCTCGAGGCCCTCGTCAAGGGCGGCGCCTTCGACTGCACGGGGGCAAGCCGGCAGGCCCTGCTCTGCTGCCTCGACCAGGTGGTGGAGAAGGCCCAGAAGAAGGCCAAAAGCGGCGCCCAGACAGGCTCCCTCTTCAGCCTGGCCCCCCAGATGAAGGTCGTCCAGGAAAAGCTTCCCGGCGTCGGCATCAACATTCCGGACGCGGCCCTCGAGGAGTTTGCCGACGACGTCAAGCTCCAGAACGAGAAGGAGGCGCTGGGCTTCTACCTGACATCCCATCCCCTCCAGCCCTTCACCCAGCAGATCCAGCGGCTGCGGGGCATGACGCTGGAAAGCCTGCAGGAGGCCGGCGGCGGCGCCGAAGTGCACTCGGCCGTGCTCGTCACGAGCGTGCGCGAGGTGCTCACCAAGGCGCGGGGCCAGCGCATGGCCTTTGCCCAGCTGGAGGACCTCACCGGCCACGCCGAGGTCACCTTCTTCCCCAAGGCCTACACGGAAGAAGTGCAGGCCCTCCTCCAGAGCGACACCCCGCTCTGGATAGACGGCACCATCGACCCCAAGAGCCAGGAGGAGACAGAGCAGCAGGCAGAGCAGGACATGGACGAAAACGGCGAGGGCCAGGCCCCGCTGCGCGAGATCAAGATTCTGGGCAGCCGGGTCCGCACGCTCGCCGAAGTCTGCCAGACCAACATGGAGCCCGTGCTCGTGACCATCCCGCCGGATCGGCTCGATGCGCAGTCCGTGGCCAGCCTGAAGCGCATTCTGGAAAACCACGCGGGTCCCGTGCCCTGCGAGGCCCAGGTGCTGCTGGACGGCGAGTACTGGTACCATCTGGCGCTGCCGCCGGAGCTTTCCGTGACCCCGGGGCCGGAACTCGACAGGGCCGTTCAGGCCTGGGCCAGGCCGGGCTAGATCAGGTTCGGGGGCCTCGCGGCCGGCATGCGCCAAGGGCTGGCCCGGCACGGTGCCGATGCCGGCCAAGGACGGCATGCCTGGCTGCCGGTGCCAGGCTTAGGCGAGATCCCAGGCCAGTCTGGCCGCGCCCCAGAGGCCGGCGGCCTCGCTCATGAAGAGGTAGACGGGGAAGGTCTTGAGCATGGCTGCGTGGCGGCCCTGGACGATTTCGTCGCGGAAGGCCCTGGAGCGCGCGATTGCGCGGTTCTTGACGGCGATGCCGCCGGCTATCCAGAGTCCGCCCCGGCACAGGGTGGCGAGCATCCAGTCGCGGCAGGCCCTGCCGTAGAAGCGCGCATAGGAGGCGCACAGCTCCCGTTTGGCCCTGGCCGTGCGGCCTTCGCCAGGCATGGCGCTGGGTTCCCACCACTCGTCTTGTCCGAGCACGGCTTCGCCGATTTCAGCTGCGTCCATGCCGGCCAGATCCAGAAATTCGGCAAGCCCCTCCAGGCCGCGCCCCGAGAGCACGTCCTCGACGGAGGCGTAGGGGCCGGCGTCGCGCCGCGCCGTTAGCCAGCGCTGGAAGGGCGCCTCGGCCGGCGTGAAGGGAAAGGCCGCATGGCCTCCTTCGGAGGCCAGGATCAGGGCCTTGCCGTCCGCCCGCGGCATGACGGCCGAGCAGCCGAAGCCCGTGCCGGCTCCGCAGCAGGCGCGCACGGCCAGCGCGTCGGGGCAGGGCTCGCCTGCCACGAGTTCGGCTCTGGCGCCTTCTTCGGTGAGCACGGCGGCCGAGACGGCCTCGAAGTCGTTGGCAAGCCGGCAGGGCTTGCCCCCGAGCATCTGCGAGAGCTCCTCTCCGGCGAGATCGAGCTTCGCGTTGGTGAGGCGGGCGCGTCCGCCTGCCACGGGGCCTGCCACCGAGACGCCGAGGGCGGCAGCCTCCCGGACGGGCGCTTCGCCAAAGGCGGACGCAAGGGCGCAGACAAGGTCTGCGGACCTGGCGACCTGGGCGGTGGACACCGCGGTCTGGCCTTCGAGGGCAAGGCCTCCCTTGCTGAGGCTGAAGCGGGCAAGGCGGCAGTTCGTGCCGCCGATGTCGCAGGCAAGGACGTGGGCCATGGCAGTCTCCTTGGCAGTCCCCGTGCGCGGGGACGGTGCGGGACGGAAGATGGCAGGCTACAGGTCGCGGGTGTGCAGATCCTGCTCCATGACGTCGCCGAGGAAGCGGTCGTCCATGAAGTGCCAGCGTATGCGCTGGGCGCCGCCGGGCTGGACGGGCTGCGCCGGCGCCGGCGCCATGATCTGGAAGGCCTTGCGGGCGCGCTCCTCGAAGCCCTTGATGAAGCCCTCCTGGCCGAAGGGCAGGGGGGAGAGGCGCGCCAGGCCCTCGGGTGCAGGCTCGCGGTACTCCAGAATGATCTTGGTCAGGCGGTAGTTGCACACCAGCGCGCAGTAGCGGGCCAGCCAGTAGGCGGGGGCGCCGTCCTCCCCGGCTTCCGCGGGCTCGCCGGCAATGCCGGCAAAGGGGTCGCTCTTGCGCGGAACCAGATAGGGGAAGGCAGCCCAGCCCTTGCCGCCGAAGAATTCCATGCCCTCGTTGACGGCGCCGGGACGGGGATGGACTGTGGTCCAGATCCAGCCGAGGGGCAGCTCCGCATGGGTCACCGAGGCCGCGGGCCCCTGGGGGCCTGCGGCATAGACGTGGCTGTGCACGTCGATGACAAGCCCGCCCGCCATGCCGGGATTGTAGAGCCTGCCTGAGCTGAAGCCGCCGGCTTTCCAGGCCAGGCCCGGCACGGCGACCTGAATGGCGGGACGGGAGCTGGAGACGTAGGCGCCCTGGGCGTCGATGCCGCGCTGCTGGAAGCCTGCCTGGCAGCCTCCAAGGAGCAGGGTCAGCGCAAAGGCCGCGGAAAGAAGCTTTTTCATGGGGTACTCCCTGGGCCCTGCAGGCCCTGGCTGATGCGTGTCGCTTGCCGGCAACTATATCCGCATTTGCCGGCGCCTGCCAGCGCTCAGCCGGCACGTCCCCTCCGCCTTGCCCGCCTTGCCGGTCCCTGGCCTGCGCAAAGGCGCCGCGCCCGGAAATCCGGAGCGCGGCGCCGAACTGTCCCTGCCAAGGAGCGGACTTAGCGCGAGAACTTGCGGAACTTGGGCCTGTGGGGCTGCTCCGCAGCCTTGCCCAGGCGCTTCTTGCGGTCCTGCTCGTATTCGGTGTAGCTGCCCTCGAAGAAGTCGACCTGGCTGTCGTCCTCGAAGGCCATGATGTGGGTGGCGACGCGGTCCAGGAACCAGCGGTCGTGGCTGATGACGAGCACGCAGCCGGCGAAGTTGTCCAGAGCGTCCTCCAGGGCGCGCATGGTGTTGACGTCGATGTCGTTGGTGGGCTCGTCGAGCAGGAGCACGTTGGCGCCCGACTTGAGCATCATGGCCAGGTGCAGGCGGTTGCGCTCGCCGCCGGAGAGCACGTCCACCTTCTTCTGCTGGTCCTGGCCGCTGAAGTTGAAGCGGTTGCAGTAGGCGCGGGCGTTGACTTCCATGGCGCCGAGCTGGATGGTGTCGCGGCCCTGGCTCACGAGCTCGTAGACCGTCTTGCCGGGCTCAAGGGACTCGCGGTGCTGGTCCACGTAGGCGAGCTTCACGCTCTCGCCGACCTTGAGGGTGCCGGCGTCGGGCCGCTCCTCGCCGGCGATCATCCTGAAGAGGGTGGTCTTGCCGGCGCCGTTGGGGCCAATGATGCCGACGATGGCGCCAGCCGGCACGATGCAGGAGAAGTTCTCCATGAGGAGCCTGTCGCCCATGCCCTTGGTCACGCCGTCCAGTTCGATGACGTTTTTGCCGAGCCTGGGCCCCGGGGGAATGTAGATCTGCAGATCCTTGGCGCGGCGCTCGGACTCGTGGGAGAGCATGGCCTCGTAGGCATTGATGCGCGCCTTGCTCTTGGCGTGGCGGCCCTTGGGCGACATGCGTATCCATTCGAGCTCGCGGGCCAGCGTCTTCTGGCGCTCGGTCTCGGCCTTCTCCTCGCTGGCCAGGCGCTTTTCCTTCTGCTCGAGCCAGGAGGAGTAGTTGCCCTTCCAGGGAATGCCCCGCCCGCGGTCCAGCTCCAGGATCCAGCCGGCCACGTTGTCGAGGAAGTAGCGGTCGTGGGTGACGGCAATGACGGTGCCGGGGAAGGTGTGCAGATACTCTTCCAGCCACTGGACGGACTCGGCGTCGAGGTGGTTGGTGGGCTCGTCCAGAAGCAGGATGTCGGGCGCCTTCAGAAGCAGCCGGCACAGGGCCACGCGGCGCCGCTCGCCGCCCGAGATCTGGGGCACGGGCATGTCCCCTGGCGGGCAGCGCAGGGCGTCCATGGCCATGTCGAGGCGCGCATCCAGATCCCAGAGATCCTTGGCGTCCATTTCCTCCTGCACCTTGGCCTGGCGCTCGATGAGGGCGTTCATGGCATCGTCGTCCATGGGTTCGGCAAACTTGGCGTTGATGTCCTCGAACTCCTGGACAATGGCCTTGAGCTCGGCAACGCCGTCCTCGACCACCTCGCGCACGGTGCGCGTCTCGCCGGCCAGCGGCTCCTGCTCCAGGTAGCCTATGGTGTAGCCCGGGGCGAGCACGGTCTTGCCGTCGAACTTCTGGTCGACGCCGGCAAGGATCTTCAGCAGGCTGGACTTGCCTGCGCCGTTGAGGCCCAGAACGCCGATCTTGGCGCCGTAGAAGTAGGAAAGGGAGATGTCCTTCAGCACTTCCTTCTGACCGTGGCGTTTGGAAACGCGGATCATGGAGTAGATAATCTTGTCCGGTTCGTTGCTCAAAGCTGCCTCGCGATGGGGGGTTGAGGTTTGGAGACGGGGGGGCGGAAGCCTGCAGGCGGGCATCCGGCCCGCAGGCAGCATACACGGAGAGGACCGGGGCTTCAACCTGGAGCGCGGCCGGAGGCGGCCTGGGCGCAGCCTGCAGAACGTGCAGCGTCAAAACGGCGGGACGCCCTGCGCAGGCCTCGGCGCAGGGCGTCCCCGGAAGCTATGTCAACGCCCGCCTGGACGGGCGGAAGGCGGTTAGAACCCCCAGCGAAGGCCGAGGGAAACTTCGTGGGCGTAGGGACGGATGCCGACGGAGCCGCTGCCGTGGGCCGAGGTGCCATCCACTTCGGTGTAGCCGAAGTCCACGTAGCGGTAGCCGGCGTCAATGGCCATGTGGTCGTTGATCTGGTAGGCCGCGCCAAGGCCGAGGTTCCAGGCGAGGTTGGTCTGGCGCTTGTCCTGGCTGGCGATGCTGGCGCCGGAGGCGTCGTGCACGTCCACGCCCAGGTAGTTGAAGGCGAAGCCGAGGCCCGCGCCCACGTAGGGGGTGAAGGCCGTGGAATTGTGGAAGTCGTAGTAGACGTTGGCAAGGAGGGTGGTCGAATTGAAGGTTTCCTTGCAGTCGCCGCGCGCGCCTGTCCAGGCGCGCTCGTTGTTGCCGCGCAGCGCGCCTTCCACTTCGATGCGCACCGGGAACATGTGCTGCGGCCAGAAGTCGTAGCCGGCGGCCAGCGCGCCGCCGAGGGTGAACTGGGAGTAGTTGTCGATGCCGAACCCGCCGAGGCCGGAGTGCTCCACCGTGCCGAGGTTCTGCACTGTCATCAGGAACTTGGGAGCCAGGTACATGCCAGTGCCTTCCGCAGAGGCGGAGCCGGGAAGGGCGAGAGCGCAGACAAGCGCCAGAGCAGCAAAGATTCGTTTCATGCGTGTTACCTCCAATGGTCCCCTGCCCGAAGGGAACGAGGCAAGCTTTGCCTAGAGCGGAATAAATGTCAAGCAATGCTTGAAGAAGATTTGCCGTTCCGCCAGATCTCGGGAAAAGCTTTGGATTTTTTCTAAACTTTTTCTCATAAAAAGAAGGAATTGAGAGAAAAAACAAGGAATGTATTATGGCATAGATCATGCCGGCAGGCTGTGGATGGCATCGCCATGAAATTATAGGCATATCGAGGGGGAAAACAAAGCTCCGTCTTCAGAGAAAACGGAGCTTTTGGCAAAAAACAGGAAAAACCGGCAAATTGAGCAGAAAACAGCCCTAGAGCATGGACATGGGGTCGAGGTCGAGCTGGATGCGCAGCTTTGCGGCTTCGGGTCGGGCGAGCACGGCGCAGTAGAGCCTGCGGGCGATCTGCCAGTCCTGGGCCTTGATCAGGCAGTGCCAGCGCTTTCTGCCGGAAAGCCAGGGTATGGGGGAGGGCACGGGGCCCAGCAGCCGCACCTGCAGGGTCCTGGCTTCGCGCTTGAGGAAGGCGCAGGCCTCCTGCATGGCCTCCTCGCCGGCCTGGCTCTCCCGCTCGTAGGAGAAGCGGATCATGGCAAGCCGCACGAAGGGTGGATAGCCGTAGCGCTGGCGGCGGGCAATCTCCTCGCGGTAGAAGCCCTCGTAGTCGGATTTGGCCACGTACTGCCAGCAGTAGTGTCCGACGTCGCGGGTCTGGATGAGCACGCGGCCAGGCTTGTCGCCCCTGCCTGCGCGGCCCGCCGACTGCACGAGGAGCTGGAAGGTGCTCTCGGCAGCCCTGTAGTCGGGAATGCTGAGGCCCAGATCCCCGTCCGCCACAACGGCGAGGGTCACGTCGGGGAAGTGGTGGCCCTTGGAGAGCATCTGGGTGCCCACCATGACGGGCGCCTCGCCCCTGGCGAAGCGGGCAAGCAGATCCTCCACCGCGCCGGGCCTGCGGGTGGAGTCCCGATCAAGCCGCAGCACCGGCTGGCTGAGCCTGGCCGAGAGCCAGTCGGCGAGCTTTTCCGTGCCGTCGCCCACAGGCAGGTAGTCCATGCCGCTGCATTTGGGGCAGGGAGCCGGAAAGGGCATGGACCAGCCGCAGTAGTGGCACAGGAGCCGGCCTTCGCCGCGGTGGTAGGAGAGGCCGACGGCGCAGTTGGGGCAGGCAAGGGTCTCGCGGCAGCCTTGGCAGTAGACGTGGTGGGCAAAGCCGCGGCGGTTGAGCAGCACCATGGCCTGCTCGCCGCGTTCGACGGCGTCCTCCAGGGCCTCGATGCTCCGGGGCGCGAGCCCGCTGGCGTCCTCCTGGCCAAGCTGGCGCAGCCGCGAGATGTCGACGAGCTCGATGGGCGGAAGCTCGCGTCCCGTGACCCGGCGGGGCAGTTCGAGCACGGGCAGGGCCTGGTTCTGGACCGCATGCCAGGTCTTGAGGTCCGGCGTCGCCGATCCCAGCACCAGCACGGCCTTCTCCCGGCCGGCGCGGAACCAGGCCAGCTCCTTGGCCTGGTAGGGAAGGCCCTCGTCCTGCTTGAAGGAGGCGTCGTGCTCCTCGTCCAGAACGACAAGCCCAAGGCGGGGCAGGGGCAGAAAGAGGGCCGAGCGCGTGCCCACGGCGAGGCAGGGGCCTCTGGAGGCGGCAAGGCTGCGGAAGATGGCCTCGCGGCGCGTGGGATACTGGTAGCCGTGGTAGAGCACGGGCTCCGTTCCCGGCAGGGCCTGGGCTGCATCCCGGCGCAGCTTGTGGGCCAGCGCCACTTCCGGCGCCAGCAGCAGGACGGAGCGCCCCAGGGCAAGGCAGCGCCTTGCCAGCTCCAGGTAGACCGCGGTCTTGCCCGAGCCCGTGACGCCGTAGAGCAGGCGGTGGGCCGCTTCGCCCCGCTCCAGCAGATCCGCGACGTCGGCAACGGCATGCCGCTGGTCGGCGTTGAGCTCGAAGCCCAGGGCTTCGGGCGCCAGCAGCGCTTCGTTCACTGCAAAGCCGGGCTCGTCCTCCTCGTCGCGCTCAATGGCGATGGCGCCCTGGGCAAGGAGCTTCGCAATGACGGCGCTCCCCGCGGCGCCGATCTCCCGGGCAAGCTGGCGCCTGTTGCAGGGGCCGTGGAAGGCAAGGTGCTCGAGGCACTTGATCTGCAGCCGCGCGCTGGGACGCACGGGCCAGGGCGGATCCACGGCCAGCACGCAGCGCTCGTTCAGCGCCGGATCCTTCCGCGGCGGGAGCATGCGGGCCGAGCCTTCCGCAAGCTCGCGGGCCCAGGCAAGGCGCTCCTCCGGCGAGGCCTGGCGGATGCGGGAAAGGGGCACGGTCCGCGCGGAGCCCTGGCTCTCGCCGGCGCTGGCCCCGGGGCGGTGCAGGGAGACCTTGAGATCTTTCAGGAAGGGGACAAGGAGAGCGACGGTCTGCCCGCAGGGGGCGCACTGGCGGGAGGCAAGATCCTCCAGCATGGCGAAGACGGCGCCGGAGAGCAGGGGCCTGTCCTCCAGGGGCCAGCAGATGGCCTTGAGGACAAAGGGCCTGCCCTTGGCGTTCACAGGCACCTCGTCCGTGAGCCTGCGGACGATGGCAGGGCGCAGGGGGCCCGTTCCCACCGGCACGGCGCAGCGCAGCCCCGGCTTCCAGAAGTCTTCCGGAAAGCCGGGCGGCAGCGTGTAGGTGAGGTCCATGTAGGGCGGCTCGAGGAGGGCGACGACGGCGTTCACGGGGGGGCCTTGGCTCGGCGGAGGAAAGGGAGGACAGGGGCGGGCAGGCGGAAAGGCAGACAGGCGGAAAGGCAGAGCAACAAGGCCGGCCCCGCTCCTGTCCCGGGTCGGGCAGGGGGCGGGGCCGGAAAAGGTGCCGTGGGCCTGCGGCCCTGGGCTAGTTCAGCTGGAGGAACTGCTTGAGCTCGTCGATGAGCTGGTAGCGCACGCTCTCGTCCTGCAGGCCGAAGTAGATGTTGGCGGAAAGGAATTCGGGCCAGTTGCCGGCATCGAAGCGCTTGCCCGCGATCTTCACGGCCATCATGCCCTGATCCTGGCACATGGCGGCCATGGCGTCGGTGAGCTGGATCTCGCCGCCCACGCCGGGCGCGGTTTTCTCGAGGTAGTCGAAGATGTCCGCCGTCAGCACGTAGCGGCCGACGATGGCCAGCCTCGAGGGGGCGTCCTCCTTCTTGGGCTTTTCCACGAGGCCGCGCACCTTGTAGACGCCGGGCGCGGTCTCTTCGCCGTCGACGATGCCGTAGCGGGAAACGTTCTCCTCCGGCACCTCCATGACGCCCACGACGGACTTGTTCTCGGCGAGGGCCACGTCGGCAAGCTGGCGTATGCCGGGCACGCCGGAGAAGATGAGGTCGTCGCCCACCATGATGGCGAAGGGATCGTCGCCGATGATCTGGCGCGCGCAGAGTACGGCGTGGCCGAGGCCCTTCTGCTCCTTCTGGCGCACGGCGATGACGTTGACCTCTTCGGCCACGCGCTGGATGGTGTGGAGCAGCTCGTACTTGCCGGCGCGCTCGAGGATGCCCTCCAGCTGCAGGTTGTGGTCGAAGTAGTCCTCGATGACGCTCTTGTCGCGGTTGGTGACGAAGACCACGTCCGTAATGCCGGCGGCCCTGGCCTCTTCGACCACGTGCTGGATGACCGGCTTGTTGAAGACGGGGAGCATCTCCTTGGGGACGTTCTTGGTAGCGGGAAGGGAGCGGGTGCCCCATCCTGCGACGGGGATGACGACTTTGCGAATGGGCTTCATGGCGATGCCTCCGTTTGTTGACTGGCTTGCGCCGGGGCGCGGACTGGAGTGCCGCCGGGCTATGCCAGCATAGCCCGAAACGGCGCGCTTGAACAGAGCGCAGCGTGACGGGCGTGCGGCGTGCCTGCGCATTCTTTGGAAAGGCCGCTTCCGCGGCATGCGCTTCGGCCGGCCCTGCGCCGCGGCCCCCGGCGGCAGGGGAGAAGGGGGGCTGGGAAGGCCGCAAGGGGCGGTCTTGCCGGCGCGGCGCACGGCCAGGATGCGCATGCGCCGGCTAGCGGCTGAGCTCCTTCTGCACGACGCCGGCAAGCTCCTGGGCGTACTGCTCGACCTTGAGCTCGTCCTCAGCCTCCACCATGACGCGGCACAGGGATTCGGTGCCGGAGTAGCGGAGCAGCACCCGGCCGCGGCCGGCGAGGGCCTCCTCCACCTTGCGCACGGCCTCGCCAATGGCGGGGCGCTCCTCGAAGGGCAGCTTCTTCTCCACGTGCACGTTGACGAGCTTCTGGGGGAAGAGGGTGAGCAGGCCCGAGATCTCGGAGAGGGGACGCTCCTTCTCGCGCATGATGTGGAGCACCTGCAGGGCGGCCAGCAGGCCGTCGCCGGTGGTGGAGAACTGGCGGAAGATGAGGTGTCCCGACTGCTCGCCGCCGAACATGACGCCCTCGCGGCGCATCATTTCCATGACGTAGCGGTCGCCGACCTTGCTGCGCAGAAGGCGTCCCCCGCGCTCCTTCATGAAGAGCTCGAGCGCGAGGTTGCTCATGGCCGTGGCCACCACGGCGTTGCCGGGCAGGGCCTCGTGCTCCATGAGGTGCTGGGCGCACATGGCCATGAGCTGGTCGCCGTCCAGAATATGGCCGTGCTCGTCGGCCATGATGAGGCGGTCCGCATCGCCGTCGAGGGCGATGCCCAGGTCTGCGCGGACCTCCTTGACCTTGGCGGACATGGTCTCGGGGTAGAGGGCTCCGCAGTGGTCGTTGATGTTGATGCCGTTGGGCTCGGTGCCGATGCGCACCACCTCGGCGCCGAGTTCCTCCAGCGCCAGGGGGGCGACCTTGTAGCGGGCGCCGTTGGCGCAGTCCACGACGATGCGCAGGCCCGTCAGGGTGCGCCCTGCCGGGAAGCATCCCTTGGTGTAGACGATGTAGCGGCCGCCGGCATCGTCGATTTTGGTGGCCCGGCCTATCTTGGAGGAGTCGGGATAGGGCCAGTGGTAGCCTTGGTCGAGCACCATGGCGGAGATGGCGTCCTCCTTCTCGTCGGGCAGCTTGAAGCCCTCGGCGTCGAAGAACTTGATGCCGTTGTCGGCATAAGGATTGTGGGAGGCGGAGATGACCACGCCGAAGTCCGCGCGCATGCTGCGGGTCAGGAAGGAGATGGCGGGGGTGGGCAGGGGGCCTGTCATGATGACGTGCATGCCAGCGGCGCACAGGCCCGCCGTGAGGGCCGACTCGAAGGTGTAGCCTGAAAGACGCGTGTCCTTGCCGATGACCACCTTGTGCTGGCAGTTGGGGGCGCGGCGGAAGTAGACGCCGGCCGCGATGCCAAGCCTGAGGGCTATTTCGGCGGTCATGGGATAGGTGTTGGCCCGTCCCCGCAGTCCGTCCGTGCCGAATAAGCGTTGAGCCATGCTGTGCCTCCTTGCGTGCGCTGCTGTGCTTTGCCTGAAACCGTTCAGCCTGAAGCTGTTCTGCCCGGATGCGCCGGGCCTGCCGGGGCTGGCGCCGGCTAGTTGAAGATTTCGCCTTCGCCGTCGAACTCCGCTTCGCCGTCCTGCTTCTCCTGCTTCGCGGAACCGGCGCGCCTGGCTGGGGCGCCCCTGCGGGTGACAGTCACCTCCGCATTGGCGGGCGAAAGCACGGTCATGCCGTCCGGGGGGCGGAAGGTGAGCGGAACCTTGGACCTTTCGCCCGGCTCAAGCGCTGGCGGGGTGGCTATGACGCCGAGTTTGGCCAGCCAGTTCGCGTTGCTGGCCTGGGATTCCGGCACGTCCACGACGACGATAATCTCCGCCGGCTCGACAAGATAGTCCTCGGGCTTAAGGCTATCGAGGGCGACCCGGACGCGGCGCGTGAGTTCAGTGCGGCGGTCCGTCAAGGTGTACGTCACATTCACCGAAGAAGGCGTTGCCGTAACGAGGAGCGGCATGTCGAGGTCCACCGGCTTGGTCACCGTGCCGGGGGCTTGATTGGGGGCGATGTCTAAGCGAAATGCGACGAAGGGCATCTCCGAGACGGTCGCCTCCGGCCCTTTGATGACGACCGACGAGGGCACGATGCTCATGCCTTCTGGCGTCATGCGGAGCTTTCTGTACTGTTCGTTTGAACATTTGACCGGAACGCTGCGTTCCACCAGATTGTCGGCCGTGATCACAAGGCTGGGAGGCTGGACGTCGATGACTTCAAAGCCCCGGAGATCGTGGCGCATCTCTTCCAGCTTGACCGGAACTGTAGTTCTGCCCTTCTTGACGGTGGAGAGGTCAACCTGAGTGAAGTGCGGATGCTTGGTGATGGAGCGCAGGAGCATCTCAGGTCCGCGCAGTCTCAGGGTGATCTTGCTCACGAGCCCGTCGGTGACCATGAGCTTGGGGGAAAGATTCTGGTAGCTCACGAAGATTTCGTACTGTATATCGACGAGCTCGCGGACGCAGACCATGTACCACATGCCCGTGGCAGCCAGGACGGAGAGCAGGATGGCGGTCGCGTGGGGGCCGAAGAATTTCTTAAAGGACGTCATTGAGCACAGTCCTGAGCCTGCTGGCGTTGAGGTTGCGCGAAAGGACGCCGTTGTCCGCAATGGAGATTTCTCCGCGCTCCTCGCTGACCACGATCGAAACGGCGTCCGTTTCCAGCGTGATGCCGAGGGCAGCCCTGTGGCGGGTGCCGAAGTTCTGCCCCCTGGCCTCGGCCAGCGGGAGGATGCAGGCCGCGGCCGCGATGCGGCCTCGGCTGATGATGACGGCGCCGTCGTGCAGGGGCGCCTTGGGATGGAAGATGTTGCGAAGAAGCTGGCGCGAGAGCTTGGCGTCAAGGCGCACGCCCTCGCGGCGTATCATGTCGTCGAGGTGCATGCCGCGCTCCACGACGATGAGGGCGCCGATGCGCGCCCTGGCCATGTCCTCGCAGGCCCAGGCCACTTCCTCCACGCTGGAGGCCCGCAGGGCCTTGTGCTGGAAGATGTGCCTCGTGCCTATCTCGCCGAGGGCCCGGCGTATGTCTTCCTGGAAGATGACGACGATGACGAGGAAGAGGGAGGAGAAGAGGTGGTCAAGCAGCCACTGCAGGGTAGAAAGCCCAAGGGCGCGGCTGAAGAGGTAGAGGGCGGTGAGGATGCCGAGGCCCAGAACCACGGCAAGGGCCCTCGAGCCTCGCAGGAGCTGGATGACATGGTACAGGAGAATGCTGACCAGGGCGATGTCGAGCAGATCCTGCCAGATCATGGTGATGTCGCCAATCATGCCGCGTGCCGCCTTGCGCTCGGAATGGTTGCTGGACGTCTGTCCATGGAAGGTTCCCTAGGCCTCGGAAAGCGCCTGGAAGAGCGCGATGGTTTTCGACGTTGCCAGGGCGTCGTGCACCCTGTGCCAGGCGTAGCCCTGGACCAGGGCCAGTGCCGTGGCGGCCTGCGTGGCCGTGCCGCGCTCCGCCGTCTCAAGCCGAAGCAGGTCCTTGAAGAGCGACTTCATGGAAAGCCCTATGAGCGAGGGCCTGCCGAGACGGGCCCAGGCCTCGGGATGCCGGATCAGGGCCAGGTTGTGCCTGGCCGTCTTGCCGAAGCCTATGCCGGGATCGAGGATCACGTTCTCCTCGGGGAAGCCGGCCCGGACGAGGCGGGAGAGTTCCCGCTCGAAGAAGGCCGCCACCTCCGAGGCCGGATCGGCATAGCGGGGGCAGGACTGCATGGTCGCAGGCGTGCCCTGGCAGTGCATGAGCACGTAGCCGGGCCTGTACTGCACCAGCACGTCGGTGAGAGCGGGATCGAAGGACTGGGCAGAGATGTCGTTGATGATGTCGCAGCCGGCCTCGAGGGCCAGCACGGCCGTTGAGGCGCGGTAGGTGTCTACCGACACCAAAGGAGGATTGGGTCCTGCCTTGAGGGCCTTGAGCACGGGAAGCACCCGGGACGCCTCTTCGGCCGGATCCGCGGGCCTGGCGCCGGGTCTCGAGGATTCGCCGCCAAGATCGATCACGTCCGCGCCGTCCTGCAGCAGGCGTCTGGCGTGGGCCAGGCCTGCCTCGGGATCGTCGTGGCTTCCGCCGTCGAAGAAGGAGTCGGGCGTCAGGTTGACGATGCCCATGACGCCGGCGCAGAGCCGGCTGGCAAGAGGCCCCGTGCGCCCTGTCCAGACGGGGCGCGGCGCGCGTTCCTCCATGGCGCCCTCCTAGTCCCGGGGACCCTGCGGGCCTTGGGAATCCTGGGATCCTTGAGAGCTCTGGGCGTCCCTGGTCCCTTGGGGGCCTTGAGGGGGCGTCGGCCTGCCGGCGTTCCCGGCGCCTGCCTCGTCCTGTCCCTTGCCCTGAACTTCGAAGGAGAAGTCGGGGCCTCCGGTCTTGCCGGCCTTGCCGGATTTTGCAGACGCGGGCCGGCTGGCGGGCCTGGCCGCCTCGGCGGCCGGCAGGGGCTTGCCCTCGATGAGCAGGTTCAGGTCGTCGCCAGTGATGGTTTCGCGTTCGATGAGGGCTTCGGCGATGCGGTGCAGGGCGTCGATGTTGTCGCTGAGCAGTCTGGTGCAGCGGGCGTGGGCGTCCTCGACGATGCGCTTCACTTCGGCATCGACCAGCCGCGCCGTGTCCTCGCTGAAGTTCTTGTTCTGCACCCACTCGCGGCCGATGAAGACTTCCTCGCCCTGCTCGCCGACGGCGAGCGTGCCGATGGCCTCGCTCATGCCCCATTCGCAGACCATTTTGCGCGCCGTCTTGGTGACGCGTTCGATGTCGTTGGAGGCGCCGGTGGTGACGTCCTTGAAGATGATCTCCTCGGCGACGCGGCCGCCCAGCAGGATGACCAGGTTGTTGAGCAGGAAGCTCTTGGCGTAGCCGTGGCGGTCCTCGCCCGGCAGCTGCATGGTGATGCCAAGGGCGCGGCCGCGGGGGATGATGCTCACCTTGTGCACCGGATCGGAGCCCGGCAGGAGCTTGGCTGCCAGGGCGTGGCCGCCCTCGTGGTAGGCCGTGATGCGCTTCTCCTCGTCCGAGAGGATGAGGCTCCTGCGCTCGCGTCCCATGAAGATCTTGTCCTTGGCGAACTCGAAGTCGGCCATGTTGAGCTCGGCCTTGTTCTGCTTGGCGGCCTGGAGCGCGGCCTCGTTCACGAGGTTTTCGAGCTCTGCGCCGGAGAAGCCGGGCGTGGAGCGGGCGAGCACTTCCAGATCGACGTCCGCGCCGAGCGGCGTCTTCTTGGTGTGCACCTGGAGTATCTGGCGGCGTCCCGGCTTGTCGGGCGTGGAGACCGTGACCTGGCGGTCGAAGCGGCCGGGACGCAGCAGGGCCGGGTCGAGCACGTCGGGACGGTTGGTGGCGGAGATGAGGATGACGCCCTCGTTGCTTTCGAAGCCGTCCATCTCCACGAGGAGCTGGTTGAGCGTCTGCTCGCGCTCGTCGTGGCCGCCGCCGAGGCCGGCGCCGCGCTTGCGGCCCACGGCGTCGATTTCATCGATGAAGATGATGCAGGGGGCGTTCTTCTTGCCCTGTTCGAAGAGGTCGCGCACGCGCGAGGCGCCGACGCCGACGAACATTTCGACGAAGTCGGAGCCCGAGATGGAGAAGAAGGGCACGCCGGCCTCGCCGGCCACGGCGCGCGCCATGAGCGTCTTGCCGGTGCCTGGCGGGCCGACGAGCAGGACGCCCTTGGGAATGCGGCCGCCGAGGCGGGGGAACTTCTTGGGGTTGGAGAGGAACTCCACGACTTCGGGAAGTTCCTCCTTGGCCTCGTCCACGCCGGCCACGTCGGCGAAGGTGACCCGCTTCTTGTCGTTCTGGTCGAGCAGCTTGGCGCGGGACCGGCCGAAGCTGAGCGCCTTGCCGCCGGCGCCTCCCTGCATCTGGCGCATGAAGAAGACCCACACGCCGATGAGCAGGAGCATGGGGAACCAGCTGACGAGCAGGGTCATGTACCAGGGCTGGCTGTCGGCGGGCTCGGCCTTGATCTCCACCTTCTTGTCGAGCAGGCGGGAGATCATCTTGTCGTCGCGGGGCGCGTAGGCGTGCACGCGCCGGCCGTCGGCCATGACGGCGGAAACGTCGCTGCCCTGAATGGTGACGGACGTCACGCCGCCGGCGTCCACGCTGTTCATGAGCTCGCTGTAGGAGACGGTCTGCCGTCCCTGCTGCTGGGGCTGCTGGAATATGTTGAAGAGCAGCACCATGCCGAGAATGATGACCGCCCAAAGGAGCATGTTCCGGGAAAACTGGTTCAAGTCGGGGCCTCCGTGGGGCCGCTCCCGCTGGGGTCGAGCGGCGAAAAAGCGCGCGGATAATAGCCTTGCGCCGTTTGAGGTGTCAACGCAGGGAAAGCCGGCCAAGGCCTGCGGCCGCGCCGGGCAAGGGCTTGCGGGCGCGCCGGACCGGCAGGGCTCTGCGCCTGCCGGAGCAGGCGGGCAGTCCCCGTGCTGGCGTGCGCAGAGCTATAAAATAAGAATGCAGAAAGCGTTGTCCAGTGATGCGGGAGATCGGAAGCGCTGGAGGCGGGAAAAGGGTGCCAGCCGAGGCGGCTGCAGGGCAGGGCGGCATGCGCAGGCGCCCCTGCCCCGGGCGCTGGATCAGCTATGGCCCGGCCTTGCCTTCCGCCCTCAAGAGCGCGGACTCCTGCCCCCGTGAGCGCGGATTCCTGCCCCGGGGAACGCGCCCTCTGCCCTCGGGCATGGCGCGGCCCTTGCGTGCGCAGGGGCCGGGAACAGGCCTTCTGGGCCATTTGCCATTCCCCGGGGATGGGCATAGTTTCGCTTAGCCGTGCCTCCTGCCTGCCGGGACCGCCGTCCTGCGGCGGGGCGTGCGGCGCCTCTTCCGGGGCCGTCCGCCCCAAGCCTCTACCGGAGGGCCCCAGGCCTTCCGCAGCCATTGCGAGGGAGTCCGCCATGCCCAACAGCGTCATTTCCACCAAGGCCGCGCCTGCGGCCATCGGTCCCTACAGCCAGGGCGTCAAAAGCCAGGGCCTGCTCTTCTGCTCCGGCCAGATCGCCATTGATCCCGCCACCGGCAGCCTCGTCGAGGGCGGCATCGAAGCCCAGACGAAGCGCGTGTGCGAAAACGTCAAGGCCCTGCTGAAGGCAGCCGGCCTCGAGCCGTCCAGCGTCGTCAAGACCACGGTCTTCATCACCGACATGAACGACTTCCCGAAGGTCAACGAAATCTACGCCAGCTGCTTTGCCGAGCCCTTCCCGGCCCGCTCCTGCGTCGGCGTCGCCAGCCTGCCCAAGGGCGCGCTGGTGGAGATTGAAGTCGTCGCCAGCCTCGGCTAGCGGCAGCTCCGCCATCCAGCCGGCGCGCCTCGCCTGCGGGGCGCGCCGCTTCCGCCCTGCCGGCGCCTGGCGTCGCTCCCCCGACTGTCCCGAGCCGGAGGCTCTCTGGCATGCGCTTCTACTTCGTGCCCATCGCGGCCTTCTGCTACGTCCTTCTGCGCACCATCCTGCCTGCGCGCATCCATCCCCTGGCCAAGGCGCTCTTCGCCCTGGCCGCCTTCCTTCCTGCGGGACGGCGCTTCTATCAGGGCGCCGTGCTGGACGGCACCGTCCTTCCCGAAGCGCCTGCCTTCGTCTTTGGCCTGCTCGCCTTCCTCTGCGCCTGCCTCGTCTTCTTCTTTCTGCTTTCCCTTGTGCGCGATGCAGGCCTGCTGCTGGCCGCGCTCGCAAGGCGCCTTGGCGCCGCCCGCAGCGCCGAGGCCTGCGGGGACGATCCCGAAGGAGCGCGCTTCGACAGGCCCGAAACCGCTGCCCTGCGGAGCCAGGGGCTTTTTTCCGGCTTTCGGCGGCTCTCGGGACAGCTCGACATCGTCCTGCTCTTTGTCTCGGTCTTCCTTGCCGTGGTCTGCGTGGACAGGGGCTGCGCCGTTCCGGGCGTGCACAGGGTGGAGGTGGAGCTGCCTGCGCGCCATGCGGCCCTGGACGGCCTGAAAGTGGTCCAGCTGTCGGATCTCCATCTCTCCGCCATGACGCGCGAAGGCTGGCTTGAGAGCGTCGTGGACCGCGCCATGGAGGAGCGCCCGGATCTCATTGTCCTCACCGGCGATCTTGCCGACGGGCCGGCATCCCGCCGGGCTGCAGACCTGGCAGGCCTCTCGGCCCTCAAGGCGCCCCTCGGCGTCTATGCCGTGACGGGCAACCATGAATACCACAGGGACTGGCCCGCCCTCCGGCAGGCCATGCCTGCGGGCGTGCGCTGGCTCTGCAACGAACATGTCGTGCTCGAGGGGCCAGGCGGACGCTTTGCCCTTGCCGGCATTCCCGACTCGACGGCGTCCCGGGGCGGCGATCCCAGGCCGGATCCGGCCAAGGCGCTCGCCGGCCTTCCCCAGGGCATGCCCGTGATCCTGCTCAGCCACAGGCCGAAGGCGGCCGTCAAGGCGGCCAAGCTCGGCGCCGCCGTCCAGCTTTCAGGACACACCCACGGCGCCCAGCTCTTCTTTGCCGGGCCCTTCGTTGCCGGTTCGAACGGCGGCTTTGTGCGGGGCCTCTACCGCGTGGGCGGGCTTGCGCTCTACGTGAGCACCGGCTGCGCCCAGTGGGCAGGCTTTGCGGCCAGGCTCTTCGTGCCCACGGAAATTGCCGTCCTCGAGTTCCGGTGCCGGCAGGACGGCGTGCCGGATCCGGACGCGCCCCCGCGGCCCTGACGGGCGCGGAGGCGCAGGCGCGTGCGGCAGGGCCTGCGGCTAGTCGTCGGAGGCCGCCTGCGCATGCGGGCAGGCGCCGGTGCCGCACTGGCCGCCGCAGCTGGGCCCCTGGCCCGACTGGATGCGCTTCACGTTGTTGACGAAGGCCTGGTTGACGGGACCGACCTTGTAGGGGAAGGGGTTGGTCGGCTTCGGGCTCGGCGAGGCGGGAAGCTGGTAGACGTCCGTGCACCCGCAGCCGGGGCAGGGCGGATTGCCGTCGCCCTCGAAGACGAGCTCCTCGAAGCGGCGGCCGCATGCTTTGCATTCAAAGTCGTATAAGGGCATGGCGCAATACTCCTGGCAAGATGAATGGCCGCGCCCGGCAGGCGGGACGGGGGCTCCGCCGGACTCGGCTGGCACTGTAGATAAGACCTTTGCCCTGTCCGGGCAACATGGTCCCCCGGCGGATTTCAGGAGCGCACCGGCTCTGCCAGCAGGCCCGCGTCCAGCAGCCGCACGGGGCGGGCCTCGATGAAGCGGGCTTCCTGGTCCGCCGGCATGTCCTCCGCCTTGATCCAGCAGGGGGCGTAGCGCTCGTCGACGGCGTGCACGAGGCCTGCCGGCGCCCCGCCGGCCTCTTCGGCCATGTCGGGCACAAGCTGCAGGGAAGGGCGTCGCATCTCCTGCTCCCAGAAGGCCCAGGCCTTGGCGCGGACGACCTCCCGCACGGCTCTGGCGCGCGCCAGCTTCTCCTGCCGGGGCACCTGCTCCGGAAAGGATGCCGCCGGCGTTCCCGGACGGCGCGAGTAGGGAAAGACGTGGGCGTAGGTGACGGGAGCGCCTTCGAGGAAGCGGCAGAGCTCGTCCACGTCGGCGGGCGTTTCGCCGGGAAAGCCCAGGATGACGTCGCAGCCGAGCCCCATGCCGGGCCAGAACTCGGCAAGCCTTCCGGCCGCTTCCAGCATGGCGCTGGCCGCATAGTGGCCGCGGCCCATGCGCTTGAGGATGCGCTGGCTGGCGTGCTGGAGGGAAATGTGCAGGTGCGGCGCCACGAGGACGGATCGCCGGAGCACGCCAAGGCCGCGGTCGTCCAGCTGCGAGGGCTCGAGGGAGCTGATGCGCAGCCTTGCCCTGCCGGCAAAGCGCGGCGCGAGCTCGCCGTCGATGCGCTCGAGCAGATCCCAGAAGCCGCCGAATTCCGGGCGGTCTCTGCCGTACTGGCCGAGGTTGATGCCCGAAATCATGATTTCGCCGTGCCGCTCGAGCAGGCGGGACGCTTCCAGGACGGCCTCGCCGGGATCGCGGCTTGCCACGCCGCCCCTGGCCGAGGGCACGATGCAGTAGGTGCACCTGTGGGTGCATCCCTCCTGCACCTTGAGTACCGGGCGTGTCCGCCGGTAGTCCGCCACGGCAAGCGCGGGATAGCGACGCTCGCCTGGCGCGGTCCGGGGCATGGGGCCGGGATGTCCGGCAAAGGGGCTTGGGGGAAGCTCGCAGCCCTTGGCCTGCGCGGCGAGCCATTGGGCCAGCCAGTCCGCAAAGGCGGACGAGGCGAGCTCCTCCTTGCGCTCGGGCGGGACGAGGAGATCCGCTTCGGGCCTGGGGGCGCCCCGGCGCGGCACGAAGTCCGCCACGAGCCTGGCTGCGCAGCCCGTGAGCACGAGCAGGGCCTGCGGGGACTCCCGGCGCAGGCGCACCAGCGCGTTTCTGGCGTCGCGCTCGCCTCTGGCCGTGATGGCGCAGCTGTTGACGAGCAGGACGTCTGCCCTGGCCGGCTCGGCGGTTTCGGCGCCGCCGGCCCGGATCCAGGCCTCGCGCAGGGCCTGTGTCTCGTACTGGTTGACCTTGCAGCCGAAGGTTGCGCAGAAGAAGTGCCAGTGTTCCATGGACAGTGCTGTGGACAAGGGGGTGCCGGAAGCAGGGGCGGTGAAAGGCGAATCCCCGGGGCCCTGCTCCCAAGACCCCGGGGATTCGTGAAGTGTGCGCAGGCTTGGCAGGCTACTGCTTTTCGCCCGTGGCCGCGGCCTCGTCGACGACCCAGATGAGGTCGCCGATGGACGGGTGCACCAGCTGGGCGGGCAGCTCGGGCTTGTCGAGCAGGTTGAGGGCGCGGGCCAGCACGTCGTGCTTCTCGCTGCCCGTGACCATGAACATGCAGCAGCGGGCGTTGTTGAACACTGGCAGGGTCATGGTCAGGCGGTCGATCTTCTGGACGGGCACGTACTGGTCGATGACAAGCCTGTTGCGCACCGCCAGCGCGGGGGAGCGGGGGAAGAGGGAGGCGGTGTGGCCGTCTTCGCCCATGCCGAGGAGGATCATGTCGAAGCGGGGAATTTCGCCGTCCTTGAGGTGGAATTCCTTGCGCAGGAGCTGCTCGTAGAGCAGGGCGGACTGGACGGCATCCTCGTCGCCGCGCATGCGGAAGAATTTGGTGCAGGGCACGTAGCTGAGCAGTTCGCGGCGGGCGACGCCGTAGTTGCTCAGCGGATGGTCCGGACCGACGCAGCGCTCGTCAGCCCAGAAGACGGAAATTTTGTCCCACGGCAGGGCGCCGACCCAGTCCTTGCGGGAAAGGAGGCGGAAAAGCGGGATGGGCGTTTTGCCGCCGGAGATGGCGATCTTGAATTCGCCGCGTTCGGAGATGGCTTCGTCGCAGGCGCCGGCGATGATGTGGGCGGCGCGTTCGGCCATGGCGTCGGGATCCTTGTGGATGTGGAGCGACAGGTGGATGGATCGGCTGAGTTGCGGCATGTATGCCTCCTTGGGCACTGGCTTGTAGGCAATGTTGGCGCTCATGCCCGCGCTGGGAAGAGCCCGCGCAGGGCCGTGCTGTACTCCCCTGCCTGCATCGGAGCGGCCGGGGACGCGGCCGAGAGGCGCTGTGCAATGCGTCAAAGCCTAGTTTGACCCATCTCGCTGGCAATATCAACAGCCAAGTTGGATCGTTGGATTGCGGATCGCTGGATCGCGGAATGCTGGATTGCGGCGCTGGCGCTGGCCTCGCCCTGGGCCGCGCCGGCAAGCGCCGCCTCGCCCAGCCTGAGCCTGCGGACAAGCAGAGGCCGCGGCGTGAGCGGCACGAGCGGCCCTAGATCGAAGCGCATCACGGCAAGGGCGCCGAAGCACAGCGGCATCGGCTGGTTGAGGGCAAGGGCCGCGCGCGCTGCCAGTCCGGCGCTGGTTCCGCCCGAGCCCCTGGCGCAGAGCTTCCAGGAGCAGAGGGGGCCAGCCAGCATGCTGCGCATGGCTATCCTGCCTTCGCCAAGGGCGCGCAGGGCGCGGTAGACGGCAAGGGGGCTTGCCAGCGGAATGCGCAGCCTGGAGGCGGCCAGGGCTCTGGCGCCGGGGGCGAAGGCGTTCCAGAAGCAGACGGCAAAGCCGCGCCGGACCACCCGCCGCGCCTCCTGCAGGCAGGCCCCGAGGCGCTCCAGCTCCTCCCTGGCGTCGAGGTGGACGAGCGCCCAGTCGAAATCGCCGTCGCCCCAGGGAAGCAGGTCCGCGCTGGCCGCGCGGCAGGCGAAGCGCTGGCTCAGGCTTGCCCTGAAGAGAGCCCGCAGAGCGGGGGAGGGATCGCAGCCTGTGACGTCGAAGCCCTGCTCCCAGAGCAGCTCCTGCAGCCGGCCGGCCGCGCAGTTGACCTCGAGCAGGGTGCTTCCCCGGCGCGGCCAGGGGGCGAGGCTCTCCTGGACGAGCCGCATCTGGCTCTTGAGCACGAAGGCGCCAGTGCCCCGCTTGTACCACGCCCTTTCGCGCAGTTCGCGCGGAGGCGCCGCCCTGCGTCCCAGGGAGGCCATGCCGGCTACCAGTCGCCCTGGCCGGGGAGATCCCGGCGCTCGGGGTAGAGGCGTCCCTGTCCGGCCCCGTCGTCCCAGGCATCGCGGAAGACCTGCCCCAGGGTGGCGCCCCGGACGGGCATGGCGGTCTTCAGCCAGGCGAGGAAGGAGGCGATGCAGGCGAGCTTCCTGTCCACGCTCCGCTGGTCCGGAACGTGCGGGGAGCGGCCGGCGGCCGTTTCCGTGGAGTGCCAGAAGAGGCTGAGCACAGGCCCCTTGCGCAGGCGCAGAAGCCTTGCGCAGACGCGCATGGCGAGGGGGCCGTGCCAGAAGGGGTTGGCGCTCAGGGCGCCGGCGAAGTGGAAGGCGTCGAGCCAGTCCCGTCCCCGGCCGAGGGCGTGCCAGGCCCTGGCCAGCGCCGGCAGCACCGGGATCTGCGTGACCGGCACTTCCAGGAAGGGAACGTGGCGGCCAAGCGGCCAGTAGGGCGTCTGCGGGGCCAGGAAGTGGTCTGCGCCGCCCTTGAAGGCGCGCAGGGGGCAGACGGAGCTGTCGGCCCTGACGCCAAGCTCGGCAAGCAGGGGGAAGAGGCGTGCCTTGCAGTCCCAGCGCCCCATGCGGAAGCTCTCGACGGGCGCCGCCTGGAAGCCGCGGGCCAGGCTGAAGAGCCGCTCGAGGCGGGCGCGGAGCAGGCCTTCGGGCAAACTGTCCGTGCGCAGGGGCTGGCCGTCCTGCCCGAGGGCGTCGCCTTCGTCGAAGGGCGGCGTGCTCCAGTGGTGCAGGTGGCAGCCTATTTCCGCGCCGTGGCGGTCGCGCATGCGCTCGAGCACCCGGCAGGCCGCGGCGTCGCTGAAGACGGCCCAGGAGCAGAAGAGGGTGAGGGGAAAGCCGAGTTCGTCGGAGAGGGGCGCAAGCGCCGGCAGGGTCTGCACGTTTTCTGCCGTGCAGCCCTGGCGGGCGTAGCGCCCGGAAAAGAGCCCCTCTTCCTCGACGTCCAGGGAGACGACGACGCGCAGAGGAGTCTGGCCGGCTGGGAGACGGGTGTTCATGGCGCCGAGCATAGCCTTTCGGCCTGCCCTCGTAAACAGCGCGGCGCGGCGCCGCGACGCCGTCCCTGGCGCTTTTTTGGGGGCCTTGCGCATTGCCAAGCGCCCTGCCTGCACGTACAATGCCCTTTCCACAGGAAGGCGTCCCCCCCTTGGCGCCTTCAGCAACGACAAGGACGACGATGCGGCGCATTCATGTGCTTTTCCTCATGGAGGACCTCTGCTACGGCGGCACCCAGCGCCAGACGCTCCAGCTGGCGGCGCGCCTGGACAGGGACGCCTTCCGGCCGTCCATGCTGACCCTGACCGGCCCCACCGACCTCGACGCCGAGGCCGAGGCGGGCGGGATTGCGCTCTTCCGCATGGGCGCCTCGCGCCGGGTGGATCCCCTCTTCTTCGCCAGACTCCCCGGCTGGCTGCGCCGCCTCGATCCCGACGTGATCGTGCCCTGCACGGCGCTGCCCAACATCTGGGGACGGCTGTGGGGCTGCCTGCGCCGCCGGCGTGCCGGCAGGCCTGCCGTCGTCGGCACCGTCCGGGGCGGGGGCGCTCCCAGACGGCAGCACGAGCGGTGGCTCTGGCGCCTGTGCGACCACGTTGTCTGCAACACCGAAGCCCTCCGGGACATCATGGCAGGCTTCGGCTGCCCGCAGGCCCGGCTTTCCTACATCCCCAACGGCGTCGACACGGAGCGCTTCGCGCCCGCCGAGCCGGCGATCCCGGCAAGGCGGCCCCGCATCCTGTGCGTGGCGCGCATCTGCGAAGACAAGAACCAGTCCCTGCTCGTCGACGCCTTCGAGCTCGTCAGGCGCGAGCATCCCGAGGCGCTTTTGCGCTTCGTCGGCGACGGCCCCTGGGAGGCCAGGCTGAAGGAGCGCTGCAGCCAGTCTCCCTGCAGGGAGGCCATCGAACTTTTCCCCGGCACGGGCGATGTGCGCCCGCACTACGCGCAAGCCTCCGTCTTCTGCCTGCCGAGCGACAGGGAAGGCCAGCCCAACGTGCTCCTGGAGGCCATGGCCTGCGGCCTTCCCCTCTGCGCCACGGCCGTCGGCGGCGTGCCGAAGCTCGTGGGGGGCGAAGCCCACGGCCTGCTTTCGCCCGCAGGCGATGCCAGGGCGCTGGCAGCCAGCCTCTCGCGCCTGCTGAAGCATCCTGCCGAAGCGCAGGCCATGGGCCGCGCCAACAGAATCAGGGCCGTGGAGGCCTACGGCTTCGGCCCCATGGTCCAGGCCCACGAGGCCATTTTCCGCAGGCTTGCGGAACAGGGTTCCAGCGCCCGCCATTCCTCAGCGACAAGAAGGTGAGACGAGCATGCCGCGCAACGCTTCAGTCTGGATGCGGATCCTTTTCCTGCTCCTGCTCCCCCTTTGCCTGCCATGCCAGGGCATCTGCTCCCCGCAGGGGCCGGCAGGACCAGGCGCGAGGCCGGGCGAGGCCACGGAGCTGTGGACAGGCGCCGTCCTCACTGCCCGGTTCAAGGTCGCGGTCTGCGTCAAGGAGGACGGCTCCCTGCGCGGCGTGGGCCTGCTCAGGCACCGCTCCGGCGCCGTGGACGTCTACCACATCTACGGCACCTCGAAGCACGGGCGCGTGGAAGCCCGCCACGGCTCGGGCCACCGCGCCACGGGCGAGCTCGAGGGAGCCCATGCCAACATGCATATCCGGCTTGCCAGCGGCCTGCGCTTCAACGTCAAGTGCCGGCGCACCCTCGGCGTTCCAGTGACGGACGACTGCGCCCCTGCCGACTAGACCCCGGCGGCGCGGCCAAGAAGGAGACTTGCCATGTGGATCATCGTCATGCTTGCGGGACTGCTCATGCCGGCGCTCGTTTTCGTGCTCGCACGTTCGGGAGCACGGCTCCGCGCCAGGCAGGCGGAGCCTCTGCCCGACATCCCCAGGGAGCGCTGGCCCCGCGTGGGCCTCGTGATCCCTGCCGCAGGAAGCCATCCCGCCATGGAGTCCGCCATCCGATCCCTGCTCTCCCAGAGCTATCCGGGCGGCGTGGTGCCGGTCATGGTCACGGCGGACGATGCCGATCCGGCTTCGGCCCTTGCCAGGAAGCTGCAGGCCGGCTTTCCGGAGCTCAGGCACGTCGTGGCAGGCAAGGCCTCGGGCTGCGGCCAGAAGAACCACAACTCCCTTGCCGGCGTGCAGGCCCTGGAAGCCGAGGAGGGCATCGAAGCCTACGCCTTCTGCGACAGCACCCATCTTGCCTCGCCCGACTTCCTGCGCCGCCTCTGCGCCCCGCTTGCCCTGGGCGAGGCGGACTTCGCCACGGGCTACCACGAGGTGGTGCCCGAAGACGACCTGCCGACGACGCTCGGCTACGCCATCTGCGTGCTCTTCATGCGCCTCCTGCAGGCCGTGGGCACCTACACCCAGCCCTGGGGCGGCGCCATGGCCGTCCGGGCTTCCGTCTTCCGCGCCAAGGGCATAGGCGCCTTCTGGGCCAGCAACGTGGTCGACGACTGCTCTCTCACCCTCTTTCTCAGGGATGCCGGCGTCAAGGTGCGCCTGTGTCCCGGCGCCCTGCTCCAGACCAGGGCCAGCAGGCACGGCCTGCGCTTCTGGACGGCCTGGCTGGAGCGCCAGGTGCTCTTCCTCAAGTTCTGCGTGCCGAACCAGTGGCGCCAGCTGCTCTTCGGCATCCTGCTCGTGTCCTTCGTTCCCCTGACGCTTGGCGCCTGCCTGGCAAGCCTGCTGCTCCTGCGCCCCTCGGGCTGGCTCCTGCTCTCGGGCGCGGCCTGCCTTGCCGCCTGCGCCGTCTCCGCTTCCAGCCTGCGCCCCTTCGCTGCGCGCCACGTGCGCCTCGTGCCCTGGCTGTGCGGCTACCTGCTCGCCAGCGTCGTGTTCTGCGTGGCCTCCCTCAAGACCATCGGCGCCAGCGGCCTTGCCTGGCACGGCATCTGGTACGAGGTGGGCCGGCAGGGCCGGGTGGTCTCGACGAAGCGCTAGCGCCAGGGAGCCTTTCCATCAAGCCATGATAGCCTATTCCGATCTCATCCGCGTCTCCCTCAGGCAGGTGGTGCGCCAGAAGAGCTGGGGCGTCGTCGCCTCCATCGCCCTCGGCATCACGGCCTTCATCTCCCTTGCCGTGCTCGGCCAGGAAATACGCTACAAAGTCGGCCAGGACATGGTCCTCATGGGCGGCGTCAACGTCATGCGCATCACCATGGAGGACGCCCAGTACCCCGGCCAGCCGAGGCGCTTCTTCCACCCCGAAACCATCGAGGCCATCAAGGCCCTTCCCGGCGTCCACTCCGTGAGCATCGCCAGCCGCAACGCCAAGAACTTCACCCTGCGCTCCAAGCTGAACGAGCGCAGCATCGGCATGTTCGTGTACGGTGCAGACGAGCTTTTCGTGCCCATCTTCTCCGCCGACGTGATCGCCGGCCGGGCCTTCACCCGGGAGGACGTGGACCGGCACCGCAGGGTGTGCATGCTCGGCCGCGAGGCCGCGACGAGGCTCTTCGGCTCGCCCGAGAAGGCCATAGGGGAGCTGCTCTTCCTCGACATCGACGCCGTGGAGATCAAGGGCGTCATCGCCGGCGTCATGCTCGGCGACTGGACCGAGGCCGCCTTCATGCCCGTCACGACCTTCAACGACCGCAACTGGGGCGACGGACGCATCACCCGCCTCTTCGTGCGCGCCGTGGGCTGGGAGGACGTGGTCTCCCTTGCCGTGCGCATCCCCGAGGCCGTGCACGCCAACCAGGATGCCCCCTACCTGCTGGTCAAGACCCAGCAGGAGCAGCTTTCGCGGCTGCAGGTCACCTTCATGTGGGTGCAGACCCTCCTGTGGCTCGGCATCGGCGCCTCCCTCATGCTCGGCGGCTTCGGCATCTGGTACGGCCCCTTCGCCGCCGTGCGCGCCCGCACCCGCGAGGTCGGCCTCAAGAAGGCCATGGGCGGCTCCGACGGCGACATCATGGCCCAGTTCCTCTGCGAGGCGCTGTGCAAGTCCGTGGCTGGCGGCCTCTTCGGCATACTCGCAGGCCTTGTCTGCGTCTTCGCCGGCGTCCACTTCCTCGGCACCAAGGTGCCCATGCTCCTGCTGGCAGCCAGCTGCGCCGGCTCCATCGTCTTCTCCGCCCTCATCGGCGTCGCCGGCGGCATCTATCCTGCCATGCAGGCCAGCCGCATGGACGTCGTGACCGCCCTGCGCTTCGAATAGGAGGACCGGCATATGAATCCAGTCGTTTCGGCACACGGCCTCCGCAAGCGCTACGCGGGCTTCGCCCCCGTGCTGAGGGGCGTGGACATCGAGGTCTGCGCCGGCGAGATGGTGGCCATCATGGGCCCCTCGGGCTGCGGCAAGTCCACCATGCTCCACGTCCTCGGCATGCTCCACGCCCCGGACGCGGGAACGCTCTCCATCCTCGGGCAGGACGTGCTCTCCTTCACCCGCCAGCAGACGGCCGACTTCAGGCGCGGCAACGTCGGCTTCATCATGCAGGCGAGCAACCTCTTCTCCCACTCCACGGTCTTCGAGAACGTCGAGTTCCCCCTCATCTACGAGAAGGTTCCCTCCGCCGAGCGCTGGCCCCGCGTCATCCGGGCCCTGGAGCTCGTGCGCCTGAGCGCCAGGGTGCACTACCCGAGCAACCGCCTCTCCGGCGGCGAGCAGCAGCGCGTGGCCATCGCCAGAGCCATGGTCAACAATCCCCGCATCCTCATGGCCGACGAGCCCACGGGCGCCCTGGACCAGCGCACCTCACGGCTGATCATGGAGAACTTCCGCAGCCTCTGCCACGCCAGCGGCGTTGCCCTCGTCATGGTGACCCACGACGCCAAGATGGCCGAGTACTGCGACTCCATCTACACCCTCGAGGAAGGCCTGCTGGTCTGCCAGCGCCACAGCGTGCCCGAGATCTCCGCCGATGCGGGAACGCGCCTGCTCGCCGGCCCGGAGACCAGGCTCGCCACCTGCCTCGTGGCGGACAACTTTTTGAAGCAGGGCGCCTGCGCCATACGCTCGGAAGCCCATCTGCTCCACAACGAAGGCCTTCTTGCCCGCACCGTGACCCTCGCGCCGGAAAGCCTCCTTGGCAAGGACATGCAGAACTATTCCCTGCCCATGCCCGTGCGCCACTTTGGCGGCGTCCGCTCCCTTGCGCTGTGGGGCGCCTTCCTCGGCCTTGCCGGCCAGCCCCGCACGGACGGATCCTGGAAGGAGAGCCTTTCCGCCCTGCGTCCCCTTGGCTGCGGCGCCTGGCGCCGGGCCAAGGCCAAGGCCCTTGCCAAGTGGTGCCTTGCCTCGAGGGTGGAGTGCCTCTACGCGGCAGGGGGGAAGCAGGCGCCCTTCGTTGCCTGGCTTGCCTCGCGCCTTGCCGGCATCCCCTACATCCTGGAGGCCAGAACCACCGACGGCTGGCTGGCCGCCTGCCAGAACCAGGGCGCCAAGGGCAAAGCCTGGCAGGAAGCCTTCCGGACCCTGTGCCGGGACGCGGCCTTCGTGCGCTGCGACACCAGGGCCCTGGCGGACGCCCTCGCCGCAGCCGCAGGACCGGATCTGGCAAGGAAGATTGCCTTCGCGGCCGACATTCAGACCCTTGCTCCCATGGACGAAGAGACCCTGGCTGCCCAGCACCGCGAAAAGCGCCCCCAGACGCACTTCCTCTGCGCCGGCGAGATGTCCTCCCGCAAGGGCTACGATCTGGTGCTCAAGGCTTTTGCCCGTCTCAAGGCGCTGGGGCTTGAGGCCAAGCTCACCATGGCGGGCACAGGCTCTGGGCTCAAGGCTCTCAGGCGCCAGGCCAGCGCCCTCGGCATCGCCGGGGAGACAAGCTTCCCGGGCTACGTGCCCCACGAGAACATGGCCTCCCTCTACCTTGACGCCGATGTCTTTCTGGCGCCCGGCATAGCGCCGGCGGACGGGCCTTCCGACGGCGTTCCCTCCGCCCTGGCCGAGGCCATGGCCTTCTTCGTGCCCGTCGTTGCCAGCGATCTGCCTGGCCAGGTCTGGATGCTCGACGGCGGCAGGGCCGGCATCCTCGTTCCCCAGGGCGACGAGGCAAAGCTGGCCGAGGCCATGGAACGGCTCTGCCAGGACAGGGAGGAGCGCGCCCGCCTGGGCGCGGCCGGCCAGGAGCGGGCGGCCGCCGTTGCCCGCGAGGCCTCGGCCGCCCTTGTCCAGCTCTTCGCACCGCTTGTCGCCAGGCGCCGGCAGAGCCTCTAGCCAAGGCCGGCATCGGGAAGGGCATGCAAAGGCAAGGCATGCACAGGGCCTGCGCACGGCGCTCTCCGGCCTTCTGCAGGACGGGCCGCCTCTCCGGCGGCGCTGTCCGCAAGGCCTTTTTTGTTGGCGGCGCGTCCTGCGGCAAGAGCGCCCTTGCCCAGCGGCTCGCGGAGTCCTGGTCGCCCCGACGGCTGTACGCGGCAACGCTTGTCCCTGCCGAAGGCGACGGCGAGAGCCTTGCCCGCATCGAGCGCCACAGGCAGGCGCGGGGCGCAGGCTGGACAGTCGCCGAATGCCGGGGCGATCTCTGCGCCGTGCTGGCGCAGGCGCCTGCCGGCACGGCCGTGCTCGTCGATGCCGTCGGCCCCTGGATTGCCGGGCTGCTCTGCGGAAGCTACCCCTGCGGGGCGCTGGACGAAGCGGGCGTGAGAGCCGAAGTCGAGGCCTTTGCCAAGGCCTTTGCCGCGTTCAGGGGACCCTGCTGCGTGGTCTCCGACGAGGCCGGCATGGGGCTGGTGCCGCCGGATCCCCTCTCGCGCAGCTTCCGGGATATGCTTGGCTACGCCAACAGGCTGCTTGCCGGAAGCGCACGGGATGCGTATCTCGTTTCCTGCGGGATGGCGATCCGCCTCAAGGGCCGGCCGCTTGCGCTGAAGGCCCGCTAGCCCGCGGCACTTTCCTTTGCCAGCCTTGTCCTGGCATTTTCAAAGAAATCAAGGAGCTGCTCCATGAAAGCTTTGCTGCACAGCGTGCTTGCCGGCACCGTTCTTGCCCTTGCGCTCGTCCTCCAGCCGGCGATTGCCGGCGAGGCCAGGGCCGCCGCTTCGCCCCAGGCCTGCCTGGAAGGCATTTCGGCTGCCCTGCAGGCCGGCGATGCCGACGGCTTTGCCTCCCTCGTGGACATCGATGCCATTGCCGCCCAGGGGCTGGAGGAGCTCGAGAAGGCCTCCCGGGACCCCCATCTTGCCCAGTGGCTGCCGCCCGTGGTGAGCCTCATGGCCTCCAAGGGGGCGCTGACCAATGACACGGTCCAGCCCTTCATGGTGCGCGAGATCCGCAACTTCGTGCTCTTCGGCGTGGGCTCGGGTGCCTTCGGCGGGGCGCCTGCCACCGATTACAAGAGCGCCAGCATGCTGGGGCCCCTCTTTGCCATGGCGTCCATGGGCAAAAAGACCATAGGCCAGATAGGCGAGCCCGAGCCCCTGGGGCAAGGCCGCGCCCTCGTCAAGTTCAGCGTGCACGACGACGACAACGGCTGCGACTATCCCGTGCAGGGCGTCTTTGCCGAAGAGGGCGGCGGCTGGCGCCTTGCGGCCATACGCAACTTCCCCGAGCTCATCCTGCAGGTCTCCATGGAGGTCCAGGACTAGGCGCGACGGCCTTTCCGTACTTTTCGCAGAGCCTCCCCTGCTGGCCTCGTCCCGTACGGGATGTCCGGCAGGGGAGGCTTGCTTTCCGGCTTTCCTGGGGAAAGTCTGCCTGTCGCCTTGAAGGCGACCTGCAGAGGCGGCCCTTCTGCTACAAGGAGGCAGGCCAGGCGTCCTTGCAGACGCAGGGCCAACGCAAACTTTCCTAGGAGAATAGCCATGAAAAAGCTCTTTGCGACGATCTGCCTCCTCTGCGCCCTCAGCCTGCCGGGCACATCCCGGGCTGAGGTGAACGGCGTCTACGTGACGCCCAAGTTCCTCATGTCGATTCTGAACACCGGCAGCAACAGTTCGGACATCAGCGCTGGCGGCCACAGCATCTTCGACACCAGCACGAGCCACTCCCAGTTCACCCTCGGCGGCGGCCTTGCCGTGGGCTACGACTTCTTCCCGAAGAGCCAGCTGCCCCTGCGCGCCGAAGTGGAAGTCCTCTTCCGTGGCAACCAGAAGAACACCTTCGACATGGACGCGACGGATCTCGGCAGGACGGCCTTCGGCCTGCTTGGCATGGACCCCAATGGGTTCGAAATGAAGGGCACCTGGAACACCACGACGCTCTTCGCCAACTTCTATTATGATTTCCACAACTCAAGCGACTTCACGCCCTACATCGGCGCCGGCGCAGGCCTTGCCTTCAACTATGCGGGCTACACGGCGAGCTATAGGGGCCGGAGCTTCGCCAGCGACGAAAAGTACTCCACTACTTTCGCGTGGAACGTGGGCGCCGGCTGCTCCTATGCCTTCAACGAGAACTTCGCGCTCGACGTGGCCTACCGCTACGTGAGCACGGGCGCGTCTTCCGTGGACGGCGACGTCCAGGGCATCCACTACGAGATCGACAGCAACCCCAACGCCCACGAGTTTACCATAGGCCTGCGCATGACGTTCTAGCTTTTCGTCTCCCAGCGGCCGTCCCCGTTGCGGCCGGGACAGCCCTGCACAGTGCACCCTTCCTGACTGGCGCCAGCCTTCAGCAAGGGTGCACTGCTTTTTGTCGCGGGACGCCTGCAGCAGGCCGTCAGAACAAAAGTCGCTTTCCAGGCGACCTTGGCGCCCCTGCTCCTTGCTACAAGGAAGACACGGGGCCCGCCGGCAGATGCGCTGCGGGCCGGAACGCATACGCCCGCCGGCAGAACCGGCGGCCAGGGAGGTCAGCATGTCGCGCTATTCCCGTTCTCGCGAAGCCGGACAGGAGGAGTTCTTCACGGCAAAGATCCTGCGGCTTTTCGGCTTCGACGATGCAGCCGTCTACATCTACGCCCTTGTATCGTCCCGCTTCAGCACGGACAGCCGCGCCGGCTTCAAAGAGCGCATCCAGTTCGTCCGCGAGGAGCTGGACGCGGCCAGCCAGGGCGACCGCTATGCCAGAGACTTTGCGGAATGGCTGGAGCCGAACGGCGCCTGGTACCAGGGGGCCATGCGGGAGCGGGCTTCCTACCCCGTCGATGGGCCAGGAGGGCCGCAGATGACCCTGCTTGCAAGCCTTCTCCCCCTGATGCGCACCGATGCCGAAACCGCAATGAAGCTCCGCTGCCGGATCGTCAAGTACGTCTTCGACGACATGGTGGCCTTGTCGGAAGGGCGAGGCGATCCCGACTGTCTCTTCGACGTGGACTTCTACATGCAGGAGATGGCGCCCGACTACGGCGAGGTCAGAGATCGGGTCGCCGGCGTCGTCCTGCGCATCGGCAGGGTCATGCATGGTTCGCAGGACTGAAGACGAGAGGATTGCCATGACCAGTGCAAAGACGGCCACGGATGCCTGGCGAGCCTCGTGGGCGGGGTCGCCCCCTTGCCGGCTTCTGCCGCACCTTTACCTGAACGTCGCCTGCAGCCCTGCCCTTGTCGTCTTGCCCTGCTGGCTGCGTCGCCCGTCTCCGAGGCTTTTACCGTGAAATATCCGACTAACCCGCTGAAATCAAACAATGCCATGAAAATGCGGTTAACGGCCTTGAGTCGGGTCCCCGAGCTCTCTGTTTCATGGTCGGGGGCGGAAGTCAGCTCCTCCAGCGTTGTTTCTCTGAGTTTTGTTTGACGGCCTGCCTGAGTCGCCTTATCGTTGCACATATCCGCAGCCGGCCGGATGTCTCCGGCCAGCCTGCTGGAAACCGGGCTCTGACATGTCCCGTCTTCGAAGGAGAAACAGCATGATGCGAAAAGCGCTTGCCTGCGCGGGAGCCTTGGCCCTGCTGGCCTTGGCTGTCCGCGCCGAAGCCCTTGATTCAGTGGTCAACGTCTCCAACGTCGGTCTCTACGTCGGGCAGCATGTGACCTTCTGCGGCACCATCTCCCAGACCAAGCAGACCGGCAGGGCCTTCTTCATCAATTTTGGCGGTGCCTATCCTAACCACAGGTTTACCAACGTGATTTTCGCATCCGCTCAGAGCAAGTTCAACGTGGCCGGATTTGCGACGGGCCAGAATCTGTGCACGACGGGCACGGTCAAGGAATACAAGGGCGTGCCCGAGATCGTGCTCACCTCGCCCTCCCAGATTGTCGAGTAGGCTGCCGCGCTGGCGGGGGGGGCACGGTGCCCCCAAGGAGGAAGGAATGGATTTTCGAGACCTTATCAAGGCACGCTATTCCGTGCGCAAGTTCGATCCCAGGCCCGTGGAGCCGACCCTCGTGGAGCAGGTGCTCGAGGCAGGGCGCCTTGCGCCCACGGCCGTCAACTACCAGCCCCAGCGCGTGCTCGTGCTGGACACGGCAGAGGACATGGCCAAGCTTGCCGGCTGCACCAAGTACACCTTCCATGCCCCCATGGCGCTCGTGGTCTGCTACGACAAGACTGTCAGCTGGCATCGTTCCTACGACGGCCACGACATGGGCGAGGTGGATGCGTCCATCGTCGCCACGCACCTCATGCTGGCCATCCATGACGTGGGGCTTGGGGCGACATGGGTTGGCTACTTCGATCCCGAGGCGCTGAGGCAGTCCTTCCGCCTGCCGGAGAGCATCGTGCCTGTTGCCATCTTCCCCATGGGCTATCCCGCTGCCGACGCCAGGCCCGCAGGCCACCATGACAAGCGTCTGGATCTGACGCAGACAACGGTGCGGCATTCGTTTTAGCGTGCTGGCTTTGCACGGCTTGTACCCGTTTTCGCCTTCCCATGGCCTGCGCTCTGGCTCTGGCCAGCGTGCCCTGTTTGTGAGCTGTGTCAGCCCTTGGTCGTCCTCCATGCGAGGGCGTGGATTGAAGCGTCGCCCCCCGTGCGGGTGCTTGGATTGAAGCACTGTTTCCGCCGTCCCCTGCCAGCAAGGCATCGGACGGCGGAACGGCTTTGAGGCTATGCGTGCGCCGCTGTCTGCGTTTCCTCTGCGACCAACGGATGGCGGTGCCGCCTTTGCCGTGGCGAAAGTGCAGTGGCGTGGACTGGTTGGGGCAGGCCCGGCGCAGATGCTGACGGGGCCGGCATTGGCTGTCCCTCGAGGAGGGAGACAGATAGTCGTCCAGCCTATGGTTTCGATGCAGTGCGCGTCGCTGCACGCGTGCGCCTCGCGTAGAGCAGGCAGTCGGCGAGGCAGGAGAGGCCGCAGGCCGTGATCATGACGGCTGCCGCCGTGACGACCCCGCGGTAGCCGAGCCCGGCGTTGAGGACAAGGCCGCCGATGAGGGGGGAGAGTATCCCCGAGGCGTCAAACATGAGCATCATGATGTTGGAGTTGACGGACCGGGCCTCCGGCGCCGAGCGCTCGTAGATGACCGAGGCCAGCAGCGGATAGAGCAGGGAGAGGCTTGCTCCGTAGAGGACGGTCGAAGGCACGTAGGCCCAGGAGGGTCCCCAGGTGACGCCAAGCAGGCCCGTCGCCATGAGCAGGGCGCAGACGGGCACGACCCGGCACCGGGGCAGGCCGTCGATGCGGGCGCTGCCGGCCAGGCGGATGACGATCATGACCGTGGTGTAGACGTAGAAGAACTGGGCCGGATCCTCGTGCGTCACCGAGCACAGGCCCTTGATGAAAAAGATGTGGGTGTTGGTGGTCAGCCCCGAGAGCAGGAGGGCCAGGAAGGCGAGGCCAAGGCCGGAACTCTTCACGCAGGCGAGGATGTGCCTGACGCCCTTGCCCTCCCGGACGGCTTCGGTCGACACCTCGGGAATGCGCAGCTTCGGGGCGAGCAGGATTGTCATCCACAGCGCCGGCAGTCCGAGCAGGCCCGTGAGGGCGAAGAGGCCGGCCTCGGAGCCGACCAGCGGCAGGAGGATTTCGCCTGCGCTCGGCATGAGGGCGTAGGGCAAAAGCGCCGTCAGGGAGAAGATGGCAAAGCCCTTGGCGCTCTGGCCCTTGGGAAAGCAGCCAACCATCAGGGCAACGGAGCAGGAGCTGAACACGGCCAGGAAGAGGCCCTGGATCACGCGCAGGCCAAGCGCCAGCCACGCGAACCAGGGGCTGGCTTCCGGCAGGTGCATCCAGGCCAGCATGACGCCGCTCGTGGCCAGGACCGAGAGGACCATGGCGGGCAGCTTGCTGCACTTCAGCATGAGCACGCTGGCAAAGGGCCTGGCGGCAAGCACGGCTGCAAACATGGCGCCGAGCAGGATGCCGCGCCAGTTCGGCGGCACGGCGATGCGTTCCAGCCACTGCTCGAAGCAGTAGTAGACGGCCATGAAGCAGTTGGAGCAGGTGAGCAGGAGGAAGAGCAGGACGAAGTCCCGGCTCCAGAGGCGCTCCGGCTCGGGGGTTCTTGCTGGCATGGTCCGTCGGCCTAGTGGTACTGCCCTGCCAGGAACTTGGCCGCATACTCGGCGGGCGAGGATTCGGTGCGCATGAGCATGTCCATCTGGCGGGTCATGATGAGGAGTCTGCCCAGCTGATCGAGGCGGGGGAGCATTTCCTCCTTGGGGTACTTCTGGAAGCGGGCCTGGATGCGGTCGGCGACGATGTCCGTGCGGAAGCCGAGCTCCTTCAGGATGAGCCCTATGCAGCGCACGCGGCGCTCGCGCTGCACGGAGCCGGCGGCGCCCCCGGCAAACTCGAAGCGGATGTAGTTCTTGCTCAGGGTCTGGCCGCACCAGCAGTCCAGGATGGCGTAGTGGTAGCCCACGCGGGAGGAGAAGTTGAGGTAGCGGCTGGAGATGATGGCGTAGCTGTGGTCGCCGAAGCGGTCGCCGCCGGCCTTGCTGCCGCCCATCATGGTGTTGCCCATGACGGACATGAGGCCCCGCATGTCCACGGGGCGCGGACCCTTGGCCTGGACGTCGGGATTGAGCATGCCGTCGAGCACCTTGCCGAAGGGCACGCTCAGGACGTCCTTGCGCTCGACGGTCCTGGCCTCCGGGTCCGCCAGGCCGTGGCCAAGGTCGATGATGTAGAGATCAAGCGGGATGGGCCCGCGGAACTGGCAGGCAACGCTGTCCGAGGAGTCCGTCATGGAGTCGGAGAGCTTGAACATCTCGCTGTAGGACTTCTCGTGGATGAAGCGCATGAGATCGTGCAGGCTCGTGCAGTTTTCGGGCTTGAAGGTGGGCGCCCTGGGATCGACGAGGTGCAGGGGCAGGATGTGGCCGGCAATTCTGCGCATGAGCGCCGTGGCAGGCGTGTCCGCCGAGGGCTGGCGGTGCTGGAGCTTGAGCTCCAGCAGCTCCGGCACCTCGCCGTCGAAGACGCGTCCCCGGAGGGCGTCCACGGTGACGAGCTGCTCTTCCTTGAGCAGCTGGGTGGCGCCGCGGACGTTGATGAGCGTGGGCACGCCGTATTCGCGGCAGACCGAGGCCATGTGCCCTGTCTGGGAGCCGGTTTCGGCAACGATGGCGCAGGCGCGCTGCATGGCAACCGTGGCGTTGGGCGAGGAGTGGGGCAGGACCATGACCCAGCCTTCGGGGAAGTGCGTGAGGTCCTGGTCGGGATCGCAGTGCATGACCTTGCCGCAGGCGACGCCCTTGGCAGCGATTTCGGCTTCCCGGACAAGGGGCTTGAGGTTCTGCAGCTGGGGGGCCTGGATGTTGTTTTCGGCGTGGGAGTCGAAGCCCATGGGCCGGGTCTGGAGCAGAAAGATGTCGTCGTTCTGGTCTATGGCCCACTCGATGTCCTGAGGGTACTTGTAGTGGTGTTCCAGCTTGAGGGCGTATCCGGCGATCCGGGACACCTGCTCGTGCGTGGCGCAGGGCAGTTCCATGAGCATCTCCTCCAGCGGCTCAGGCAGGCTTTCGACGCCCCTGTCCGTGCAGGCCAGCACGACGCGGGTGAGCTTGGTGGCGATAAGCTCGCGGGAAATGCGCAGGTTGGCGCGCGACACGAGCCACTGGTCGGGCGTGGCCGAGCCGTCGGCCACGGCCTCGCCGAGGCCCCAGACGCCGTTGATGACCACGTCGTTGGAGCGCAGGTCCACCGGATGGCGCGAGAAGGCAACGCCGGCCGCCTTGGCGTTGATCATCTCTATGCAGCACATGCCCATGCCAGAGGTGTGGAGATCGAAGCCGTTGCGGGCGCGGTAGGCGATGGCGCGGGGGGAGTACAGGGAGGCGAAGACTTCCTTCCAGGCGTGGATCAGCGTGTCTCGGGTGACGCCGAGTATGGAGCTGTACTGGCCGGCGAAGGACTGCATGCCGTCCTCGGAGATGGCGCTGGAGCGCAGGGCCACGCGTACGCGGCGGCCGCCGAAGGTCTCGTCGTAGGCCTTGAGCAGGGCGGTCTCCAGCTGCTTCGGCATGGGCGCGTCCAGAATGGCTTGCACGATGCGCCGGCTGGCCTGGTCGATGGTGGAGGCCTTGTCCACGTCGATCTTGAGCAGTTCCTTGTGCACGAAGTCGAAGAGGCCGGAATAGCGCGAGAGGAAGGTGCGTCCTGCCTGGATGGTGACGGCAAAGCCCCGCGGCACCGGCAGCTCCAGCATGTTGGCCATCTCGCCGAGGTTGGCGTTCTTGCCGCCGACCACGTAGGCCATGGAGCTGTCGATGCCGTCCAAAGGCAGGGTGAAGGCCGTGACGTCGCCCGGCGCATGCTCCTCGAGTTCGGCCTCGATGCGCTGGGCTATGCCGCGCAGGGCCGGCGCAAGATGCCTGTAGCCGCCACCGGAGAGGCCGGACAGGGAGTCGGACATGGTCTTGGCGCAGGCTATGGCCTGCGTGGCGCTGTGGCGCACCTGCTGGACGTCCATGCCGCGCTCGCCTTGCGCAACGAGCTCAAGCTCGGCCAGAATCTTGGCGAGGTCGGAGTTGGCCTGCAGAAGGTTCTTGAAGGAGCCGTAGCGCTTCATGAATTCGGCGAGCGCCTGCTCGCGGTTCTGCTTCTTCTCCTTGCCGAGGAGCCGCCTCAGCGATTCGAGTATGGTTGCCATGCGCTTCTCCGGAAAAGGCAGAGGGCCGGGGGCGCTGGGTGCGGCGCCCCCGGCCCGGAAAATTGCGGGACGTTGAGGATGGCTACTGGTCGACGCGCACGTCGAGCTGGCGGCGGTCCTTGGACTGGCTGAACCTGGTCTGGCGCGGCGTGTCCTTCATGTCGATGACCACGCGCGTGTGGCCAGGGAAGCTGCCGAAGCGGATGTTGGTGACAAGAACGTTGCGCGGAACGCCGGCCGCGGACACGCTCCAGCTGCCCTGGAGGTCCACCACCACGCGGTCGGGCTCCTTGAGCACCATGTGCTTGTAGGCAATGGGTTCGGCGCTGGAGAGGCGCACCGTGGCACCCTTGTCCCTGGCGAAGACAATAACCTTGCCGGTGCGGATCTTGGCCGGGGATGCCTGCTCCTGCCGCTTCGCTTCCTGCTTCCTGGCCTCGGCTTCGGCCCTGGCCTGCTCCTGCCGCTTCGCTTCCTGCTTTCTGGCTTCGGCTTCGGCCCTGGCCTGCTCCTGCCGCTTCGCCTCCTGCTTTCTGGCTTCGGCTTCGGCCC
>ODAI013054021.1_pt1 | contig 50257 bp, 44 predicted proteins | sample 1539321 | NCBI WGS metagenome assembly ODAI01 (sample SAMN02144231, study PRJEB22623) | gut metagenome | biome: sheep rumen | host: Ovis aries | place: New Zealand
CGTCCTGGTTCGGCGCCCAGTCCCATCCGTGCATGGCGCCCGGCGTGGATCGAATGCTGATGTTGCTGAAGAATGATGAAAACATTCGCGAGGTGATCGCGTTCCCGATGAGCGGCTCCGCCCAGGATCTGATGTGCGGAGCACCGGGAGATGTGACAGAGCAGCAGCTCAGAGAGGTGCATATCAAAGTGCGGGATTAGGAGGTGCAGGATGGCAAATGTGATCGATGATGAGACCATAGAGTATGTGGGAATCCTGGCGAAACTGGAGCTTTCGGATGAGGAGAAGGATCAGGCGAAGCAGGATATGGCGAAGATGCTGGATTATATTGATCAGCTGAATGAACTGGATACCACAGAGGTGGAGCCCATGTCCCACATTTTTCAAGTGGAGAATGTATTCCGCGAGGATGAGGTGACAAACGGAGATATGCGGGAGGCCGTTCTGGCAAACGCGCCGGAGGAAAAGGACGGTATGTTTGTGGTGCCGCAGACCTTTGAGTGATAACGGTAAAAGAGGGAAAAGTATGAGTATATTGGATTACACGGCGGTAGAACTGTCGGATCAGATTAAGCGGGGCGAAATAAAAGTGACGGATGCAGTGGAGGCTGTCTTTGCACAGATCGACGGGCGGGAGAAGGAGTTAAACTGCTATGTCACACTGCGGAAAGAGCGTGCATTGGAACAGGCGAAGATCGTGCAGGCAAAGATTGACGCAGGAGAACTTACCGGACCGCTTGCGGGAGTGCCTTTTGCCATCAAGGATAATATGTGTACCAAAGGGACACGTACAACCTGTTCCTCCAAAATTCTGGAGAATTTTGTACCTGCCTACAGTGCCACGGCAGTGGAAAAGCTGGAAGCGGCAGGTGCGGTCATCATCGGCAAGACGAATATGGATGAGTTCGCCATGGGGAGCACCACGGAGACATCCTATTATGGGGTGACAAAGAATCCACACAATACAGAGCATGTGCCCGGGGGGTCCTCGGGCGGTTCGGCAGCGGCGGTGGCAGCAGGAGAATGCTTTGCGGCGTTGGGATCCGATACCGGTGGTTCCATCAGACAGCCTGCATCTCACTGCGGTGTGGTGGGCATGAAACCCACCTACGGAACGGTGTCCCGGTATGGTCTGATCGCCTATGGATCTTCGCTGGATCAGATCGGACCGTTGGCAAAGGATGTGCGGGACTGTGCTGCCATTCTGGAGGTGATCGCCGGGCGGGATGAGAAAGATTCCACGTCCATGAGCCGGGAAAATGGGCAGGGTACAGATTTTACATCGGCTCTGCAGGAGGATATACAGGGGATGCGCATCGGCATTCCCAGAGACTATTTCGGAGCGGGATTGGATACGGAAGTCAGGGATGCAGTCTTGGCGGCGGCGGAGGTGCTTCGGGCAAAGGGCGCTGTGGTGGAGGAGTTTGACCTGAGCCTGGTGCAATATGCGATCCCCACCTATTACACCATTGCGGCGGCAGAGGCCAGCTCCAATCTGGAGCGGTTTGACGGCATCAAATATGGTTACCGGACGGCGGGTGCGGACAATCTCCATGCCATGTACAAAAAGACCCGTTCCGAGGGATTCGGGGCGGAGGTGAAGCGACGGATCATGCTGGGGTCCTTTGTGCTGAGTTCAGGTTACTATGATGCCTATTATCTGAAGGCGCTTCGGGTGAAAGCATTGATCCGACAGGCTTTTGATGCGGCATTTGCAAAGTATGATGTGATCCTGGGACCGGTGGCGCCCACCACGGCACCGAAGCTGGGAGAGAGTCTGGCGGATCCGCTGAAGATGTATCTGGGTGATATTTACACCATATCCGCCAATCTGGCGGGGCTTCCGGGCATCAGTGTACCATGCGGAACAGATGCGGCGGGACTGCCCATCGGCGTACAATTATTGGGGGATTGTTTTCAGGAGAAAAAGATCCTGCGCGTGGCTTATACCTACGAGCAGGCAGTGAAAAGAGGGTAGATCATGGCGAAAGAATATGAAACAGTCATCGGGTTGGAGGTTCATGTAGAGCTTGCCACCAAAACCAAAATTTTCTGCGGCTGTTCCACTGCGTTCGGCGGAGCGCCCAACACGCATACCTGCCCGGTCTGTACGGGAATGCCCGGGTCACTGCCTGTGCTGAACAGGCAGGTGGTGGAATATGCCATTGCGGTGGGACTTGCCACCAATTGCAGCATTACGCAGCACTGTAAATTTGACAGAAAAAATTATTTTTATCCGGATAATCCGCAGAACTATCAGATTTCTCAAATGTATCTTCCAATCTGCACAAACGGGTATGTGGAGATTGAGACGCCGGAAGTGGGCGGTTTGAAGCGGAAGCGCATCGGTATCCACGAGATCCATATGGAGGAGGACGCGGGCAAGCTCATTCATGACGATTGGGAGGGCAGTTCTTTAGTGGATTACAATCGCTCCGGCGTTCCTTTGATCGAAATTGTGTCGGAACCGGACATGCGAAACGCTGACGAGGTCATTGCGTATCTGGAAAAACTGCGCACGACGATCCAGTATCTGGGGGCTTCTGACTGTAAGCTGCAGGAGGGCTCCATGCGGGCGGATGTGAATCTTTCCGTGCGTGAGATGGGGGCGGCGGAATTCGGTACCCGTACGGAGATGAAGAATCTGAATTCTTTCCATGCTATCATGCATGCGATCGAGGGGGAGCGGGCCAGACAGATCGACCTGATCGAATCCGGGGAAAAGGTGGTGCAGGAGACCAGACGCTGGGATGACCAGAAGGGGATGTCCTATGCCATGCGTTCCAAAGAAGATGCCCAGGATTACCGGTATTTTCCGGATCCGGATCTGGTGCCGGTGTATATCAGTGACGAGTGGATCGCGCGCGTGCGGGCAAACCAGCCGGAACTTAGGGAGGCAAAAATGAAACGCTACCGGGAATCGTTTGGAATTCCCGATTATGATATCCGCATCATCACGGATTCCAAGCACATGGCGGATCTTTTTGAGGAGACGGTGGCATTGGGCGCGCAGCCCAAGAAAGTGTCCAACTGGCTCATGGTGGAAACACTGAGAATCCTGAAGGAGCGTGAGATGGATGCCCAGGATATCGGATTTTCCCCCGAACATCTGGCAGCGCTGATCGCGTTGGTGGATCAGAAGGCGATCACCACTACGGTGGCCAAAGAGGTGTTTGAAGTGATGTTTGCGGAGGATGTGGATCCCGTGGCATATGTGGAAGAAAAGGGATTGAAGACAGTCAACGACGAGAGCGAGCTGCGCAGGACCGTGGAGCAGGTCATTGCGGACAACCCGCAGTCGGTGGCGGATTACCGAAACGGCAAGGAAAAGGCGATCGGTTTCCTGGTGGGACAGACCATGAAGGCCATGAAGGGAAAGGCAGATCCCAACAGCGTAAACAAACTGCTTAAGGAGTTACTGTAACAGATATTCAATCAGCTTCACAGCGGATTCCACATGGGTGGAATTGGAATAAATTCCCATTGCAATCCCGTTTTCCTCGGAATTTCTAAAATAATAGTTTTCAGTCAGGTTCCCGCTGCTGTCCAGATAGATGGCGACGGGAACCGGTTTTTCCATGGCTTCCGGATGCTTGGGATCGGGAAAATCACTGTAGGTTGTGGTATCGATCCCGGATGCGGCCAGTCTGGTCAGTACGGCTTCGTCCACATAATAGAAGTACGGTTCATACTTGGCAATCTGTTCCGCGCTCAGAACCTTGCGCAGATCCCAGAAGAGAGGACTGTTGGCAAACACTGCGAACTCTTTGCCGCTTCCCATCATCACATCCAGCGTGGCGGCGCCGGTGTAAGCACTCAGCTTCTCGGAGGTGATGTAAGAATCCTGATCCGTGGAGCCAAACGTATAGTAAAAACCATAGTCAAAAAATACATCATATTGCTGAAGATCGATCCCGACAGCGTCAGCGAAGTTCTGCTCGAAGGTGTCTTCCTCTCCATAGGAAGAAGCGTTCAGCAAGGCCGCATAAAAAGCGGTTTCCTTGGCGGTGAAATAGTTGTACAGCAGGGCGCCCACAAAAATGACCGCAACGACCGCGATGATGAGCGGAGTGCGGTAGTAGTCTTTAAAATATTGGTATTTCTGTTTCGGGGTTCCGTTTTTTATCATTGCCCGCTCTTCGCGGAATTCATCCATAACTGCCATGAGACTGTCCTTTCCTGTTTTCCGGTGTTTCGGCTGCCGATCGGAAAATAAGTAATATACAATAATATACTGATTTCCGGGCGGAAAGTCAACCTTGCAACTTGGCGGGGAATGTTATATCATAAGGTATACGCTTTTAAAGGAAGGACGGATCATGAAATGAGTGACACGTATGTGGAATGTCTGGTAGCGGCAGGAAAATCCAAAACGGCGAAAACAGTCGCAATCGGACTGCTTGTGATGACTGTGTTTTTTGCAATTGCGATGCTTTGGATCGCGCCGGCGCTGCTGTTGGCGATCGTCACTGCGGTGGCGGGATGGATCGTGTTTGCCAACGCAAGTGTGGAGTATGAATATCTTTATCTGGACAAAGAGATCACGGTGGACCGGATCGTGGCGCAGTCCAGAAGAAAACGCGTGGCAACTTACAGTGTGGACCGGATCGAGGTGTTTGCACCGATCAATTCCTGGCATTTGGATAATTTCAGGAACCGGGATGTAAAGATCGCGGATTACAGCGCGGAGGAAAGGCAGGAGCCGGATGAACGTTATGTCATGTACTATGAAGGCGGTGCCAAGATCATCCTAAGTCCCTCTGCAGAGTTTGTGAAAGCGCTTATGAATGTGGCGCCGCGGAAGGTTTTCAAGGATTAAATTTCTGTCTTGACAGGGACAGAAAACTTTGTTACACTCATGAGAAATATTTTAAAACAGACATGAAAAATACAAACAGGAGGAGAGAAAATGGGACAGATTATTGGTGAAGGCATTACCTTTGACGACGTGCTGTTGGTACCTGCTTATTCGCAGGTGATTCCGAATCAGGTGGATCTGACGACCTGGCTCACGAAGTCGATCAAGCTGAACATCCCGATCATGAGCGCAGGCATGGACACAGTAACTGAGCATCGTATGGCAATTGCTATGGCGAGACAGGGTGGAATCGGTATTATTCATAAGAACATGTCAATCGAAGCGCAGGCGGAAGAGGTAGATAAGGTAAAGCGTTCCGAGAATGGTGTCATTACGGATCCTTTCTCTCTGACTCCCGAGCATACATTGGGTGACGCCGATGCGCTGATGGCAAAATTCCGGATCTCCGGCGTGCCGATCACAGAGGGACGCAAGCTGGTGGGCATCATCACAAACCGCGATTTGAAGTTTGAAACCGATTTTACGAAGAAAATCAAAGAGTCCATGACCAGTGAGAATCTGATCACGGCTCCGGAGGGGACAACCCTGGAGGAGGCGAAGAAGATCCTGGCAGCGGCGAGAAAAGAGAAGCTTCCCATTGTGGATGAGGACTATAATCTGAAAGGTCTGATCACGATCAAGGATATTGAGAAGACCGTAAAATATCCTCTGGCTGCAAAGGATGCACAGGGCAGACTGCTCTGCGGTGCGGGCGTCGGTATTACCGCCAACGTACTGGAGCGTGTGGAAGCGCTGGTGAAGGCAAAGGTGGATGTGGTCGTATTGGATTCCGCCCATGGCCATTCCCAGAATGTATTGAATTGTCTGAAGATGATCAAGGAGAAGTATCCGGATCTTCAGGTAATTGCCGGTAATGTAGCGACAGGTGAGGCGACCAGAGCACTGATCGAGAACGGAGCGGATGCGGTCAAGGTCGGTATCGGTCCCGGTTCCATCTGCACCACCCGTGTGGTGGCAGGTATCGGCGTGCCTCAGATCACGGCAATCATGGACTGCTACAATGTGGCAAAAGAATATGGGATTCCTATCATTGCCGACGGCGGCATCAAGTTTTCCGGAGATATCACCAAGGCGATTGCTGCGGGTGGCAATGTCTGCATGATGGGCAGCATGTTTGCTGGCTGTGAGGAGAGCCCGGGAGAATATGAGCTCTATCAGGGCAGAAAATATAAGGTATACCGCGGCATGGGTTCCATCGCGGCGATGGAGAACGGCTCCAAAGACCGTTATTTCCAGACCAATGCCAAGAAGCTGGTTCCCGAAGGCGTTGAGGGACGTGTGGCTTACAAGGGCAGCGTAGAGGATACCGTATTCCAGCTGATGGGCGGTCTGCGTTCCGGTATGGGCTACTGCGGTGCAAAGGATATTGAAACCCTGAAAGCGAACGGCAGATTTGTGAAGATTTCCGCTGCATCCCTGAAAGAGAGTCATCCTCATGATATCCATATCACGAAGGAAGCTCCGAACTATAGCGTGGATGCGTAAGAAAAGATGTAAGCGTTTTCATCAAAACATACAAAAAAGTGGCGTATTTTCGCCGCTTTTTTGTTGCAAACAGATAGAATATGATATATAATATTATTACAAAAAGAAGCATGATCGAAACGGATGTCGGTGATGCAAAAAGGAGAGGGCATTGAACCAAAGGTTTAAAAATCTTTGGTTATCTTTTTCTAAGTATGGATACGGTCGCTGATATTCTCTCGGCAGGTAACGGGATACCGATGAGAATTTGGGGAGGGAAAAAGATGAAAAAATCATTCAAACGGATAAAACAGAATAATAAGGGATTTTCCTTAATCGAGCTTATCATTGTGGTTGCAATCATGGCGGTCCTTACAGCAGTTGTAGGAGTACAGCTTTCGCATTATATCGCTCGCGCCCAAAAAGCGAGTGATATTTATACCGCGGATAAGATAGCCAGTGCGTATATTATGGCTGCAGCTGCGCATCCGGAAGTATATACACTGATGGAAGACTTTCGAGACGGAAAGGATAGCTATCATGGTACGAATAACAATGCATATCAGAACTTAAGAGTTACGGTTTCTGCTACTGTAGACGGTGTTACGGAGACTTATGATGTTGTATTGCTTGTTGCAAGTGAGAATACAACCTGGACAGGCGGAATGGCGGTTTACAGGGAAACAGGTTTTTATGATACCTTGAATGCAGAGTTGGGGTTGACTCCGGGCGCAGGCAAGAATCCTTACATGATACCAAAATACAAAGCCAAAAAGTCAGGGCAGTATCGGGCTCCCAATGGGACCAAGACCTACGCAAAGAGTGTAGACAGATGGCGGATAGTAGAAAGAATCGACAATGGCACGATCGAGGTTTGGAGCGCTGACGGCACAACCTATGGCGGATGGCCTTATTACAGAGTATATCCTAAACCAGATGATCTGTATACAAATTAGTGATAAAGTGAGAGGCTATGGATAAAATGATGGGTGAGCGCCCGGCAGAATGGACTGTCGGGCGCTTTAAATTTGTTTGCAAAAGGATTGTACAATCCTGCCTGATTGTGGTAAAATATATACAATAATGCCTAAGATTTGGAGGCCAATCGTGCAGAATGTATCATTACAACAACTGGTAGACAGGGAGGAACTGCAGCTTTTGCAGGGTGAGATCTGCAGAGTGGCGGGTGTTTATGCCTGTTGTGTGAATAGAAGAAAAGAATCCATTACAGAGATATCCAATACGGGATCCGGGGTGTTTGAGGGCTTGTCGAGAGATGAGCTTCAGGCGTTGCGGATTTCTCCGCATTCCCAGCGGGCGTTGGAGCGCGTGGAGCCGGATTCCCTGGAGGATACGGCTGTGGAGGCGTTTCCCGGGGGACGTGTGGCGGCGATCTCTATCACGCTGAACAATGAATTTCTGTTCTACTGGCTTTTATTTGATTGTTCCAACAGAGAAGAGGGAAAATTCGCGCAGGTACTCGACCTGGTCCGGGATATGAGCCTGGCGCTTTTTAAGAGCAAATATCAGCGTCTGAAGGCTGAGATGGCTGGAAAACAGGTTTTGCTGGAGCGGCAGCAGATGGCGAAGGATCTTCGCAGGAGTGAGGCTACCGCTGATATTATCCAACTGATGCAGAGCGATGATCCTATAGAGATCATCATGGAGCGCTGGCTTCGTCTTCTGGGGCAGCATCTGCAGGTGGAATCGGCTGAGGTGTTTCAGATCAGCGGCGTGGATCGCACAATGAGTGTGCTGGCCAGTTGGTGCAACAGAGGGATCATTTCCCCGTTTGACAGAGTAACGGGGTTGGACGTATGTACACTGTTCCGGACGGAGAAACCGTTAGTGTACTCGGCAGGTACGATTCCGGCAGAACATATGTGGGAGGCCAATTATTACGGCTGGGCGGCGATCATGGTGTTCCCCATCATGATGGGGGAGAACGGCGCGCGTATGGTACTTACAGTGGAGTACCGCAGCGGATATCACAACTGGGATCCCACGGAAGTTAAATTTACGGCGGATGTGGTAAAAGTTCTGCAGAGTATTTTAACCCGCGGTGCGAATAAGGGAGCTCCGTCAGGCTCAAGCGGTGCACTGGAGGCAGTGCTTGACAATTTGGGCAGTGCACTTTATGTGACAGATGCCCGTTCCGGGGCAATGGTTTTTGCCAACAAGATTTCAAGGGACATCTTTTTTGCGGAGATCCAGGACAAATCGTTCGATGATCTGATCCGGCGGGGTGTGGAGAGCAGTTCGAATTCCGGCGTGGCGGAGATCTTCTTTGAGAGAAGCCTGCGCTGGTATGAGATGACTTATAAGGAGACTGTCTGGACGGATGGCAAGAACGTGATGTTGTATTCGTTTTACGACATCACAGACAAAAAACAATATCAGAGAAAAGCGGAGCGTCAGGATTATACGGATTTTGTGACCGGATTGTATAACCGCAGATGCTGTGAGCGGGATCTTACGCTGTTGATTGAGGAGGCAAAAGACCGGAATGGAACGGGTGCAGTACTGTATCTGGATCTGGATGACTTTAAACGGATCAATGACGGGCTGGGACATCAGTACGGAGATGTGCTTTTAAGATCTGTGGCGGGCGCACTGCAAAAAGTGAGCGGACTGAATGACAGATGCTACCGTATGAGCGGGGATGAATTTGTGTTGGTGGTTTCGGCGGAGGTTTATCCGAGACTGGATTCCATTCTGACCGAGGTACAGGGGATCTTCAGCAAACCGTGGTATCTGAAGGATGCCAATTATTACTGTACGGCGAGCATCGGTATCGTGACCTTCCCGGATTGCGGCGAGACAGTGGCGGAGGTGATGAAGAAAGCTGATATTGCCATGTATGAGGCGAAGAACGGCGCCAAAGATCGGGTGGCAAAATATAGTGAAGATATTTATTCCGAGTCCGGAAGACGTCTTGACATGGAAAAGAATATGCGCGATGCTACAGCAAACGGCTGTGATGAATTTGAGATTTATTTTCAACCGATCATGGATATTCAGGGCGATATGGCTGTGTGTGCAGGGGCGGAGGCATTGGTGAGATGGAACAGTCTGCGTCAGGGCTTTATGGCGCCGGCGGATTTCCTGCCGTTGGCGGAATATCTGGGGCTGATCAATCCCATCGGCAGCTATGTGCTGAATGAATCCTGCAAATACTGTAAGATGTGGAACAATGACGGACACCCTGAGTTCAAGGTGAATGTGAATTTCTCAGCGGTTCAGCTGTTACAGAACAATATCGTTGATATTGTGGAGAAGGCGCTGAATGATACGGGACTCCGGCCGGCCAATCTGGTGATCGATGTGACGGAGAGTCTGGCGGTGGATGATCTGGAGCGGATGAAGGGGATCCTCACAAGGCTTAAGGCGCTGGGAATCCAGATTGCACTGGATGATTTCGGGATCGGTTGTTCTTCGTTAAATCACATCCGGGCGCTGCCGTTTGATCTTATAAAGATAGACAGGAGTTACGCACTGCAGTTGACGGAGAGTTTGTATTCCCAGGCCTTTGTCCGGATGGTCGCAGAACTGGGGCAGACGCTGGGAATCGATGTATGTGTGGAGGGCGTGGAAGGTCCGGCACAGTACAGAACGCTGCACGGTACAAAAGTGCGTTACGTGCAGGGGTATTATTTTGAGAAGCCTTTGCCGAGAAGAGCTTTTGAAGAAAAATATGTAAGAAGGTAAGCTACATACAAGGAGGATAAGATTATGGTATCAATGGAGCAGGAATTGAAAGGCAATGCATATCCCGGGAGAGGAATCGTCATCGGACGTTCCGCAGATGGGAAGTATGCCGTAACTGCTTATTTCATTATGGGGCGCAGTTCTAACAGCCGCAACCGTGTTTTTGTAACAGAAGGGGAGGGCATCCGCACGGAGGCGTTTGATCCGTCGAAACTGGAAGATCCCAGCCTGATCATCTATGCGCCGGTTCGGGTATTGGGCAATGACACGATCGTGACCAACGGAGATCAGACGGATACCATATATGATGGTCTGAAAGAAGGAAAAACGTTTGAGCAGTCCCTGCGGGTGCGTGAGTTTGAGCCGGATGGTCCCAACTTTACCCCCCGTATCTCCGGCGTAATGCATGTGGGAAACGGCAAATATGATTATGCAATGTCCATCTTAAAGAGCAACAACGGAGACCCGGATTGCTGCAACCGTTATACTTATACCTATGACAATCCCAAGGCAGGTGAGGGGCGTTTCATTCACACCTATATGCATGACGGAAATCCCCTGCCCAGCTTCTACGGGGAGCCGAAGGAAGTGGAGATCCCGGATGATATGGATGCCTTTACGGAGCTGCTCTGGAACAGTCTGAATGCGGACAACAAGGTGTCCCTGTTTGTGCGGTATATCGATATTGCGACAGGGGAGTATCGCACGAAGATTGTGAATAAGAACGTATAAAAAGGAGAAAAGTACAATGAACGAAATGGAATTGAAATACGGATGTAACCCCAATCAGAAGCCTTCCAGAATTTATATGGAGGATGGCAGTGAACTGCCGGTTACCGTTTTGAACGGCAAGCCCGGTTATATCAATTTTCTGGATGCCTTTAACGGGTGGCAGCTGGTAAAGGAACTGAAAGCGGCCACAGGACTTCCTGCGGCAACTTCTTTTAAGCATGTGTCTCCCGCAGGCGCAGCGGTGGGTCTTCCGTTGGATGAGACATTGGCAAAGATCTACTGGGTGGATGACCTGGGAGAGCTTTCTCCTTTGGCATGTGCTTACGCAAGGGCGAGAGGTGCGGACAGAATGTCCTCTTTCGGCGATTTCATCGCGCTTTCCGACACCTGTGATGCGGATACCGCAAAGCTGATCAAGCGTGAGGTCTCCGACGGTGTGATCGCGCCCGGATATACCGCGGAAGCGTTGGAGATCCTGAGACAGAAGAAAAAAGGCGGCTACAATGTGATCCAGATTGACGAGTCCTATGTACCCGCGCCCATTGAGAAAAAGCAGGTGTACGGCATTACGTTTGAACAGGGCAGAAACGAGCTGGACGTGAACGGCGATCTGCTCTCCAATATCGTGACAGAAAACAAAAAGATTCCGGAATCTGCGCTGATCGATATGAAGATTGCGCTGATCACGCTGAAGTATACGCAGTCCAATTCCGTTTGCTATGTGAAGGGCGGACAGGCCATCGGCATCGGTGCCGGACAGCAGTCCCGTATCCATTGTACCAGACTGGCCGGCCAGAAGGCGGACAACTGGTTCCTGCGTCAGTCCCCTCAGGTAATGGGACTACAGTTCGTGGACGGACTGGGCAGGGCGGACAGAGACAACGCCATTGATGTATATATGGGCGATGAGTGCATGGATGTGCTGGCTGACGGTGTGTGGGAGAAGACCTTCAAGGTAAAACCCGCTGTATTCACCAGAGAGGAAAAGAGAGCATGGCTGGATCAGATGCAGGATGTGACATTGGGTTCGGATGCATTCTTCCCCTTCTCCGACAATATCGAGCGTGCGCACAAGAGCGGTGTGAAGTATATCGCACAGCCCGGCGGCTCCGTGAGAGATGACGCAGTGATCGACTGCTGCAACAAATATGACATGGTAATGGCATTTACCGGAATCAGACTGTTCCATCACTAAAGCGCAAGGAGGTTCGCCTATGCGGCTGACAGACCTGGAGGAATATGATCCCATCACGATCCAATGCCATGACAATCCCGATGCGGATGCATTGGGGGCCGGTTATGGTCTGTATTGTTATTTTAAGAGCAAAGGCAGACAGGTCAGACTGATCTATAGCGGTCCCAATCAGATCCAGAAGTCAAATCTGAAACTGATGATAGAGGAACTTAAGCTTCCGGTGGAATATGTGGCGCCTGCGGAATGTGCGCAGAAGATCGACGGTCTGCTGATCACGGTGGATTGTCAGTATGGCGCAGGCAATGTGACAAGGTTTGAGGCGGATACCGTGGCGATCATTGATCATCATCAGCAGGAGATTGAGGATATTCCGCTGACCCTGATCCAGCCCGGTCTGGGAAGCTGCTGCACCTTGGTATGGCAGCTGTTGACGGATGTGCATTATGTGATAGATGACCGGAATTATCTGGGGACAGCGCTGTATTACGGATTGTATATGGACACCAAGCAGTTTTCGGAGCTGTTCAATCCTCTGGATATGGACTTGCGAGAGTCTGTGCCCTATGAGAAGAGTCTGATCACCAAATTTGTCAATGCGAATATTTCCCTCCGGGAATTGGAGGTAGCTGCTCTTGCCCTGCTGCGGTACAGCTATAATGACGACTATGATTTTGCGGTGATTCGTTCCAAACCCTGCGATCCCAACGTACTGGGCATTATCAGTGATTTTGTGTTGCAGGTGGATCTGTTCAATTCGTGTGTGGTCTTCAGCCAGCTGAATGACGGATATAAGTTTTCCGTGCGCAGCTGTATTCCGGAGGTAAACGCCAGTGAACTGGCGGAGTACCTGGCGGAGGGCATGGGTTCCGGAGGCGGTCATTACGAGAAGGCCGGCGGATTCATCAGCATGAAGCTTTATGAGAAAAAATATCCGACGCTTCATGCGGAGGGCTATTTTAACAACCGTATGGTGGAGTATTTTGACAGTTTTCGCATTATGCGGGCCGGTGAGTTTGAACCGGATCTGAAAACGATGAATTTGTACGAGAAGCGTGATCTTCCTATGGGGTATGTGGAGGCGGACAATCTGCTGCCAACTGGGACGTTCATCACGATCCGTACGATCAAGGGAGATATCGAACTGCGGATCGAGGACGATCTTTACCTTGTGATCGGTCATAAGGGAGAGGTAATTCCCATGCGCAGAGGAGAATTTGAAAATACTTATTACATCATGCAGGAGAAATATTGCCTGGAGGACTGTGGGACAAAGCCGGAATATGCGCCCAGTATCAAAAACAAGCAGAGCGGGCAGAAGATCATATTGACAGACCACACCATGAAATGTCTTCCGGCAAAAAAGCAACACGTTTACGCCAAGCCTTTGGAAGAAGGGATCAAGCTTTTTACCCTGTGGGAGAAAGAGCGATACATGCTTGGCAGACCGGGGGATTATCTGGCGGCAAAGCAGGAAAATCCCAAAGACGTTTTTGTGATACCCAAGGCAGTGTTTGAACAGGGATATGATCGGATACAGAGATAGAGACAGGTAGAAAGGATTATTCAAAATGAGCGACGATAAGAATCTGGTTTCGGAGGAAAAAACAGAGAAGGAGAGCCGGAACTTTATTGAGCAGGAGATCGACAAGGATCTTGCGGAGGGCGTCTACACCACCGTGCACACCCGTTTTCCGCCGGAGCCCAACGGTTATCTGCATATCGGACATGCCAAGAGCATTATTTTAAATAGTGGGCTTGCGGCAAAATACAACGGAAAATTTAATCTGCGTTTCGATGACACGAATCCTACCAAGGAGGACGAGGAATTCGTGGAGTCCATCAAGGCGGATGTGGCGTGGCTCGGAGCCGATTGGGAGGACAGACTTTTCTTTGCCTCCAACTATTTTGGTCAGATGTATGAGGCCGCGGTCAAGCTGATCAGGAAAGGTAAAGCGTATGTGTCGGATCTGGCTGCAGAGCAGATCAAGGAGTATAGGGGCACGTTCGAACAGCCCGGCAAGGATGATCCTTCCTGCAACCGCAGCGTGGAGGAGAACCTGAAGCTTTTTGAGGAGATGAAGGACGGCAAATTTGCCGATGGAGAAAAGGTGCTGCGTGCAAGGATCGATATGGCTTCGCCCAACATCAATATGAGAGATCCGGTCATCTATCGTGTGGCGCATATGAGACATCACAACACAGGGGATCAGTGGTGCATCTATCCCATGTATGATTTTGCGCATCCCATTGAGGACGCCATCGAGGGAATCAGCCATTCCATCTGTACATTGGAGTTTGAGGATCACAGACCGCTTTATGACTGGGTGGTGCGTGAGCTGGAATATCCCAATCCGCCCAGGCAGATTGAGTTTGCCAAGATGTATCTGACCAATGTGGTGACCGGAAAGCGGTACATCAAGAAACTGGTGCTGGACGGCATCGTGGACGGCTGGGACGATCCGAGACTGGTGTCCATTGCCGCACTGCGCAGGAGAGGTTTCACGCCGGAGTCCATCCGCAAATTCGTGGAGCTGTGCGGTGTGTCCAAGAGTCAGTCCTCTGTGGATTACGCTATGTTGGAATACTGTATCAGAGAAGATTTAAAACCGAAGGCACCCCGTTATATGGCGGTACTTGATCCGGTGAAACTCGTCATTGACAACTACCCGGAGGGACAGACCGAGATGATGGATGCGGTGAATAATCCGGACAACGAAGCGCTGGGAACCAGAAAGGTGCCGTTTGGAAGAGAACTTTACATCGAGAGGGAGGACTTCATGGAGGAGCCGCCCAAGAAATATTTCCGTATGTTCCCGGGCAATGAAGTGCGCCTGATGAATGCTTATTTTGTAACCTGTACCGGCTGTGTAAAGGACGAGAACGGCAATATTACAGAGGTACACTGCACTTATGATCCCGCCTCAAAAGGCGGAAACAGCCCGGACGGACGCAAGGTAAAGGGCACCATACACTGGGTGGCAGCCCAAAACGCTGTCAAGGCGGAGGTCAGATTGTTTGAGAATCTGATCGATGAGGAAAAAGGCGTGTACAATGAGGACGGAAGCCTCAACCTGAACCCGAATTCTTTGACGGTGAAAAAGGAATGCTATCTGGAGCCTGCCTTTGCCGGTGCCAAGGCTTATGATAGCTTCCAGTTTGTGAGACAGGGATTTTTCTGTGTGGATGCAAAGGATTCCAAAGAGGACGCATTGGTGTTTAACCGGATCGTTTCATTGAAGAGCTCGTTTGTTTTGCCGAAACAGGGGGAGTAAATCGACATGTCTGATTTATTGTTTGGGTTGGCATCGTTGGGACTTGGACATCTGCAGGATGTAGATATTTTTGAGGAACTGACCAAGAAGGAGAAAGCGGCGGAAGAGGGGCCGGTTGTCCTGGAAGAAAAGGATATGATCTTCGACAAGAAGACGGTTTGTCCTGTCTGTGACACGGAATTCATGACCAAGAGTCTGAAGGCCGGAAAGACCAGGTTTCTTGGAAACGATAAGGATCTGCGTCCCATGTATGAGGGAATTGACGCTCAGAAGTACGATGTGGTGCTGTGCCCGCATTGCGGGTATGCGGCGTTGGGAAGATATTTTCCGCATGTAACCACCAAACAGGCGAAACTGATCAAGGAAAACATCAGCAAAAAGGTACGGCTCCACACCTATTCGGGCGATACGTACAGTTACGAGGAAGCGCTGGAACGCTATCAGCTGGCGTTGGCCAATGCGCTTGTAAAGCAGGCAAGAACCAGCGAGAAGGCGTATATCTGCCTGAAAAATGCATGGCTATTGCGCGGGTATCTTCAATTCCTCTCCGAGGAGAAAAAGCTCCCGGAAAATCAGCTGGATTCTGTCAGGGAGCTTGAGAAAGCGAATTTGAAGAATGCCTACAAAGGTCTCTCGGAGGCAGTCCAATCGGAGAGTTACCCCATCTGCGGTATGGATGAGGGAACATTGGATTACCTTTTGGCGGCGGTGGCAATGGAATTGGAGGATTACGACGGGGCTGGGAAGATCGTGGCAAATATTCTGATTGCACCCAACATGAACCCTCGGATCAAGGATAAAGCACGGGATCTGAAAGATGAAATCGTGCAGAAAAAGAAAGAAGCGAAAAAGGCAGAGTAGGTGGTGGCAGGTCATGTATGATATGACGATCACGCTGAAATTGGATAGTGAAAAATGTCTGTATGAACAGATTTATGAGCATATCAGGCAGGAGATATGGGAGGGGAAGCTGCTCACCGGAGAGCGGCTTCCCTCCACGCGTTCTCTGGCAGAGTATCTTCAGGTGGCGCGCAGTACAGTGGACTATGCCTATGCGCAGCTGCAGAGTGAGGGGTATATCGAGGCCAGGCCCTATAAGGGATATTTTGTATGCCCGATGGAAGAACTGCTCCATCTGGAGCAGGAAAAAAGAGGAAAGACAACGGCGGAATATTCTGTGCAGACGCAGAGTGAGACGAAAGATCCCTCTCCCCGGACGGCGCAGTGTATCTATGATTTTTCCCCCCATGGGATTGATATGTCAGCGTTTCCGTTCAGCGTCTGGAAGAGGATCACCAAGAATGTGCTCAGCGACGGCAGCAATGAGCTGTTTACGAAGGGGGAAGCCCAGGGGGATCCGGAGCTTCGCCGGACAATCAGCCGCTATCTGCATTCCTCCAGAGGGGTAAATTGCAGACCAGAGCAGATCATCATCGGCGCGGGGAACGATTATCTCCTGATGTTGTTGGAGAAGATCCTGGGGAGACATGTGGGCACAGCTATGGAAAATCCGACCTATATGCGGACCTACAGGATCTTTCAGTCATTTGCCTATCCGGTGACCATTGTGCCGTCGGACGACAGCGGAATGCAGGTGACGGCACTGGAAAAGACAACTGCAAAGGTGGCTTATGTGATGCCATCCCACCAGTATCCGCTGGGAACCGTGATGCCCATCGGACGGCGCAGAGAGCTGTTGAAATGGGCGGATGCGGAAGAGGATCGCTATCTGATCGAGGATGACTATGACAGTGAGTTCCGATATCGCGGCAAGCCGATCCCGTCGCTGCAGTCTATCGATGCGTACGGAAAGGTGATCTATATCGGGACATTTTCCAAGGCCATTGCGCCGGCCATCCGTGTCAGCTACATGGTGCTGCCGGAAAAACTGCTGGAGCGCTACAGGAAGGACTGCTATTTCTATTCCTGCACGGTTTCCCGCATTGATCAGCGGATTCTGAACGAGTTCATCCGCGACGGATATTTTGAGAGACATCTGAATAAAATGCGGAAGATTTACCGGGCGAGGCATGACCTGCTCCTGGAGGAGCTGGCCCCCTTTGAGAAAAAGTTTTCCATTACCGGGGAGAACGGCGGATTACATATTTTACTGCATGCTCGGAATGAAAAGACCGAGCGGGAACTGATCGAGCAGGCAGCAGCTGGGAATGTGCGGGTGTACGGAATTTCAGACAGCTGTATTGAAGAGACGGCAGAATATAGAGGAACGGTATTGCTTGGATTCGGTGCGATGAAGGATGCGGAGATCAAAGAGGGGATTCAGAGATTAAAAGAAGCGTGGCTGTAATACCACGCTTCTTTATACTCTATTCTTCGTCCGCTTTTTCCTCATCCTGTTCTTCGTCGTCATCGAAGAACTCTTCGGAGGATTCGATCGCTTCCTCAGCCGTATCTTTCACATCCGCAACTGTCTCTGCCAGGGGGGTGAAAGCCTCGGCAACGGTAGCCTTTGCCTTGGACGCAACCTCTGCAGCCTTGCTGACAGCTTCTGCAGCAACTTCCTTCACCGTGTCGAGCGGGCTGGTCTCATGATTCAAAGGGACATAAGTACGGGAAAGATCTTCCTCATCATCGAAATCATCACTGAAATCATCAAAATCTTCGTCATCAAATGCGGACAGCTCCTCGTCCTTTTTCCGCATATAGTAATAAACAGCAGCTCCTGCAGCACTTGCCGCAGCGGTTAACAATAATAATTTACCAAATTTCTTTGCCATGTGTGACTCCTTTCCGATCAATACCAATTTCGTACTTCTATCTTAATACTATTTTGTAAAATTGAAAAGAGAATATGTGAAATTTTCCGCCAAAATTTCGAAAAAATTTATAAACTTGCGTGGAAGGGCAGAGTATGGTAAACTGAAACCACTCAATGGATACAAAACGATATCACATGGACGGAGACGGAGAACAGAAGAGTGAACGACAAATTTTTTGACCTGAAAAAAGAAAAACAAGACAGAATGATCAATGCGGCGCTGCATGTGTTTGCCATGCAGGGATATCTCCATGCCAGCACGGATCAGATCGTGAAGGAAGCCGGCATCAGCAAGGGATTGTTGTTTCACTATTTTGAGACCAAGCTGGGCGTGTACACGTTTGTGTACGAATACAGCGCCCGCTATATGATACTGGAGCTGGGGAGCGTATCCACCGTGGAACACGACCTGTTTGAAGTGCTCCGGCAGATTGAACAGGCGCACACCCGCGCCATGCGGGAGTATCCGTATATGCAGCAGTTTTTGAACCGCGCGATGACGGAGAATGTGAGCGAGGCGCTGCTGGCCGCGGAGGGGATGCGTACACAATTGGAGCAGACCTACGAGAGGATCTATCAGAGGGTGGATTTCAACAGGCTGCCCACAGGCGTGGATGGGAAAAAGGTGCTGAATATGATGAAGCTGACGGCGGAGGGTCTGATGTCGGAGCGCATTTACGACGCATCGTTCCAGCCGGATCAGCTCTATCAGGAAATCTGTAGCTATATAGAACTGATGAAGAAAATTGTGGGAGATGTGCCCAAACAATGATCGGGTAAAAAATAAGTCGCCGGAATGGCGGCTTATTTTTTCATCTTGTATTCCGGGTCGGCAGGGTAGCCGCCTTTTAATTTCTGCATACCGCGCTGGATCGCGTCCTTGGAATTCTTCCAGTCGGCGTCCTTATTCCGGTAGTCGAATTTCTCCACCATCCAGGCCACATCTTCCGCCAGACGCTCCATGTTTTGGTCCATCAGTTCAAATACCATCGGAAAAAAGGTTTCTTTCTCCCTGTCGGACAGCTTCGTGTCAGCGGCGCTGCACAGATCGCCGAAATGAGACAGACAGAAGCCTTTGCTGTTCTTGATCTTATCGCGGAATACCTCATCGTTTTTATAAAGATAGAAAAACGTGTCCAGATAGCGGGCGTAGGTGTCCTTATACTGGTTGCAGACATAGCAGGAAGTTTCCTTCTCCTGTACCCATGCAGCGATGGCGTTGCACTCGGACGGGCTCTTCATGAGCTTGGACTTCAGGGAGGTCTTGCCGGGCTTAAACGAGTTGAACTGTGCCTGCATCTCACCGATCATGCGGCGGTAATGGGTCTTCAGGATCCAGGCGTTGCCCAGCGTGTTGCCGTAGTCAAACATCTTTTTGAAATGGGCGCGGCAGAAGCCGGCCTTGTCTGTCATCTCGCGGATGTCCGCCTCCATGTAGGAAGAACCGCTGCCGAGGACAAAATCCAGAAGATCCTGTTCGATGGAGCGCTCGATAAAGCAGAAAGGGCACTCGTCCTGGGCGTTCACGGCGTCGTTTAATGGGATGGTGTAGAGTTGTTCTTTCATGGTCGTTCTCCTGTGTAATATAGCTAGTGTCATTGTGCATCCTCTATGTTCCACCACAGGCACGCTTTCGCTACATGAAAAGCGTAATGGTACATAAGGCAGCAAAGTACGCTGCCTAAGTACCAACGCTTTTCAGGTGCCTGTTCATGGAACATAGAGGATGCACAATTCGAATGCAGATATATATATTTTACAGGATAACGGTGAAATAATCAACTTGGTAAAAAGGTCAAATGCGGTTAAATGCGGTCAAATGGTCAAATGAAAAGTTGCCGCATTATGAGATTGGGGTAGAAATATTGGACTTGTTTTGTGGTATCGTGAAATGGAGCACAGATATAAGGGCGCAGGGGCAGGTGCAAGGAGAATATGGCACGGAGGCGGGCGTAGGAGGATGGATATGATAGCAGAGTGGAGAAATTTATCTGACGGATTCAGGGGAGCAGTTCCGGTCGTTGTGGCCGGGATTGTGGTCTGTCTGTTTCTGATCATTTGGTATGTTGCGCGAAAGAGGAGAAGATTGGCGGAAGATATTTGGACAGCCATCGATGAGATGGAGGGACATGAGTTTGAGCACTGGTGCGCGGAGCTCCTGCGGCGTAACGGTTTTCGGGATGTGGAGGTGACCAAGGGAAGCCACGACCAGGGGGTGGACATTCTGGCGAATAAGGATGACATCAAATATGCCATACAGTGTAAGTGTTATGCTTCCAAGCTGGGCAATACGCCGGTGCAGGAGGTATTTACCGGCAAGACCATCTATCATTGTCATGTGGGGGTGGTGATGACGAACAGCTACTTCACGGAGAGCGCCAGGAAAGCCGCGGAGGCGACGGGGGTGCTGCTCTGGGACAGAGACAGGTTGGAACGGATGCTGGAGGAATGAACGAATGAACGGAGGGTTTGACGGAAGCAGAGAATCGGTTATAATTTAGGATAAGGATAGCGCACGCAGCTGTGCAGAAGGGAGCGAAAACGATGGATCTTACAGTGAGATATTATGCGGTGGCAAGGATAGACGGGGATTATGCGTATCTGATGGAGCAGACGGAGGACGGCATGGCGGTGGAAGCTGCGGAAGAAAAGTGTGTGGCGAGAGCATTGCTGCCGGCGGAGATCGCGGAGGGCAGCAGGGTAAAGTGTGAGATGCTGTCATACGAGTTGGCGTGAAAATATTAGGCAATTGCGAAACTCATTTTTACTGATACCAAGTTGTGTATGTTGTACAATTTCTTAAGCAGGTACTTGATAAACGTCGGCACTTAGGCGCTGTACTTTAGCGCCTTAGTGTCCGCTACGTTTATCATGTAGCGGGAGCGTGCCTGCGTAGGAATGTACAACATACACAATGACACTTGTTCAGAAACTGAGTTTCGCAAACGCCTAAGTGAAAATATAAGTGTGAGGAGAGGACGGCATGAAACTATTGCATCTGGGGGATCTGCATATCGGGAGATCATTGGGGGATTTTGACCTGTATGAGGATCAGGCCTATATACTGGAGCAGATCTTGAACATTGTCCGTGAGAGAAAAGTGGATGCGGTGCTGATCGCAGGCGATGTCTATGATAAGTCGGTGCCCAGCGAGAAGGCTGTGGAGCTGTTGGATGACTTTATCAGGAAGCTGGCCAAGCAGCATACGCATACCTATCTGATCAGTGGGAATCATGATTCGGACGAGCGGCTGAATTTCGGAAGCAGTCTGTTTGAAGCAGGCGGGATCCACATTGCATCGAAGTTTGACGGACGGATGAAGGAGTACATACTGACGGACGCATTCGGAGAGGTGCATTTTTATTTGCTGCCGTTTGTCAAGGCATCGCAGGTACGGCATTTTTATCCGGAGGCGGAAATTGCGTCCTACGACGATGCGGTGCGGACGGTCATCGCCAATTCCAATCCGGACAGGACCAAGCGCAATGTGCTGGTGGCGCATCAGTTTGTGGCAGGCGGAAGGGATCCGGAACTGGCAGGCTCAGAGGGCGTGGCGGCACAGGCGGTGGGGCTGGTGGAGCGGATCAGCTCCAGCAGTATGCAGGACTTTGACTATGTGGCACTGGGGCATATCCACGCGCCGCAGCGGGTGGGAAGCGACCATATCCGGTATGCGGGATCGCCGTTAAAATATTCGCTTTCAGAGGTGAATAATCATAAGTCGGTTCCTTTGATCACGCTGAGGAAAAAACAGGGAGACGGATATGCGCCCGAGATCGAACTGATCCCGTTGAAACCCATGCGGGATGTGCGGCATATCAAAGGGACCATGAAGCAGCTGCTGGCAAAGGAAAATGTCAGTGATACGAACGATTTTATTTATGTGACCCTGACGGACGAGGAGATTGTGAACGACGCCATGGGAATCTTCCAGCAGACCTATCCGAACACCGTGAAGATCGATTACCGGAATTCCCATACGCAGGCGTTGGAGCAGATGGAAGTGGCAGATTTCACGGAGCATCAGTCCTTCGATGAACTGATCGGAGAGTTCTACCGGATGGCGTACGGCTGTGAGATGGGTGAGGAAGAAAGAGAAATGATGCGCCTTGTGGCAAGAGAGGCAGGTGTGACATATGAAGCCGATTAAACTGATCATCAGCGCTTTTGGTCCCTATGCGGATAAAGTGGAAATAGGTTTTGAACAGTTTGAAGAGAGGGGGCTGTTCCTGATCGCCGGCGATACCGGCGCGGGCAAGACCACGATCTTTGACGCTATCTGCTATGCACTGTACGGCAAGACCAGCGGGCAGTACCGCGATGAAAACAAGATGCGCAGCGACTATGCCAAGGCGGATACGGAGAGCTTTGTGGAATTCTATTTTACGCACCAGGGCAGATCCTATCATGTGCGTCGGACGCCGTCCTATGAGCGCCCCAAGAAGCGCGGCGAGGGTTTTATCACCCAAAAGGAGGAGGCGGTCTTCTGCGAGGAAGGGCAGATGCCTGTGGAGGGACTCTCCCAGGTGGACAAGCAGATAAAGGATCTGCTGGGGATTGACAGGAACCAGTTCAAACAGATCGCCATGATCTCCCAGGGGGAATTCTGGGAGCTCCTGAACGCGAAGACGGATAAACGCACAGAGATCCTGCGCACGATCTTTCTAACGGATGGGTACCAGAAAATAGGGTTCAAATTAAAGGACCGCATGAATGACGCTATCGCCAGGCGGACAGCGGCGGAGCAGAGCATTGTGCAGTATTTTAACGAAGTGACTGCGGAGGAAAACAGCGAGGAGGCGCAGGCACTTCAGGAGCTGCAGGAGAAGGCTGTGCAGAGCAAGAGCGCATGGAATGTGGAGGCGTTCCTGGAGTGCATTGACCGGATTGAAGCCACAGACAAAGTGCGCCATGGGGAGGCACAGGCGGAGCGGGAAAAAGCAGACGAGCTGCTGAACCAATACAAGGCAAAGCAGGTCAAGGCGGAGAGCCAGAATGCGGCGTTGGCGCGTCTGGCGAAACTTAGGGCGGAGGAGCAGGCGCTTGCCGGACAGCGGGAAGCCATGCAGCGCAAAAGAGACGAACTGGCCAGACAGCGGATCGCAACCAGACAGGTGAATCCGGCCTATGAAGCCCATGCCGGGAAGCGGAAAGAATGCGCGGATGTAGCGGCACAGATCGCGGAGAAGGAAGCGCAGCTGACTGCGGCGAAGGCTTTCGCCAAAGAGGCGCAGGACAGATGTACCGCGGCGGAGGCCGAGCGGGAAACCGCGGAAGCGTACAGGCGGCAGGTTGAGAAGATCGGGGGGGAGAGAGAAAAATACACCAGGCGGGATGCGCTCCGGCTTGAGGTTCAGACCCTGACCGAACAACAGCATTCGCTGGCGCAGCAGGAGCAGAGGATCGCGGACAAAGAGCAGGCGTTAAAGGAAAGGACGGAAAGCCTGAAGAAGACCATCGGGGAATTACAGACCAGACCGGAAGAACTGATCACGGTACAGACGGAATTAAAGCAACTCCTGGAGCTGGAAGGGAAGATTGCAGAGCTGTCAGGCAGAAAGATCCCGGATTGGCGTAAGAGGAAAGAGGCTCTGCAAAGCAAGCAGCAGGAACTGGTCAAGGCCATGGAGGCGTTTGATCGGGCTTCTGCCCGTAGAGCCAAAGCGGAGCGAATCCTGGAATGCAGCCGCGCAGGGCTTCTGGCACTGCATCTGAAAGAAGGGGAGCCATGTCCGGTGTGCGGTTCCGAGCGGCATCCGAAGCTGGCGGTCTTGCCGGAGCACGCAGTCACCGAGGAGGAGTATCAGGCGATCGCGGAGGAGGCGGCACAGAGTGATTCTGCTAAAAATGCAGTGCTGATGACTGTGGAGGCTGAGAAAGCCGCATTGGCGGAAGTGGAGTCCGGGCTTCGCGCGGATATAGCGGATTGTCTGGAGAGCGACACAGCACAGAAAGCAGGGGTGGCAAAAGAGGAAGCTTCTGCAGTTGTGGTGGAGGATCTGGCGCTTGCACTGGAGCGGGCAGCGGGAAGTGTCCACGACGCAAAGAGCGCATGTGTGAAGCGGGAACTGGGGATCTCGCGGGACTGCGAGGCTTTAAAGAAAGCACAGAAAGAACTGGATCAGACATTGGGACAGGACAGCGATGCGTTGGCAACGGAGAAGGCGGCAGTTTCCAACGCGGTACAGAACAATGCCACAGAGCTCTCCGGCAAAAAGGCAGCACTGGACACCTATGAGAGCCTGAGTTATGCGGATTGGCAGGCAGCTGAGCAGGCGCAGGAGCAGGCGAAGCAGGAGGCTAAGAAGATCCTGGATTCCATCGAGCGCGCCGGACAGGAGAAGATTTCCGCCGACCAAAAGGTGGCAGGACTGACATCGGCAATCGCCACCCAGAAAGAACAGCAGGAGCAGGTGAAGCAGGAGGAACGGAATCTGGAGACCGCATTAGTGGAAGCATTGAAACAACACGGATTTGCTTCCGGAGAGGAGATGCGGCAGTTCGTCCTCTCGGAGGAGGAGATCCATGCCCGGGAGGAAGAAATCCGCGCATATGAGGAGCATGTCAAACTGAATGCATCTCATCTGGAACAGGCCGAAAAGGATGCGGAGGGCAAGACGGAGATCGATATCGCAGCATTGCAGGAGCAGACAGATGGGCAGACAGTCGTGGTAAATACGCTGCGCGCTGCGGAGAACAGGATCGCTTACCGCATGGAGGAGAACCGCAAGAAATACGAAGCCATCAAAGGAAGACAGAGCAACCTGGAGGCTGCCCGCAAAGAGGCGGATGTCAGCACCAGACTGTACAGACTGGTCACCGGACAGACCGGAAGCGGCAAGATCACATTGGAGCAGTATATCCAGGCAGCGGGCTTTGACGGCATCATACATGCCGCCAACCGCAGACTGTACCCTATGAGTGACGGCCAATATGAACTGTACCGCAAAGATGGTTCCCAAGGAGGTTCCCTGGGAAAACAGACCAACACCTTCCTGGATCTGGAGGTGCAGGACAACTACACCGGACACCGCAGACCCGTGGGCAATCTCTCCGGCGGCGAGAGCTTCAAGGCTTCCTTGAGCCTGGCACTGGGTCTGTCCGACACCGTGTCCTCCAGCCACGGCGGCGTGCAGATGGATGCCCTCTTTATCGACGAAGGCTTCGGCACACTGGATCGAAAGTCCATCGAAAACGCACTGGATATCCTGATCAACCTGTCGATGAGCAATAAGCTTGTGGGCGTGATCAGCCACAGGGAGGAACTGCTGGAAAATATCCCGCAGCAGATCCGCGTGACGAAAGGGAAGAGTGGGAGTATGGTGGAAGTGGTGAGTGGGGTGTAAGGAGGAATATAAAGGCATGGTTTTCGTTGACGCAGGAATGAGCATAAGAGTATAATAAATTATAGTATTATTGTGAGCCAAATATAGTGTGGATTAATGTTGGTTTCTTACGGACTAGGTATTGCCAATGACAAACCAAATAAATTTAGGACTACGGATTGTGGGATATATACAAATAGATGTCGCAGATTTTTTGAAAAGGGATTTATAATTCTAAAATCTATTAATTGTATCTACCATAAAGCACAAAATAGGATGAAAATTACAAGAAAGGATAGGAGCAAATATGAAATATATTATTAAACGAATAGGACGAAGCGTCGAGATTTCAGAGGCTACATCATCATTGTTGATATATCGTATTCCATATCAAAATCTGGCCGCCGGAGCAGAAGAGCCTATAAAGATAAAGAACAAATTTATTGTTTATATTTTATTTGGCGAAAATAAGAGTGGCACCGATGTAATCTATGTTGGAAAGTCTACGAATGGATTGAAGAATCGTCCTACCTCACACGACGATAAATATGATAATTGGACATATTGCTATGTCCTAACACAGTTTGAGGAACGTACCTTTTTTAACGATGGAACAATTCAATATATTGAGGATAAGGTAAACAAGCGGGTTAATGATCTTAAACACTATAAGAATACTACCAAGGTAACAAATGCAGGAACGGCAAACAGTTTTGATATGGAAGATTGTGATGAATACCTTTCAAAGGCATATGAAATGCTTGATGTTCTTGGACTAGATCTGATTACGTATATGGATAGAGATGATATATCAGAAGAGAATATTGTTGATGATGCTCTGTCAGTATTAGTTCCAGATGGCATATATAATATGTCTTGGAAACTACGGAGATGGGGAAATAAGACAGCAAAGGGCAAGATGCAAGTTGTGGGGGGAAAATACATTGTTCTCTCTGGTAGCGATGTATGTCCTAACGAGGGACATGGTTTGATGGATGCAGTGCGCTTGAAAAGAGAAAGCGCCAATATAATAGATAATAAACTGCAAGAGGACATTGTTATGAATTCACCTTCAGGAGCCGCAAGTTTTGTGACGGGAGGGGCGGCAAATGGTTGGAGTACATGGAGAACCGACCAAGGGCAGATAATAGATATATTTAGAAATAGTTAGTAAAAGGAGTTTCACATGACAGATATTTCGAAAAAAGACTGGAAATTGTTTCAAGAGAGAGTTCCCGAATGGCAGGAACATTATATGGAGAAATTGGCAAAAGAGTACATAGAATTGCTGAGCTCTCCTGGAAATGCCTCAGATCATTTCTGGGAGTTGGAAGGGAGAATCCGCAAGGATAAGAAGCATCCGGGTGTCATTATTCAGCTGCGGAAGTCTGAGGCACTTTGGGATATTGCGAGATATGTCGGACTTGAAGTCATTACGATGGATGAACTGGACGGTTTCAGCGAGGAAACCATTGATGCGGTGAAGCAGATTTGTTTAAAATACACGAAAGACCTGGGAGAAAATAGCAAATGAGTATATTGATCAAAGACACTTCAAGAGAAGAGCGGGAACGGATTGTTGCGGAATCCATCGGAAATATAAACGGTTCCTGTGATGGCTGCATGGCCGGCCTTGCAGAGATGTATCAGGATTACATTGACGGAAAGCGGGAAATCCGGGATATCAACATGGATTTCCGCGCACAGTATGAGTCCGGAAATGACGGACCGGCAAGGGCTTCCTGCCAATACTATTCGTCCTGATCCGGGCGCTTTTTTGATTCATAAATCTCATCCTGCGGCAAATCTTCCCTGGGAATATTTCCGTCATCGTAGGAATTCGCGGGCGGAAGTCCGTTGGGTGTTGTCAGGATATCTTCTTTTTCTTTTTTCATTTTCATATGACCTTCCTTTCCATTTGAGAATAGGGTGTGCAGAGCAGAAATAAAATATACAAAATCTGCTCAATATTTATAGTATGATATGAGGAAATGGGGAAAGTTTTAATGTGTGCAAAAATGACAAATAGTCAAAAACGCACACGTTAAACAGTTAAAATTCTTTTCCGTTTTTCATGAAGTCCACAAGGTTAATGTGTTCAATGCCGTTGCGCTGCTGAAGAAGAGAATCGGCAGTGACGACATATTTAGGATAATTATCTTTTATCGATTCAAGGGGCCTGTATTCACGATCCTCTGTTTCCTTCGATAACGCAATGGTATAGGCAACCTGTACGTAAGAATAACGCATTTCGTTATTCCTTAAGATGAAATCACATTCCAACTTCCCAATCCGTCCAACACTTACAGAGTAGTCGTGGGATTTTGCGTATATATATGTGATGTTCTCAAGAACGGGACCAAAGTTTATTCTGTTGTCGGTGTTCTGAACGAAATAAAAGCCGGTGTCTGCCAGATAGTATTTTTTCTCTCCGCTTAAGGATTTTTTTGATTTCATATCAAATCTGGGACATTCATAGAGAATTTTCGCATCCAGCAATGCTTTGATGTATCTCGCTATTGTTGCTTCACTGATGGGTGTCCCGGTTTGTTCAATGGCTTTCTTGAGGCTCTTTAGGCTTGTTGTCGCACCGAAATTGTTGATAATATATTTTTGAACCGTTTCAAAGGTATTCTTATTGCGAATTTTCAGCCTTCTTCTGATGTCTTTCTCAAAGATCTCATTAATAACGCTTTGTACATATCTGCGTTTTGCAGCCATGTTTTCCAGCCGTATGGTTCTGGGGAAACCACCTTCAAGTATATAGTTCTGTAGTTCTTCCTGACGGTCGGATGCAATCTCTTTGCCATAGAAATTTTTAATGTTTTCATATTCCTCAAAAGAAAGTGGAAACATCTCAAATTCGATGTATCTTCCGGTAAGTTTTGTTATCAACTCACCGCTTAAAAGATACGAATTTGAACCGGTGATGAAGATTGACCATTCATTTGTCCCGCGAAAAGCATTCAGGACCGTCTCAAATCCTGTTACATTCTGTATTTCATCAATAAAAAGATATTTTGTGCCAGGTACATCCGAAACCGATTGAATCAGCTGTTCTAGTTGTTCCGGCTTCAGGATCTTGTTGTAGTCTTTGCTGTCAAGGTCAAAGAAATTGATATTATCAGCTGGGATTCCGGACTTCTTTAGTTCGTGGGCAATGGTCTCCATGAGACAGGATTTCCCGCATCTTCTGACTCCGGTGATCACTTTTATAATGTCGGTTGCGTGATAAAAGTCGCGGATCTTTTTCAGATAATTCTCACGAGGATACCAATCCATATAATCATTCCTTTCAGGGGTGAATATTTTCTATCATATAGTATCAAAATTAGACCGGGAAATCAAGTTTAACGTGAGCGATTTTGAAAAAATAATAAAAACGCTCACGTTAAAATACAAAATAAAAAGTATCAAGTGCATTTTCCTGCTTTATTATAAAGAGATTTCGTGATATCCTTTGTCTAAGGAGCAGAGACTTTGTGATGGAGCATGCCATATGGCAGAGGTAGCAAATGAAAATGATTGAGACAGCAGATCTTGAAATCCCTGAATTGGAAATCTATACCCGCTTAAATGAGCGGCAGGTGAAAACCCTATTTGAACCGGACGAGGGCGTTTTTATCTGTGAGAGTGAGAAGGTCATAGGCAGGGCAGTACGATATTCCGGTATACGCGGCGGCATATGACAGGATGAGGTCCGTGACGGGTTATTCCCTGACCGGCGGTATCCTTATGGCGATGAGGCGGAAGCCGCTGCGGGATGTGGAAGATATCCTTCGCGACAGTGAGCGTATCGTGGTGTTGGACGATGTGGAGAATCCGACGAATGTGGGGGCAATCTTCCGTTCGGCGGCTGCGCTGGGGGCGGATGCCGTGCTGTTGACAGCGGGGTGTGCCGATCCTCTGTATCGTCGTGCGGCCAGGGTGAGCATGGGGAGCGTCTTTCAGATTGCCTGGACCTTTGTGGATGGGACAGTGGTAGAAAAGATGAAGGCGAGAGGGTTTGAAACCTTTGCGTTGGCGCTCGCGGAAAACGCAGAGAAACTGGACAAGATTTCTTCGTGTGCTTCCAGGAAGGCGGTCATTTTGGGAAATGAGGATCATGGTATTTCCGAACGGATCTTAGCGGACTGTGATCATTGCGTGATGATCCCGATGCAGAACGGCGTGGATTCTTTGAATGTAGCGGCGGCAAGTGCGGTTGCATTTTGGGAGATTTTATAAAGGAGGCAGCATCCATGAAGTATTATGTCAATATTGCGGCAGAGGCCGGAGGTGACGGTTCTGAAGCGAGACCGTTTGTAAGGCTGCAGCAGGCAGCGGATATAGCTTTGCCGGGGGACGAGGTACTGGTGGCACCGGGGATCTACAGAGAGGCGGTGGATCCGAAGAACGGAGGAACAGAGACGGACCGTATTGTGTATTGTTCGGTGGAGAAGCTGGGGGCTGTGATAACCGGTGCCGAGGCGGTAAAGGGCTGGGAACGGATAGATCATGCGCCGGAAGGCATGAAGAAGGGCAGTGGAACGGTCTGGCGCGTAAGGTTGTCAAACAGAGAATGGTTTGCGGACTATAATCCATACACAACGATGGTGTCGGGTGATTGGTTTGCTGCCTGCAATACGGCACCTGACGGGACGAGGACGCCAAATGTCTGCCACACCGGTGAGGTTTATCTACAGGACAAGGCATTGTTTGAGACAGCTGCGCTGGAGGGCGTTTTTGATCCCAAGCCGTACCGGCCTGCCTGGGATATTGATTTTTCTGTCTATACCTGGTATACGGAGCAGGACGAGGCGGAGGACAGTACGGTGATTTATGCCAACTTTCATGATTTTGATCCTAATAAGGAATGTGTGGAGATCAATGTGCGCCCATTCTGTTTTTATCCCCGGGAGGAAGGCAGGGGATATATCACATTGTCCGGTTTCAAGGTGACAAAAGCAGCAACACAATGGGCGCCTCCAACAGCGTACCAGGAGGGAATGATCGGCCCGCACTGGTCAAAGGGATGGATCATTGAGGATTGTGAGGTGTCCCATGCCAAGTGCTCCGGCATTTCCCTTGGCAAATATTTACAGCCGGAAAATGACAACAAGTGGCTTAAGGAGAAGGTCAAGGACGGAACGCAGACGGAGCGCGACTGTATCTGTCGTGCCCAGCGCGAGGGTTGGACAAAGGAGAGGATCGGCTCCCATATCATCCGCCGCTGCCACATACATGACTGCGGACAAACGGGAATTGTGGGGCATTTGGGCGGTGTCTTTTCCGTTATTGAGGACAATCACATTCATCACATTAATGTACGGCAGAATCTGGCAGGGGCGGAGATCGGCGGTATCAAGATGCATGCGGCCATTGATGTCATTTACAGAAATAATCATATCCACCACTGTTCCCGGGGCATTTGGTTGGACTGGCAGGCACAGGGCACGAGGGTCACGGGTAACCTCATGCATGACAACTCTCTTCCCTATGACCATCTGATGTGTCGTGAGGGGAAGAGGACATTGGGGGAGGATCTCTTTATCGAGGTAAGCCATGGGCCGACTCTGGTGGACAACAATATCCTGCTGTCAGACAGAGCGATGAAACTTTGTACCCAGGGAGTAGCGGTGGTACACAATCTGATTGCCGGGGCGTTCACGGCAGTGGGAACCGGCACAGACAACGGCACCAAAATGAGGAACAGCGCGCGCTATACGCCATACCATGTTCCGCACAGAACGGAGATAGATGGTTTTATGACAATCCTGCACGGTGATATGCGCTTTTATAATAATATATTTGTCCAAAAGCCGATCCGTCCGTTTCTGCAGGAGCTGATGGAGCAGTCGGCGAAGGGAGACAGGCTCTGGGATGACAATAATATCATTGTCGGGACACATCCTTACAACGGCTATATGGACGAAAAGACTTGGCTGGAACAGTTTGAGGGATATTGTGGTCACGGGTCAGGTGTAAAGGAATGTTATTACGCGCCGCTGCCTGTCTGGTGTGCCGGAAATGTATATTATAACGGCGCAAAACCCTGCGAATTGGAGCAGGATGCGATTGTGGAAGAAAGACAGGTCAGGCTGACGCTGGAGAAGCGGGAGGAGGGCTGGATTTTGGATACGGATATCTATGCTGCCCTGCCGAAGCAAAAGCCCCGGATGGTAAGCACCCACACTTTAGGCAGAGCGTTTGAACCGGAGGAATGTTTTGAAAATCCGGACGGAACCCCCATTACTTTTGACACGGACTATTATGGAGAAATGCGCACAGAGGGATTCCCAGCGGGACCTTTCAACCTGTATGACGGAAAGAGACCGGTTGCTACTTAAAATGTGAACCATATTTAAGGGAAGAGAAAAGCCTTGTATTTGCTGGATGTGCAGTAATTACAAGGCTTTACGAAATTCCAATAAAAATGGAAGCAAGGAGGCTCGAACTCCTGACCTTTCGCGTGTGAGGCGAACGCTCATCCCGGCTGAGCTATGCTTCCATGAGTGTATGGTGCTTTGTACCTTTAAATAGTATAGCACGTTGGCGGAATTTTGCAAGTGGGAATTAAGAAGAATCACAAATAAAATTGATGAAGATGAAATGATATGTAGTTTTCAATACTATTTATTGAAATATTTTTTCTATATCTGATTGCGCTTTGGAGCGAAAAGTGGTATAGTGTATCATAATCATTAATTTGGACATAGTCGGATGAAGAAGGGTACACTGCTATGAATGAGATGATGACGGAAAAGTTTCATATTGTCTCGGACGGTTCCTGTGATCTGGATCCGAAGCTGGCGGAGGAAAAGGGTGTGACGGTGGTCCCGTTTTATGTGACCTTCGACGACGAGCATTTTGAGAGGGAAAACGTGGATATCGGGATCCGGGAGTTTTATCAGCAGATGGTGGATCAGCCTAAGGTTTATCCGAAGTCTTCCATGCCCTCATCGCAGGACTTTATGGATGCATTCCTGCCTTTTGTGGAGCAGGGGAAGCCGGTGGTGTGTATCTGTATCACGACGAAGTTCTCCGGTTCCTATCAGTCTGCTGTCAACGCGAAGGAGATGATCCTGGAGGAGCGGCCGGAGGCGCAGATCACAGTCATTGATTCCACGATCAACACGGTGCTCCAGGGGCTGTATGTGCTGGAGGCAGTGAAGCTGCGTGACAGCGGGATGCCATATGAAGATGCGGTGAAGCGCCTGGAGGAGATCAAAGGCACCGGCAGGATCTTTTTCACGGTAGGGGATATGGAGTATCTGAAGCATGGCGGACGGATCGGCAAGGTGGCCGGCGTGGCCGGCAGTGTATTGGGTATCCGGCCTGTCATCACGCTGAGGCAGGGAGAGATTTTTCCCTCGGGTATCGGCAGGAGCAGAAAGAGCACGACTGCGAAGTGTATTGATCTCTTGTTGAATTATCTGAAAGAAACAAATGCGGGGTTCGAGCATTTCAGCATCAATATCGGATTCGGGTATGACCGTCGGGAGGCGGAGGAATTCCGGGATAGGACATTGGAGGTTCTGCATGCGCGAGGGTATGAGATCGAGGATATTCCGCTTTTTCAGATTGGCGCGACGATCAGTGTGCACACAGGTCCGTATCCGTTGGGATTTGGAATAGTAGAGAAAGGGATTCAGGATCGGCATGCCTCATATAATTTACGCACATTTTCAAATTCGTAGGTGGCGGGAAATTCAGTGTCTTTCATATCCTCCGGTCTGGCCTCGCCGGTGAAGAGCACGCAAGTGTCCACCTCTCCGTTGATGCCGCAGGCGATATCGGTGTAAAGTCTGTCGCCCACCACAAGGGTTTCCTCCTTGGAGAAGCCGGAGAGTTCGCGGCACAGGTCCACAACACTGCGGTTTGGCTTGCCGAGGTAGATCGGTTTCCGATCCGTGGTGGCGGTGAGCATGTCGCAGATGGCACCGCAGTCAGGGATGAACCCAAAGTCAATGGGGCAGCGCAGGTCGGGATTGGTGCCGTAAAATGGGACATCCATGGTAAGGAGAACCTTGCTGGCCTCCGTAAGTTTCTGATAGGTGAGTTCGCTGTCGTATGCGACGACTGCGCAGGCAATGGCATCCTCACATTGTTCTGTGATGTTCAGACCGTTGTTGCGCAGCTCTTTAAGAAAAGAGCGTGTGCCCACCACGAAGATTTTGCGGCTGCCATTTTCAGCGGAGCAGAGTTCGCCATAATTTTCGAGCAAAAATCTGATGGTCATGTAGCCGGAGGTGATAAACTGATCCTCGGTTGTCTCCAGGCCGAAAGCGCGCCTGAACTTTGCCACATAATCCGCGCCGCTCATCGTGGAATTATTGGTGATATAGTAGGCCTTACCGCCGATGCTGTCAATGTATTCCAGAAGTTCGGCACTGCCGTCATAGAGGGTGTCGCCCACGGCAATGGTGCCGTCGATGTCAAATAAAAACAGTTTCTTGCAGGCAAGCGCCCGCAGACTTTCCGTGTTCTGTGCCATGATTCGTTGTATGCTCCGTTCTTTTCCCAAGGGATATCACTGGAAAGTATATCATGTGTCACATGGCAGCACAAGGGTCAATTTGTCAGCTTTATATTTCCGGTACCGGATGTGATCTTATATTTGTGGCTGCCGTCGCCGGACTGTTGTTTGTACTCCTTGCCAAAGCCGGATTTTTTGTCACCGTTAATGGAGAGGTCTCCAATGCCGACGGTGATGTCCAGTGTGTATTCATTTAAGTCTGCAATGTCGGAGATTTCCACGTCTCCGACGCCTTCCTCCAGATCCAGGACAGTGACAGAACTGCCGGAGATTTTGATGTCTCCGACGCCTGCTTTCAGATCTGCATTTGCAAGGGAGGTATCTTTGAACTTTACATCCCCTACGCCTGCGTTCAGGTTCAGTTCGTCGGCTTTGATATCTTTCACGGTAATATCTCCGACGCCGAGTTCCATTGTGATCTTTTGGAGTGCGGTGTCTTTGGGAACGGAGATCGTCAGCTCACACTTATAGTTGGCGGTATTGGAGGCATTGACCTTTTCCTGGTCCACATGAAGGGTATTGTCCTGTACACGGATTGCAGGCACCAACTTTTCCGAGGAAACTTCATATCTGGCCTGCCAGATCCCTTCATCGTTGTATTCGAGTTTCAAGTCTGTTACGGACATATTCATCTCAATGTTTGAAAAGGCATCAAGAGATAATGTATCTGAGGTCTTTCCCTCGTCAGTGAAGAAAGAACGAAAGGGAAGGACGCCGTTTCTGCCTAATATGCTGAACAGGATAACGAGGACTGTGATTGCGGAAATTACGGTGAGGTAAATTTGCTTTTTCATAATATTTTTCTCCTTTTTGAGATTCTTATTGAGATTCTTAGTTTTCTTTGTCAGCCCAGATATTGACCATTATTTTGCGGAAAATACCTGCAATGGGCCAGATGATCCAGGTAAAATGCCATTGGAAGGTCAAAAAGCTCCAGATCAGGTAGATGCAGGTGATCGTGGGCCAGTATACGGACAGGATGGCAGCAACGGTGGGATTGCTGACGTGGGGATCCCGGGTATTATGACGGGAATGGTAGTCGTTATCCTGACCGTTTAAGGTTAAAAGATTTCTGTAACCGTCTTTTTGCATCCCGGAGAATACGATAAGGAAAACGCCGACGGCAACAAAGCAAAGCACGCCTGCTCCGGAGAGCGCATCATTCAGAGCTTCGTTTGGCAGATTGGCGCTTTCGAGCAGAATGGCAGGAACGGAGGCCAGGATACAGAGAATCACGCCCGCGCTTAGAAGAAGTGCATAGCGGGTGTTGTATTTTTCTTGTTCTGCCTTGATGGCGGCGGTCGTGGCCTCATCCAATACATAGCCTTCTTTTCTGATATAGCTGTATTTGGATGCCAGGACGGAGGAATAAATGAAAAGCGCCACGGCTATTGCTACCAGAAAAAGTATGCAGGCGGCGCCGATGTTTTCCGCCATATCGGATGCGGTAAGTTCCGTAAAGATCACCGGTATGGGACAGATAATGCAGAGAAAAACACCCAATGCGGTGAGGATGGCGTGGCTGCGCTGCATCTTCAGATAATTGTGGGCATCCTCGGCGGGAAGAAACTTTTGGGGAAAGGAATCTGCCTCTTCGGAATAGAGGGGGTTTCCTGCGGCAGCCGGTCTCACGAGGCTTACAATGCCCAGATCCTCTGCTAATTCGTCCAGGTTGCCGAACTCAGAGATCACTGTTCCAATCGCTTCATTTTCGGTGTGACCTTCATTCAGAAGCTCGGTGTATTTGTCTTCCATCATGGAGAGCAGTTCCGCTTTTGCCTTCTGCACTTCCGGTGTGTCAGGCAGGTTCTGGAACATGGTTTCAAGATAGTTTTTAATGGTTTCCATATCGTATGATCCTTTCTTTTATACAGCGATGAATTTTTCAATCACATCTTTGGTAAGGTTCCATTCGTCGACGCGCTCGCGATAGTAAGTTTCTCCCTGGTCGGTGATGCGGTAGTAAGTCCGCTTTTTGCCGGATTCGCTCTCGCCGCTGTAGGAGGTGATGAGTTCCTTGGACTCCATACGTGTGAAAGCGGAGTAGAGAGTGGTTTCTTTGATGATGTATTTCTCGCCGGACAGCTCCTTGATCTTTTTGGAAATTTCATATCCGTAAGAAGGTCCCTGCCGCAGAAGATACAGGATCATGGTGTCGTTGTAGCCGCGGATGACGTCGCTTGAGATATTTGTCATGACCGGTCTCCTTTCTGAAAATACTTCGTCTGTCGATGCTATGTCAGACGTTGCTACGTCTGTCGTAGTAAATCTGGAAATAAAATACCACGTCTGTCGTAGTATGTCAATCACTTTTTTAAAATTTTTTTTGCAGGGGGAATTTCAGCCTGTATCTTATTTCAAAATACAAAAATATAGAGTATAATGTAAAATGGTACGGAGTACCATTTTAACGAGGAAAATGCGGAGCATTTTTCGAGTCTAAAAGCGAAGCATTATTTTAACAGAAAAGCGGAGCTTTTCATGGAAAAAGCGAAGCATTATTTTAACAGAAATTAATTGTAACTAAGGAGATTAAAAAAATGAAAAAGCAATTATTGATCTTATGTTTGGGTGTATCCATGGGCCTGGCGGCCTGCGGCGGAAAAGCTGAAATTGCGGAAGTTTCCTCTTCACAGCAGGAAAGTCGCGCGGAGGGAGGCAGCGATACGGCACAGACGGAAGCAGTGCAGTCCGGCGCAGCGCAGGAAAATACAGCGCAGACGGAAGCAGTGCAATCCGGGACAGCACAGGAAAATACGGCACAGTCCGGCGCGGGACAGACAAATGCGGCACAGCAGAAGGACCTGCTTGACCAGTTCCTGAGCGGCGATATGGCAGCTGAGATTGACGGGGATTTTGTGGATCTGACGCAAACCTTTGAGTTGGATTACAGCGCAGGTAGTTCCTACACCCTAAACCAGTTGATCGAGCAGCTGCGCAAGTTGGATGAATTTGGGATGCTGGGGGACAAGGAACCGGTGGTCACGTATGCGATGTTTCAGAATCGACCCGGGGAGGACGATGATGAGCGCGGTATGGCGGTTGCAGTGGACTTTGAAAGGGAATATGAGACAAATCGCTTTATTTATGTTTTAAAGGAAGACGAAGGCGAGCTGGAGATCACTCTTGCAATAGATGGGTGGACCCGTAGGTGGGCGACCTTAAATCCCTATGGTGTGGTCTATGAGAGCGGCTCCGGCGGAGCGGGTTATCATGGCGGTATGACTTATGTTCCGGATGAATTTGAATATCGGGAGCTGGAGCAGTGGGCGGAGGTGTACCCCGGTTTTACCTTTTACCTTTATGAGGGAGAAGAATTGGACAAGGTGAATGCTATCATAACGGAGTGTTTTGAGATGGCCGCGGAAAACGAGAAATTATATGAGGTGATGTTCACCCAGAATAAGATCGGTGACCGGGTCTATTATACTTATTATGTCGAAGATGAAACGCTGAAGCAGCAGGTAGAGGATCTGGCGAAGAAGCATAATTTCCGGTTTGATCCGGAGGCGGATGTAGATGCGGCAAGAGCGGACAGGGCGAAGCTTTTGGATGCGGAGTCTGTTTATCAGAACTACGATGAGGTAACCTGGACACAACGATAAACAGCAGGAGGATAAGGAAAATGAAACTGATCTCATGGAATGTGAACGGACTGAGAGCCTGTATGCAGAAAGGGTTTATGGATTTTTTCCGGGAGGCGGATGCGGATGTGTTCTGTCTGCAGGAGACAAAACTGCAGGAGGGACAGATTGAGATGGATCTGCCGGGGTACTATCAGTACTGGAATTATGCGGAGAAAAAGGGGTATTCCGGAACCGCGCTCTACACGAAGCAGGAGCCGATCCGTGTGACTTACGGAATCGGCGTGGAGGAGCATGATCATGAGGGACGTGTGATCACGGCGGAGTTTGCGGATTTTTATGTGGTGACGGTATACACGCCCAATTCCCAAAGGGAGCTGACCAGGCTGGAGTACCGCATGGAATGGGAGGCGGCTTTCCTGGATTACGTGAAGGGACTGGCGAAGAAAAAGGGCGTGATCTTCTGCGGCGACCTGAATGTGGCACATGAGGAGATCGATCTGAAAAATCCGAAGACGAACCACAAGAATGCAGGCTTCACGGATGAGGAGAGAGCCTGTTTTACCAGGGTGGTGGAGAATGGGTTCATCGATAGTTTCCGGTATTTTTATCCGGATCAGACCGATGCGTATTCCTGGTGGTCCTATATGGGGAATGCCAGAGCGAAGAACGTTGGATGGCGTATCGACTATTTTGTGGTGAGTGAGAATCTGAAGGACAGGCTGGAGGATGCCAGGATCCACACCCAGGTGATGGGGTCGGATCACTGCCCGGTGGAGTTGGATATTCGCTAAGGGAGAATAGAATGAGTCTGCGTTTTTATTTCGGACCGTCCGGTTCGGGAAAAAGTACACAAGTTTATAAAGAGATCCTGGAGCGGGCCAAAGTAGATCTGAAGAAGAACTTTCTCGTCATTGTGCCGGATCAGTTTACCATGCAGACCCAGAAGGAACTGGTGACTCTGTCTGAGCAGGGAGGCATCATGAACATTGATGTCTTAAGCTTCGGACGCCTAAGCCACCGGATACTGGAGGAGGTAGGCTGGAGCAATGTGCCGGTGTTGGATGACACGGGGAAAAGTCTGGTACTGCAGCGGGTGGCCGGGGGACTGGAAGAGCAGCTCCCGGTGCTGGGGAGCCTGCTGAAACGGCAGGGATATATCCATGAGGCGAAGAGTGCCATTTCGGAGTTTATGCAGTACGGCATCAGTGTGGAGGATGTGAGCGGGCTGATCACTTTTGCGGAAAGCAGAGGAGCGTTAGCGAAGAAGCTGCAGGATCTGCAGGTACTCTATCGGGGATTTCAGGATTATATTCGGGGGAATTTTATCACCACCGAGGAGAAGCTGGATGTGCTGGTGCGGTCGCTGGAACGGTCCAAGCTGCTGCCGGGGAGCGTGGTGGTGTTCGACGGGTTCACCGGATTTACGCCGATCCAGAACAGACTGATCCAGGGATTGATGGGCATCTGTGAGGAAGTCATTGTGACCATCACTCTGGGAGAAGGGGAGAACCCCTATCAGATGGACGGGGAACAGAAGCTGTTCCATCTGAGCAAGAAGACGGTGGCGGATCTGCAGCGTCTGGCGGAGGGGATTCATGTGCCCATGGGGCAGGATATGTATATGGGCAAGACGCCCGGCCGATTTGCAAAAGCGGATGCATTGGCGCATTTGGAGAAGTATCTGTTCCGTTATCCTGCAAAACCGTTTGCGGGGACATCTGCGGCGGGACAGATCCACATGTTTGAGGCGCTGTCACCCAGGGAGGAAGTGCAGCAGACCGGGCTGGAAATCTGCAGGCTGATCCGGGAGAAAGGACTGTACTATCGGGATATCGCGCTGGTGATCGGGGATCTGGAAAGCTATGCGCCGTATGTGGAAACCGAGTTTGCCGGACTGGGGATTCCCTGCTTTTTGGACAGAACAAGAGGAATCGTGCTGAATCCCATGATCGAATCTATCAAGAGCGCGCTGGAGTTGTTCGTGCAGGATTTCTCCTATGAGTCGGTGTTCCATTTTCTGCGGAGCGGACTGTGTGATCTGGACATGGATGATATTGATCTGTTGGAAAACTATTGCATCCAGACCGGAGTGCGGGGCAGGAAGAAGTGGAGCAAGTTATTTACCCGCAAGACAAAACAGATGCAGGAGGACGAGGCGCAGCTTGCCCATCTGAACGAGGTCCGACAGGCGTTTTACGAGCAGGTGGAAATGCTGCAGATCCAGGGGGATCCGGCGACGAATGGAAAAACCGCGGCAAAGGGAAAGGCTGCGGCGAAGACGTATGTGGAGAATCTGTATGCGTTTCTGGAAAACGCACAGGTACAACGGAAGCTGGAGGCGTTTGCCGCACAGTTTGAGGCGGCGAATGAACTTTCCCGTGCAAAGGAATATGAGCAGATTTATCGTCTTGTGATGGAACTTTTGGAGCAGGTGTATGAACTGCTGGGCGAAGAGCAGATCACACTGGCGGAGTTTCAGGAGATTCTGGAGGCCGGCTTCGGCGAGATTGAGGTGGGTATGATCCCGCAGAATGTGGATCGTGTCATCGTGGGCGATATGGAGCGCACGAGGCTGAAGCAGGTGAAGGTGCTGTTTTTCCTGGGTGTGAATGACGGCAACATTCCCCGGAATGCATCCAAGGGCGGCATCATCTCCGATATGGACAGGGAATTTCTGCGGGAGTCGGGGCTGGAGCTGGCGCCGTCCCCCAGGCAGCAGATGTACATACAGCGGTTGTATCTGTATCTGAATATGACCAAGCCTTCCGAACGACTGTATCTGTCTTACGCGAAGGTGAACAGCGCCGGGAAGAGTCTGCGGCCTGCCTATCTGGTGGAGGTGGTGCAGAATCTTTTTCCGGACATCAAGGTAGAGTGTCCGCAGAATGCGCCGGTGTTGGAGCAGATCTGCACGCCGGCTCAGGGCAGGTCTTTTTTGGCGAAGGAACTGCGGGAGTATGCGGAGGGCAATCTGCATGCGGGTTCCGATGCGGAGCGGGATTTTTTCACTCTGTATCAGGCATACGGGAAAATAGAAGGCGGCAGGGACAGGGAGCAGCTGACCCGGGCGGCGTTTGCCAGATATCAGGACAGCGGTCTGTCACGGCTGGTGGCGCAGCTTTTGTACGGAAAGACGCTGCAGAACAGTGTGAGCAGACTGGAGACATTTGCGGCCTGTGCATACAGGCATTTCCTGCAGTACGGACTTTCCCTGCAGGAGCGGGAGGAGTTCGGTTTTGAGGCCGTGGATATGGGAAATGTCTATCATGCGGTGCTGCGGAGTTTTGGCAGCAGTTTGAAGGAGAAGGGATATACCTGGTTTGACTTCCCGAAGGAATTTGCAGGGGAAGCGGTGCAGGAAGCATTGGAGGCGTTTGCAGCGCAGTATGGGGATACCGTGCTGTACAGCAGTGCCCGGAATGCATATGCCATCACACGCATGGGACGGGTGCTGACCCGGACGGTGCTGACGCTGCAGAAGCAGCTGAAGAAGGGAAAATTTGTGCCGGACAGTTATGAGCTTACATTCGGTTTTGCGGATGATCTGGCAAGTGTGCGGATCGCGCTCTCCGAGGAGGAGCGGATGCATCTGGTGGGGAAGATCGACCGACTGGATGTGGCGGAGGATGAAGAACATGTTTATGTGAAGGTCGTAGATTATAAATCCGGCAAGAAGGATTTTGATCTGGTGGCATTGTATTACGGACTGCAGCTGCAGCTGGTGGTCTATATGAATGCGGCGCTGGAGAAGGAGGCAAAAGAGCATCCGGACAAGGACATTGTGCCGGCGGCGATGTTGTATTATCACATTGAGGACCCTGCGGTGGAGGCTGCGGAGGAGTTGACGCCGGAGGAGCTGGAGGAGAAGATCCTCGCTGCATTAAAGACAAAGGGCGTGGTCAATGCGGATCCCTATGTGGTGAGCCAGCTGGACGCGGAGATGGAGAAGGCGTCGGATGTGATCCCCGTCACGAAAAACAAGGACGGCGGATTTACGAAGACTTCCGGCGTGATGACCAGAGAGCAGCTCGGGATCATCTCGGATTATGCGGGGAAGAAGATCGTGGAGATCGGCAGGCAGATGATGGACGGGTGCGTGAGCGTGAACCCCTATGAACGGGGGGATGAGGATGCGTGCCAGTACTGCAGTTACAAAAATGTATGCGGATTTGACCCTGCGATCCCGGGGTATCGGAAACGGAAGCTGGAAGAGGAGGAGCAGGAAGAGCTGCTCCGCAAAATGGCGGGAGAATAAAGTATGGCGATAAATTTTACTCCGGAACAGGAAAAAGTGATCCAACTGCGGGATCGGAATATTCTGGTGTCTGCGGCAGCCGGCAGCGGAAAGACAGCGGTGTTAGTGGAACGTATTGTACGCATGGTCTGTGACGAGGCGCATCCGGTGGATATTGACAGGCTGCTGATCGTGACATTTACCAATGCCGCGGCGGCTGAGATGCGGGAGCGTATTGATATGGGGATCGCGGAGCAGCTGAAGCAGCATCCGGAGTCCGAGCATATCCAGAGGCAGACGACGCTTTTGCACAATGCGCAGATTACAACGATACACAGTTTCTGCCTGTTTTTGATCCGGAATCATTTTCATGAGACCAGTCTGGATCCGGAGCTGGAGCAGGGGCTGGACCCTGCATTCCGGGTGGCGGATGAAAATGAGGTGAAGCTCTTGAAGCAGGATGTGTTGTCGGAGCTGCTGGAGGAGCGGTTTGCTGCGGAGGATGAGACGTTTACAGACTGTGTGGAGTTCTTCTGTCCCGGCGGGCGGGAGAACGTGCTGGAGAAGGACATCATGGAACTGCTGGAAAAGGCGCTGTCCAATCCTTTCCCCATGGAATGGCTGGAGGCGCGCAGGCAGGATTATACGCCGGACGCTCGGGGCAATATCCTGCATGGTCCGGTGGAGTCGTATCTGCTGCATTTTGTGCGGGCGTCCATTGCAGGCTGTGTGAAAAGGATGGAAGCGGTGAAAGCGCTTTGTGAGCAGCCGGATGGTCCGCATATGTACGGGGAAACGGCGGATGCCGAAAGAGAGATGCTGGAAAAACTGCTTGTGTGTGAACACGTGGAGGAGTATGGGGCAAAGATTCCGACAGTTACTTTCGGCAGGCTTCCCGGTAAAAAGGACCCCAGTGTGGATCCGGTCAAAAGAGAGCTGGCGCAGGCGCTGCGCAATGAAGTGAAAGATCGCATGAAGAAGCTTGCGGAGGAATTTTTCCAGACCTCTATGGCTACCGCCAAAACCCGGGCCGCAGCCTGCGACAGGGCAGTTCGGGTATTGATCGATCTGACGGTTGCTTTTTATCATAGGCTCCAGGCGAAGAAGGCGGAGAGAAAGATCATTGACTTTTCCGATATGGAACATCTGGCGCTGAACATTTTGTTGGAGAAGACGGAGGAGGAAATCCGTCCCAGCAAGGTGGCGGAGGAATACAGACAGTTTTTTTATGAGATCCTGATCGATGAATATCAGGACAGTAATTTGGCCCAGGAAGCGCTCCTTGGCGCTATTTCCGGCGAAAAAACGGGACGCTACAACCGGTTTATGGTGGGGGATGTGAAGCAGAGTATTTACGGATTCCGGCAGGCGAGACCGGAGCTTTTTCTGGAAAAATATCAGACCTATGTGCCGGACGGAGAACCGCTCTGCCGGATCGACCTGAGCAAGAATTTTCGCAGCCGGACGCAAGTGGTGGATACCGTGAACAGTGTGTTTTCCCGGATCATGAGCAGTGAAACGGGAGGCATCGTGTATGATCAGGATGCCAGACTGTATGCCCAGGCAGCGTATCCGGAGAGCAGCGGAAACGAAAGCGAATTTCTGCTGGTCGAGAAACCTGAGAAGGGCGGAGAACTGAATGAGAAGCAGACGGAAGCCAAGGCTGTGGCGATGCGGATCAAGGAGCTTCTGCGGGAATTTCAGGTGTTTGATAAGGAACAAAAGAAAATGCGGCCGGTGCGCTATGGAGACATGGTGATCCTGCTGCGTACCAATGCGGGCTGGGATGAGGAATTTAAGAAGGTCATGGAGGCGGAAGGAATTCCGGTGTATGTGACGTCCAAGACGGGGTATTTTGCGGCCAGAGAGGTGCAGGAACTGCTGCAGGTGCTGCGGGTGCTGGATAACCCCAGACAGGATATCCCGCTGTATGGGATGATGAAGTCTGTGTTTGGCGGATTTACTGAGGAGGAGATCGTGCGGCTGCGGATGCAGGCGGGGAACGACGGGAAGAAAAAGGCCTCTCTGTATGAAGCATTGTGCAGCGCCACGGAAACAAAGGCGGTCGCCTTTCTGGAGAAGATCAACCGGTACCGTTCCTATACGGTTTATCTGCCCATTCGTGACTTGCTGCAAAAGCTGGTGGAGGAGCATGATTATCTGAATTATGTGACGGCGCTGCCGGCGGGCAGCAGGCGTCGGGCGAATGTGGAGATGCTGTTTACCAAGGCATCGGATTTTGAAAAGACCAGTTATTTCGGTCTGTTTCATTTTGTCAGGTACATGGAGCAGCTGGAAAAATATGAAGTGGATTATGGTGAGGCTGACACGTTGGATGAGAATGCGGATGTGGTACGCATCATGAGCATCCACAAGTCCAAGGGATTGGAATTTCCTGTGACGTTTGTGTGCGGGCTGGGCAAGCAGTTTAACGAGCAGGATGCATATGGCGCGTTGATCATGGATGCTGACCTGGGGCTGGGCGTCACGTTTATGGACCCGAAGAGCAGAATCCGGTGCAAGACGCTGCGCCAGCGGGTGATGGCCAAAAAGATGGTGGAGGATATGCTGGCGGAGGAACTCAGAGTGTTGTATGTGGCGCTGACCAGAGCCAGAGAGAAACTGATCCTGACGGGAGTGACAAAGGAGGCCGCATCGCTGTGGGAGCGGATCTGCGCGGACGCCGCAGACGGGGCCGGTATCTATTCTGCGCAAAATTTGGAGTATTCGGAGTTTATCACCGCCAAGGGATATCTGGATTTTTTGCTGCCGGTTCTGCCGTATACCGATTTCCGGGTGAAGGTGCTGGGCAAAGAAGAATTGGGAGAGGCAGCGGTCAGAGAGCAGGTAGATCTGGAAGTGCGCCGGGCTGTGCTGGAGCAGCTGCGTGTCGGCAGTGATGCATTGCAGGAGCGTTTGGCCTATTCCTATCCGCACAAAAATCTGGAGAAGCTGTACACCAAAACGACGGTTTCCGAACTGAAAGCGGAGGCTATGGCAGAGCGGGATGAGGCGGCTCATGACCTGTTCGAGGGGCGGGAGAGAGAGCCTTATGTGCCGGGATTTGTGGCGCAGGAAAAGAAGATCAGCGGAACCCTGCGGGGAAGCGCTTTCCACAGAGCTATGGAGATTCTGAATCTGGAAAATTTGCTAGGAGAGTGGTTTGCAGAGTTCCCGGAGGATTATGGTCAGTATCGGGACAAAATGCAGCAGAATCGGGAAGAACTGGTGAAGCGGATCGCGGTGTATCTGCAGGATCAGACGGAGACGTTAAAGCTTTCGACGGAGTATTATGAAGCGGTCAATCCCCGGAAAGTTGCTGTTTTTCTGGAGTCGGAGTCCGCTTATCGCATGTGGCGCGCAGAACGGGAAAATGATCTGTATCGGGAGCAGCCGTTTGTGTTGGGAATCGATGCAAAGGAGTTGTCAAATCGGTTTGAAGGGGATGCGCCTGAAGGTGAGATCCTGCTGATCCAGGGGATCATTGATGTGTTCTGGATAGAACGTGACGGGATCGTGCTGCTGGATTACAAGACGGATAAGATAGACAGTACGGACGCGCTTTGGGACAGGTATGAGGCACAGATGGATTATTATAGTCGTGCGCTCACACAGATCACAAAGCGTCCCGTGAAAGAGCGGATACTCTATTCCTCCTATCTGGAACAGGAGGCGGGACGCCTGTGATCAAGCGTCAGAGGGTTATTCTGACAGTGCCAGTGTTTTGATCTGGCCCATAACTTTTTTCACCGGAGGGAGCAGCAGGATCACGATGGTGACAGCGGCTTCTGCAAAGATGTAAATGGCATTGTATGCAAGGGAGTAAGGCAGTGCGCCCCAGCCGTCCCATGCATAGGACCCGAAGAAGATCCAGCCGGACAGCACGGCGAAGACAAAACGTCCCAGCACGCCCAGGATGTATCCTTTTAACAGACCGTGCTTGGCGTTGCTGAATACACCGGAGAGACCCAGTGCACCGAAGGCCAGCAGGTAGTCAACAACAAGCTGTGCGGGGTAGAGGATATACGGATCGATCAGCATCTGCAGCACGCCGTAGGCAACGCCGGTTAGGATGCCAACACCCAGACCGAACCAATAACCGGGCAGGCAGATCACCAGCATGGACAGCAGTGTGATGGAGCCGCCGGTGGGGAAATGAAACAGCTTGATATTGGATAATACGGTGCCCAATGCAATGGACATTGCACAAAAAACCAGTTGTTTTACACTGAGTTTTTTGCTATGCTTTTTTGCAAAGAAGAGCGAGATGCCAAGCAGGGCAAGAATGACTACGGCAAGCAGCACGCTGCCGAGGGTGGTGGGGACATAAGTGGTTTCGCCCCAATCGTTGACAACAACATTGTAAAGCATAAAAAATCCTCCTTCGTCTACGCGAGGAGGGACAGCATCGGGTTTCCGGAGAGGTCTCCGGATATATGCCTTCCTACGCCGGTATTATCCGGTTCAGGTATGAGGGTCAGAAGAAAATTACGGAATGGATTCCGGTGGATTCTTCAGTCTCAGCGATGTGCTCCCCTGGCGATGTTTATTTTCGGATATACTATAGCGGATATGGGGAGAGTTGTCAAGAGGGCGAAGATATGGATAGATGTTGCAATTATTCAGTATGGAAAATAGAGGATATAGGAGGTTATTTGTCCATGAAAGATTTGGTGGTTTATTATTCTTTGGAGGGCAACACGGAGTATGTGGCGAACAGGATCAAGGACGGGATTGGAGCGGATACTCTTCGCCTGATCCCGAAGAAGGCATATCACGACAAGGGATTTGCCAAGTTCTTCTGGGGCGGGAAGAGTGCGGTGATGGCCGAGAAGCCCAAATTGGAGGAGTGCAAGGTTGATCTTGCGGCGTATGACCGCATCATATTCGGCTTTCCCGTGTGGGCGTCCAATTTTACGCCGCCGCTGCGCACCTTTATTGAAGACCATGCGGAGGAATTAAAGGGAAAGCGCTTTGCCGCATTTGCGTGTCAGAGCGGCGCAGGGGCGGAGAAGGCTTTGGCAAAACTTGCAAAGTGCATCGGTATTGTGGATTTTGAACTGACGGCGGTTTTCATTGATCCCAAGGAAAAACAGGACAAGAGCAAGGACGGGCAGATCGAAGCGTTTTGCGGTGCATTGGGAAGAAGAGAGGGGATTTGATGACAAAAATGATCTTTATTACACCGTATAAGGAAATTTGTGGCGGAGAAGAAAGTATTTATGATCATGTGAGTGCGGGATATCAGGTTGCCGGGACCTTATTTATACACGGATGATGATCATTGCTGGGACAGCAATACATGGAAATATGTGTTAAAATATGGGTTGCAGCTATCGCAGGAATTTATAGACTATGTGATGTCGGAGAAAGGCACAAAATTTTTGGAAGAACAGGGAGTGCTGGAACCGGCAGAGGAGAAAGATTTAGAGGAATTTTGACAGATGGGAGAATAGGAGCATGAGATTATTGTTGGCGGAGGACGAGCGGGAACTGGCGGATGCGGTTTCCATGATCTTAAAACACAGCCACTATTCTGTGGATGTGGTATATAACGGGCAGGATGCGCTGGACTATCTGACGGGACAGGAGTATGACGGGGCGGTCATGGATATCATGATGCCCAAGATGGATGGGCTGACGGTATTGAAGAAGCTGCGTGCTGCGGGAAATACCGTGCCGGTATTATTGCTTACAGCGAAGTCCGGGATTGATGATAAGGTGGAAGGGCTGGACAGCGGCGCCAACGATTATCTGCCGAAACCCTTTGATACCAGAGAGCTGTTGGCGCGTATCCGCGTGATGACCAGGCAGCAGACAACGGGCACGGATAATCTGTTGAAGTGCGGCAACCTGACGCTGGACCGCAGTTCCTTCGAGGTGGAGGGACCCGGCGGTAAGGTGCGCCTGGGCAACAAGGAATTTCAGATGCTGGAGATGCTCATGGCGAATCCCGGACAGGTCCTTTCGGTGGATCGCTTTATGGAGCGCGTGTGGGGCTACGACAGCGACACAGAGTCCAGCGTGGTGTGGGTGAATATTTCTTATCTGCGCAAAAAACTGGCAACGCTTGACGCCAACGTGCAGATCAAGGCGGTGAGGAACCAGGGATATTCGCTGGAAGTGGAGAGTAAAATATGATCAGACGACTGCGCAGAAAATTTATTATTGTGGCGATGTGTTCCATGCTGGCAGTGTTGGCGGTGATGGTGTGCATTATGAACGTGTCAAGTTACAGAAGCATGGTTGCCAGAGCGGACAGGATCCTGCAGATGCTCGCTGACAACGGTGGACATTTCCCCACAGATCTGCATGATAATATGCGTGATAAAAATGACAAAAACATGAGACCGGAGAAATATCCCAACGGACAATTTTTTCCCAGGGACATTCTTGCGGAGGACAGGGCCTTTATCTCGGAGGAGACACCCTATGATACCCGTTTTTTTTCGGTAAAGCTGGATCAGGACGGAAGCGTGGTATCGGTGGATACCGGTCGGATCACTGCGGTGAAAACGGAGGATGCAATCGCCTATGCCCAGGAGATTTATGCCAAAGGAAAGACGAGAGGCTTTTTGGATGATTATCGTTTTATCAACCAGGTTACAGAGGAGGGAGATTGTAATCGGATCATTTTCGTGGACTGCGGAAAGGAGCTGGATTCCTTTCATAGGCTTTTGCGCAACAGCGCAGGAGCGTCCCTGTTGGGAACCTTTGCGGTATTTGTGCTGGTGCTGATTTTCTCCAAGCGGGTGTTCAAGCCGGTGGAAGAGAGTTATGTGAAGCAAAAGCGCTTTATTACGGATGCAAGTCATGAACTGAAGACGCCGCTCACAATCATTTCTGCCAATGTGGATCTGCTGGAGATGGAAGGCGAGGAGAGTCAGTGGACACAGAGTATCCGCAATCAGGTGAGTCGTTTGCGGCATCTGACGGAGCAGATGGTGACGCTCTCCCGACTGGAGGAAGAGGAGAAGCCGGTGCTGGAGAAGTGCGATCTGTCCGATATCGTGGCGGAGATCACAGAGAATTTCGAGCCGTTAGCTATGTCCAAGGGGAAGCAACTGACGAAAGAGATTACAGAAGGTCTTACCTGCATGGCTGAGAAAGAGAAGCTGGGACAGCTGGTGTCGCTGCTTTTGGACAATGCGTTAAAGTACGCATCCGAAAAAGGAGAGATCAGGGTGACCCTTACGCCTGCGAAAAAGGGCGGCAGATCCTGTCTGACCGTCTGGAATACAGTCGGTGAGGAGAGCGGCATTCAGGCAGGAAGTCAGGATGTTTTGTTTGAGCGCTTCTATCGGACGGACAGCTCCAGAAATTCAGGCACCGGCGGCAGCGGAATCGGCCTGTCGGTGGTGAAGGCAATTGTGGAGCGTTATGGCGGAAAGATCACTGCGAAGAGTGAGGACGGGAAGTCCATCGCGTTTCAGGTTGTGATCTGACTTTCATAGAAAGCGAAAAAATAACTAAAGCGAAAAATAAGGTGTAAGAATATTGACAATCCCAAAATATTGTATTAAAATACCACTTATCAAAGGAGAAATTCACGGTAAGTGGTATTTCACATTCTATCGGCGGTTCGGCCAATTTTTCCTGCGGAAAGCAAAGTGAATATTTTTATTTAGAAAGATTCTGGAAGGATGAATGTTTGGCGGAAGTGTCCCGGATTGACGTCATACATTCAAAAGTGACATTTGAAAGAGGAGGGTGTATGAAGAACTGATCACAGATTATCCACTGCACTTGATTGAGGTGAGAAAGTATGAAGAATACGAAGAGCTTCGAACGGATATTCGAGGGAATTGCAGGGAGCAAGGGAAAATTATCAAAAAGCGGATGGGAGGAAATACAATATGTGTCAGGCGATTAAGGATATGATTGCGGATGGAGTACAGCAAGGTCTGGAGCAAGGTTTATATAAACAACGACAGATGTTAGTCAATAATGTTGAGAATGCAATGAAAAATTTTCACGTGGATTTGGACGGAACAGCGGGGACAAGAAAGAACCGGAATGAGCTTGTGCAGAATGCCGGAACACCGGCAGAAAGAGAAGAACTTGAAGAAACAGCGGTGAGGCAGAAATAGCACCGCAAAAGAGAGAAGAAAAAGGGAACCCCGGGAAAGAGCGGAGAACATCAGGAAATATAGGTGGAACACCGAAGAAACGAGCAGGTTTACCGATATTTCGCGGAGACCCCTATTTTTAGTAGAGCCATTAAATTATAAGAGCCGGGAGTTTTGATCATGTTCGATCATTACTCCCGGCTCTTTGTTTGTTATTACTTTTGCGCGAGTTGCGCCTGAAGCTCGGCGATGAGTTTGTCTTTCTCAGCGAGTGCATTGTCTTTCTCGGCGAGTGCATTGTCTTTCTCAGCGAGAGCGTTGTCTTTCTCAGCGAGGGCATTACCCATCTCTGCAACCTTTTCCTGCAACTCCGTCACCATCATACGCTCGGTATTGCGGTCCATGATATAAAGTTCCTGTGAAAACATCGTCATTAACACCTCCGGATCCATGGCAAATTCGGCAATTTCCTGGTAGATTGGCAGGAACTCCGGA
>ODAI011477178.1_pt1 | contig 50167 bp, 37 predicted proteins | sample 1539321 | NCBI WGS metagenome assembly ODAI01 (sample SAMN02144231, study PRJEB22623) | gut metagenome | biome: sheep rumen | host: Ovis aries | place: New Zealand
AAAGCGCTTCGAGCGAGTCGAATTCTTCATCTCGTAGGAGCATGTTTACACTCGACACAAGTATCGTTGGATTTTGCGGTACATAGTCCATATATCAATGCCATCTCACAAATTGCCCTTCTGGCTGGTCCTCCATGAAGCAGCTATCGTCTCGCTGCGCCTCGTCTATCGCTTGTCCTTTGTACTCCTTAATGGTGTGACCCTCAATGGTGGGTGTGGTAGTAACTATCATATCTTTAATCTTTAATATTCATTACTCGTTTTGCGTCCCGTAAAATTGTCTCATGGTCGAAGGCTAACGGCGGTAAGTCATTCAGCGGCCACCATTTAGCCGCAGCAGCATCGTCTGCGGCAGTTGCCTCCGGCATGGTAGTCATGGCTGTATAGGCTGCTGTGATAACACGTCCACGCGGATCACGCTCCACGTCGGAATAAACTCCTGCGAGTTGCATACCGGTCAGCACAATACCTGTTTCTTCCTCTAATTCACGCTCTGCACAACGAGCAACCGTCTCATCCATATTGAGGAAGCCACCGGGGAATGCCCAATAGCCTTTGTATGGGTCGTTGCCGCGTTGGATAAGTAGCACGTACATCTGCCCTTCGCACTCAGCAAAAAGCACAGCATCTGCCGTTACCGATGCACGCGGATACTGGTAGGCATATAGCCCGTCTTCTGTTAGTTTATAGTCTTTCATACTCTTATAATCTCCTTAAATGCGCGGTAGTTGCTGTCGTCGTGCGGGCGGCAATAGACCGCAAACTCAATCGTTCGGAAATGATGGCTGAACTCTGCCAGCACATCGTTGTATGCACGAGCCACCACTTGCGGGTCGTTCTGGAAGGCTCCGCAACCAAACGCGCCCAATATTAGCACATCTGCTTCGTTCTGCGCAGCCACCGTTAAGATACGACGTGCACGTTGCTTGTGCAGTTGGTACAACTTGTCCTTGCTGATGCGCTTCGAATCGCCGTCGTCCGGATTATAGGGATTAGCCGGTTGCTCACGGAGGTTCGGTGCCGCACAAGTGATGACATCCACCGCAAACGGGTCCACCAATGGCTGGTAGTCATCGTCTTTTAGCACTTGTACGTTGGGCGTGAAGATGATGTCATCGTTATGCAACGGATTGCCGGAATGACGATGCGGCGTGTAGAACCCATCCCACATGGCGCGCGTGTTCAGGCAGTTGTATAAGGTGGAGCAACGGCACAGACATTCCTCTTGTGCGGACGAACCATGCGTCACACCTCCGCCGGGATTAGTTGCCGAAGCGAAATTCAGCACGCACACATGTTGCTCCATGTATTGCGCTGCTGCTTCAAAGGAACGGTTCTTCGTCACAAGGACTTGTGCCTTCTCGTCAAACCTTGGTGCCGGAATATCTAACGATTCCTTTTCGAGAATCAGCTTCTGCGCGGCTATGGATTGCTGCTGCGCTTTGTGCAATTCAAAGTCACCATTGATACGCTCCAACGTATCGTCAAAAACCGATATAAGATATGCTCTGCGATCCATGTTTCTGTTTGTTTGCGTCGTTATCGGCGCAAAGGTACAAAAAAAAATTGACATGTGCAAATTTATTTGCAGAATGTAAGTGTTTAAGCAGAAAATTTTAGGAAAGAAAAAAACTCCCGAAGGGTGAACTTCGGGAGCCAAAGAGACCGCTACATGGAGTAGGTGTTAACCTTGCGCCAACAAAGCCGCAGACGTCTCTTTGAAACGATTCCTTGCAACCGCTACGTAGAGCAAGGTTGCGACCCTACACGCTAACAATGCCACTGTCATTGCAAGATGGCAGAAACCGCAACGTGAAACGTGGTAGCGACCCACATCCCAAATAATGCCGCCGACATTTCTGCTGAATCGTTATGCAAATTATTTCGATAAATCTTCCCATTGTCTCATATAACCAGTCATGATTGTCCGATGAAAGTCAGGTTCGAACGAATAATTGCGTATAACTCTGTCCTGCATATACATCGGTTCAATTACCTGTCCGCAACAGATATTATGAATAATGGTATCGTTGGCTACACAGATACCTATATGCAGTTGACCGCCACCTAAATCCCAAATAATTATATTCCCTTTGCGATATTCATTCTCATAGGTGTTGTAGAGTTGGGTCATATCAAAGTACGCATCAAAGAACTCCATAAGATTACGCACGCGACGGTGGTCGATGTTTCTATCTAACTTGCGATTAGGGAACTGCTCTTTCTGAAACTCATAGATAGTTTTCTGCAAATCCCATCCCCAAGCTTTACGGAAAGCACGGATAACCACATCAGTGCAGACACCATGGTCGGAAGCCACATCTCCATTGGGATATGCAATTCTTACATAGGACGGGTCATAGACCACGTTGGGGTTTTCCAAACTGCGAGCAGCGTCCGCCAATTGTTGCGGATATGACTTGTAAAACTCAATGCTCTTTTGGCGAACATTGATAAGATCCTGCAATGCTTCTTCATTACTGTTCTGTGCGTAGATGCCTAATGACACCAGCAGAGAAAGTACAAATAAAATCTTTTTCATAAGTCAATGGTCTTTTATTTTAGTCAATAATTTTTCCATCTCCGATAGAGGAGGTAAATAGCCTTGCTCGCAGTTCCAGATGAGGTGGTTCGTGCAGCCTTTATACTCATCTTCAAAATGCGTGCCAAGTTTTGCGAAGTGGAAGGCTTCAACGACAGTTCGAGAGCGGTTGTTACCACCTAAACAATGTACGATGATATGTGAGCCATCACGATCATACTCGGCGAGTTTGGCGACCGCTCTGAGTACCATATCCAGATCCATCGGCTGTTCATCGGTAGGGAACCAATCGAAGGTTATGCCTTTTGCACGAAAGAGATCTTGTAGTTCCGGTTCTCGGTACATGCACACGTCAATAATGTGTTTGGTGGAGTCTGTTAAGATCCATGGGTTGTTGGCATCATTGAGTGTCAAGAACGGACGAGCGGTAATGTTCGCGAATGTGTAATTGGTTATTTGCATGGGGCATCGGGTTTCTTTTCTTCATCGAAATACTCTTCAGCAAACTGCCGACGCTTACGTTTGCGGTCTTCATAGTTTTCATTGATACATTCGTTAATGGCCATCTTGTCATAGAACCGTTCGCTGGCTTCGCTGGCAAGGGAGAACATAACCTCAGTACCACGGCGCGTCTTCTCCCAGTTGAGGGTGTTAGTGATGGAGATAGTAGTGGCCACTTTAAGGACGTCTTCTCCGGAACCGATGAAGGCAAACATCCAACCGTCTTGCTTGCACTCGTCAACGAGTTTCTTGATAGCCGGACCGGTCCATTCTTTGGACGAATTTTCGTACCCGTCGGTGATGACTGTAACGAGGACAGCCGCGTCTTCGATATCTTTAATATCGTGTTTGAGTTTTTTGATGGTAGAACCGATGGCATCAAAGAGAGGAGTGCTGCAACAGGGTTCGTACTTTTCCCGAGTTAGTTTATCGGCGTCTTTGATGGGTGTTTTGTCGTAGATCATCTCGATGCCGCAACCGCAGAAAGCCGCGAGTGAGACGAAATGATCTTGAGTATCCATGTGTTTGAGTTGGGCAGCACGTATTGTGCCGAGTGTTTCGTTGTAGCCGTCAATGGCTTCTTTGCGGATCGATTCCATGGAACCGGATTTGTCGAGGATAACGAGGTTGTAGACTTGGGTTTTTGCAGTTGTTTCCATAGTTCAATAATTTTTGAGGGTTAGACAATATATTAACAGAATCCAATACGTTGGTATTCGGGTTTGCGGCCTTCGAACTTATCACGAATGGCTTCACATTCTTTGATTGTAGATTTGGGTACAGATGGTTTGGTTGTTCGGATAGTTTCTTCCAGCATGTCCATCGTGATATGATCCATTCTTTTGCGGAAGGCGGTGCGTTTGGTTTCTGCGACAATTCGTTCGATATCGGCAGATACATAGCCTTCAGTCTGATCTGCTAACTTCTCCAGATCGATACTGCCTCTAAACGAGGTATGATGCAGATTGATGCCGAACATCACCAGACGTGTCTCTCTATCCGGTTCCGGAAGGTAATATTTCAATTCCAAACGGCCTGAGCGGAGTGCTGCTTCGTCCACATCTTGCGGGCGGTTCGTAGCTCCTATAGCGATTATTCCTTTACGACCACAATGATTGAGCTGAGTGAGGAACTCATTCACTTCGGTCTTAGTGTATTCAGAACCGCGTGCATTGCGTTTGGGAATCATCGCGTCAATCTCATCGAAGAAGATGATGGAAGGTTTGTTTTCCTCAGCTTCGGCAAACTTCTCCGCGATGAGTTTTTGTGTGCCGTGGATAAAAGTAGAAGCGATATCGGAGCAGTTAACTGTTATGAAATGACACCCTGCTTCTTCAGCCAGTTTCTCCGCAAAGAACGTCTTGCCACAACCCGGAGGACCGTATAGAAGGGCGCCATTGGGCAGTGTGATGTTTAATGCTCTGGCTCGTTCCGGTTCACGTAATACGTCGATGATATCGGAGCGGAATTTATCTTTGAGTTCGGTCATTCCCGCTATAGCAGAAAAGCCTTTTGGACGAGCAGATTGGTTATCAAAGATATTCGTTGGTTCACTCTTTGGTTCGGTCTTCTTTCCTTTCGCAGGACCGGTTACATCGATTCTTATATCATCGTCTACTGACACGATAGGTTTGTAAGAGAGCGATTGTGGCAGTTCGGGTTGTTTGGGAAGACGGGCAAGGATCTCATCGAGGTTGTTAGATGTGTGGACGTAAGGGAGTTGTCCTTTGTGTTCCATCGTTCGGATAAGTTCATTGGCATGTGATTGAATAGCATTGGTGAGGATCTCCGTTGCCGATTGTGCTCGATAGATTTCTTGTTTGGAAGAGAGGCTTGAGATACAACTGATCACGTAGAGGTCGTTTATCAGTTCATCATAATGTCTCAACATGTCGTTACAGAAATCGTAGCAGAGCAGATAGGCCTTGACATGGTAGGTCGTGTATTTATAGATGAAGTCCCAATCCATATCTTGGAAAGCACTCTTGTGCGCGAAGAAACTGGCGATGCGGCGGTCTTCCATATAAAAAGACGCGGGAAGTTCTTGTTTGGACAAGAGGGATAAGAAAAGTGTGTCATAGAAGATATGACCGCGTGCCGCTTCTTTGAGGAAGATGTTGGTGATGACATGGACAGCTTTACTCAGATCCAAGGCCACCGTCAGTTGCTCTTGCTTCACTTGCGGGTGTCGTTTAATGAAACCCAGCGTAAAATCTTTCACTATACCCATTTGAAATTTTGGGTAGTGAAGCATGTCTCTCATATTGGAATTAACGTTCATCATAATACAAAAATTGCAGCAGATTTTGAAATCCACTGCAAAAGTACTACAATTTTGGGAGACACCCAAAAGTTTGTAACGTTACAAACTACGATATTCGTCAGCTAAATTCATTAACTCCGGCAAATCTTTTTTCAATTGAGAGATATCTTGATTATATATCATTAGGTATAATTCGTTCCCAGATGATACAAACTCATATTCAATTGTAATATTATGCTCGGCACCATACTGCGCAGCAATGTCCTTGAATTTTTTTACATCTATCCTATATGCACTATATTGCAATTTAGGATACATTATTGCAAAGTCGCAGTATGTCTTCATACGTGAATGCACCTTATCTTTACTGATATGCTTCTTAATCATCTCCCATAGCAATTCTTTAGATACGGTACGAACAAACTTATGCGTTTCATTGTCATATAAGTCCAATAATCCATAATACTCCTCTCTATTATCAGAATCTGAACATTTACCCAAGTTATGAAGATAAGTGTATCTTCTTACCAAGTAGAACTTACCGTAATCGTCATCATAATATTTTGTCCAATAGGTACCTTTAATACCATATCGTATTGCATCATTGATTTTCCTTGTTTTGAAGGCTTCTATTATAAACACCACCAAAAAGAAAACAACCCCCAATAGCAAGATGATAGATAACATCCTAAAAGAATTATCCAATAAATAAGCGCAAAGCATTACACATAGACACAAGACGATGTTTCTACGTAAAAAATTGTTTTGCACATACTCACCGCCTGCATTTGAGGAGTTTATGCACAATCCAGCGAATGCCAGAATTGCTGCTATAATAAAACACCATCTGAGAACTTGATATAGTACCATAAATTAGCTATTAATTATTTCATTACAATAAATACTTCAATACTGCATCCCAGTTGGGGAATTGGTCGCTGCCAAAAGGAATTACTTCGCCTTCAAAGAGGTCGGCACCACATTTGTTAGGGCGATCATCGATCAGATAGTCACCACGATTGAGGTTCTTGTGGTGCGAGAGGATTAGACGCTTATAGGCAACATCGCCAAGATATTTCTTAACCCAATCGAACTTATCGCTTGCAGCGGTAGGGTTGCTCCAAGGAGAAGTGCTGAGGATATAACAATCATATTTTTCGCACAAGGCGCGGTAGGCTTCAACGGCGCCGGGGAGCGGTTCCATGTGTGCAAAGATATGCGGCACTTCGTCAATGCGACCGTCATACTCTGACGTAATGACGTCTTGCATGGCATCTATCCCGCTCTGGAAATCGACAAGGACATTATCCATGTCCACATATACTATTTTCTTAGGGGTATCCATTATTTGTTCTTTTCTATTATTGCTTTGACGTCATCCTGAAACTTCTCGTCGTTTTTGTATAACAAACCATTTCTATACGTGAAGTTCACATTATAACACATTTCCCACACCTTAGTGATGGCATAGAATATTCTTTCTACGCTTGCTCCTTTGGGGATTTCATCATTGCTTTTCAAAAAGCCACTGAGATATTCGTGAGAAGGAGTCTTTATTCCCAATCTGTCGCATATAAACCATGAGACCACTTCTGCTTCAAATTCTTTGGCTTCGGATTCGATGTCTCTTTCTGCCCAAGCATGCTTCCAACCTTTGGGCGCGGGCAGATGATTGCAGAATAGATGTCCCAACTCATGTGCAATAGTGGCCAATGTTTGTCCATCATGGCCGTCACTGCTGGTGCTCAAAACGTAATGAGCCTTTGACTGCACAGGAAACTCTCCTTTCCTAAAAGGAATATAAACTTTCATGTATTCTGAAGAATTCGGCAGTGGCTTGAGCTCTCCAGCCACCGTAGAACCGGTTTCCCAATTAGGATTGTAAGCTATACCATGATATTGCAGGTTGTTTTCGAGAAAATGAAGATACTGTCTGTTGAATTCCCCGTGCGTTGCGTAAGGATTTTCCATCGCTTTCAGAATCTGCTCCGTGGTGTTTGGATCATCAGGAGATAGAGGATACGTATCCTTGATGTCGAACACGAAATTCACCGGTCCAAAGGGCACAAGGATGATTAACGGTCTTGCTTTTGCTTTCACGCCGCGGTGATATCTGGATCTCCATTCGGCAGAGGTCAATACATAACGAGCACCCGGCATTTGGAAGCGCACAAGCATTGCGTTGTATGGTGCCAGCGTCTTAAAGCGGGCGCAGAATTCGATCAACCTTTTGAAGAATTTACTGCTACGGTACGTATCAATTTCCGTAAATAGCAAATCCAGTTTACTTATGTCTTGTTCTTGGGTCATGGTCGGGTTGTTTTAAATCCGGTGCAAAGGTACTGCTTTTATACGAGGCAAGCAAATGTTTGTAACGTTACAAACTATAGTTGGTGCAAGAAATCAGGCATAGAGACAAGGGAGCGGTCGAGGTTGATCTTGTGGGGTTCGCCGCGATGAACTTGAATCTCATAGTATTGTCGCAAGTTATCTTCTGGAATAGCAATTCTTAATTGCTCGCTGCATTGGGATTTTTTGACATTGAGGGTATTGGGGTTATACGCATCGAAGAGTTTATCGACAGCGAGGCGTAACTGTTCCAGATTACCACGATTAGTGAAATATAGATAAAGTTGCTTATACTCCTCTTTGTAGTCGCCGATTTCCTTCATGCGAATGCCTTCCGGGTGGTTAAGAAAGAGTACGTACAGGGCTTTAATCTGCGCGTTGAACTTGATTTCCCGATGGTAGTCCGGTAGGAGCACTTGGAAGGTATTAGGTGTGATTTCGAGGCGACTCGGATAGTCGAAATGCTCAACATCTTCTTCCTCGTACGCCATGTCGAGACACTCGCAAGTTTTAATACGATTTTCATCGAAATCCATCTCCCGACGGGAAACAGAGAAGCGAATCTGATCATCGACGGGCGAGAGTATCGTACTAGTCAGAAGATAATGGCTACACGTGCCTTTGTCCAAGATATCATCGAACATCAGCTGCAAGGTGCGGAAATACTCGATGAGAGCGTCTTCGACAATGGAAGGTTCGGTGATGTCCAGCGATGCCTTTAGGAAACTGCATGCGTTTGCGGGCGTATCGCTCGTCGGTAACATGGCGCTGTGCAGCGTAGGTTTTGAGGACGGAGCAAAGAGAGGATTGTCTTTTGTGAGGTAGACGATACGGCATGTGACCCAGTTACGGTCATCGTTGTTGAGCTGAGCGGCTATCTCGTCGGCACGTGCGCAGATATAGTCGTTGAGTTCGTGCGAGGATGTTCCGGGCACATAATAGATTGTACCATATTCCAAATCGCAGTACTTTTCTGCCGTGAAATACTCAAATGTTTTCTTGATAACTTGCATACACGACTATATTTTGAGTTATTCCTCTATTTCTGATTCTTCATCGCCCACAAGTTTGAAGAACTGCAGAAGATTGTAACGACGCCAAAAGTCATTCCAATCTTCTTTGTTGATTACAGAAAGGTTCGGAACAATCTGGAAGTCGTAGCATACCTTATCTTCGAGTTTGTCTTGTACAGTAACGCCTTGTTTTGGCATCACCCATGCAGATCCATTGACGAGTGAAGAACGCTGCAATAATTGATTTTTAACGAAGAAAGACCAATTTTGCCTCATCTGCGGAGTCACTTCGTCAGCGAATTCCCCATTAGCGTGAAGGAATATAGCATCTTCTACTCTCTCTGGAGGACAAATATTCTCACTACTGGTTGACTTACAAACTAAGTATTTGTAGATATCAAAACGAATTGAATCGATATCGACCAAGATGAGCATTTGCAAGAGTCGTTCGAAGGAGTTCTTGGCGAGTCTGGTCTCATTGGCGAACCCGTTCATGGAGTTACCGTTATAGAGTCCATCTTCAGCGACCGTTGCTTGTCCTTCGAAGATATTGAGATCATCCCAAGTGAGCGTCCACGTGTTCATGCGGGTGAGCGTATTATGACGAATAGCTTCCCGTTTCTCGAAGTCGCTATAGAAACGCATGCACTCAGAGTTGGCATGGAAGCTATAGCCGTCGAGGTAGATAGACCACTGCGGGATACGTTCGGTCTCTATGTTCTGTCCGTTCACCATGGCTTTGATACAGATGATCTGGAAGTCAGGCACGGTGTATAAGGCGACGCCTTGTGCTTCACCGAGTTGGTATTGCGGACGAATGACGTAACGTAAGGCACGGTCTTTCTGCTTGATATCGAGGATATAATGGTAGAGACCATTCTCGCCATGTTGCTTGGACCACGTCCAACCATTGTGGGCACGGCAGTAGTGATCCATATCGAGGATGAACTGCCGTTCGAGTTCGCTATCTTCGATGACACCACTCTGCGTGACGGTTCCGATAGAGCCATCTATCTCTTCCCAGTTGGAGAGTTCATCGACGAGTTTCTTGAAGAGTTCTTCGGCACGATCCCGACTGAGTTGTTCCCGGATATATTGGTTGGCATAAGAGAGGATACAATGGTAGCACCCATCCTTTCCGTGCCGTTGGCACTCACAATCGCGGATATGCTCGTAGGCGATGGTGAGAAGTTTGCTGAATTCTTCGGGCGATTGGAGTCGCGAGAGATAGCCGGTACCACCCGGAATGGTATCGTAGATGATGAGGTAGTTATCGAACTGGCGTGTGGCTTGGTTCATCTCGCGGTATACATCGATGCGGATATGATCGGGGCTACTCTGGTAGTAGTACCGCATGCCGAGTTCGAGTCCGGCTTTGAACATCTGCACCGTAGCTTCGGTATCAAGTAGATGAACAGGGAGCAGCACTTTGATGGCTTCGGTTTGAGTGCGCCGGTAGAGATAGGTGGGCATGAAGACATCCATGTCAGCTTCCTCATGCGGCGGGTACGGTACATCTTTGTGGTGGCAGAAAGGATAGTGACATTCTTCTGCGTCAGCCACTTCTTTGGTGACCGTCTTGCCACACTCGCGGCAGACGATGAATCCACGCGACGGTACTTTAGCACCCTCGATCTGTACTTGCGATTGCGAAGCCATCTGCGGTCCGTAGTTGACCTCCATGAGGTCCATTTCCGGACAGAACTCAATACCGAAACCGACGTTCTTGAGACCGTAGGAGCGGACTGCACCATGGTAGTTGAAGCGGAAATGCTTCATGATATGGAAATTTTCGCGTTCGCGTTCATCGGAACGGTCGTTGATAGCTGCATCGGTTCGTTTCATGCTGCTTCGAGCACCGGTGAAGCGGAGGAAATGGTGGATGTTACCGGTTCCACCCCATGAAGCGCTACCACATTTGGGACAGGTAGGCTGGTTGAACCAGTCGGTTCCTTCGGCAGCGATACAATCGCAATCGGAGCAGTAACGGAATCGTCCGAGGGTCTTATTCCAATCGAAGGTATTGACACCGGATATCAGCATCTCGTATTTCTGCGAATAGAATCGGTTTCCCGGGGCAAGATCTTTGAGACCGTTGGACGCGGGACGTACGAGTTCGAAGGTGTCGGGCATAAGTTCGGAGACACTCTCATCTTCAGCGGGCTTCTGCTTATAGACGGTTGCTTCCAGTTTGACACCAGTCTCAGGGAAGGCATAGTTCGGCAGCAGACCGGCATTGGTCATGAACTCAATGACGTTGGCATTGAGGATACGGGATATCTCTCGTTTGAGCGGTTTGAGTTCATCTTTGAGTGCGTCGCGTCTCGGATCGTTTGCAGCGAGTGCATTGATCTGGGACTCGATATCGTTCATGCGACGAAACGTACTAATGTGGCGCTCGATGAGATCACGGAAGGCCCCTTTGATGGCTTCTGCAAAATCGCCGTTGATGACGGTCTCTTGGAGTTTATCGAGCGATTCTTCTGCTTTCGGCGGATATTGTTCCCTGAATTTAGCGAGCAGTGTATCGCGGTTGGTATCGATGAACGCCAGGATCTTCGTGAGGAAGAAATCGGGCGATGCGAGTGTATCTCTGCGCAAGGACATGAGTTTGACGAGCGCCGGAATGGTGTTCGTCGGATCAGCAGAAGTCCATGAGTCGATACAGAACGCGAAGAAATGACGCCGGAGAATATCCTTGGCTTGCAAGAAACAACCCGGAGTCTGCACTTCTCCTTCCATCATGCCGAGCGGGTCGGCGAAGTAGAACATATCGTGTGCTCCATCGGAGTGGGCATAGTTGAGAACGAGGGCCGTACCTGATTTACGTCCCGCACGACCGATACGCTGTAAGAAGTTACTGGGTTTGGGCGGTATGTCGGTATTGCCGACGACGTTGAGCGTACCGATGTCGATACCCATCTCGAGTGTGCTGGTAGCAGAGAGGGCATTGATGGAGTTGAAATGCGGGTGCAGTTTGAAGTCGTTCTCAATCTCTTCCCGTTTGGAGCGTTCGAGTAGTCCGGTGTGCTCGTGGGCATAGATACGCGGTGCTTTGTCTCGGTCATAGACGCGTTTATAGTAGTTGTCTTCCTTCCGCTGTACTTGGGTATAAGAGCCGTTGCAGTTATAGTTCAGACAGGCAATACCTTCCGCGAGTGTATCACTTTGCGCCACACAGAGCATGGACTGACAATCTTCACATTTGATATGCTTCACACGCGGTTCTACGAGGATGGCTTCGGGGCAGATGGCATAGTTGCCATTAGCCGCATTGCCACGATTGACGAGTCCGGCTTCGACCATCGCTTCGAGCAGACGCTGGTAGAAATCGTTGATCACTTCACGATAGGCTTTTTGACCGAATTGACTTCCTTCTAATGAACGTTGGAAGAACTGGGCGTACCAATTGACGTTATTTCCCTGCATTTCGGTGATGTCCAGTATGTCAGAAAGATCCCGCTCGTAATGGGTGAGCAAGAACTTCGGGAACTGCACATTGCCGAAGAATTTCTTATTGAGGAAGTGGGTATGTTGCAGTTGGAAAGACCAGTTGAGGTTCACTTGTTTGAACTCGATACCACGATATCGCTCATAGTAAGGATGATCGACAGCACCACGCAGACGCATACGGTGGAGGAGTCCATTAAGGAAGAGGAGGAAACGCTGGCGGTCGTCTGCGACATAGTCGAGTTGGTTTTCCCGCATCCATGGTTGCATGATGGTGAAGACATCTTCGAGTTGTTCTTTATCGAAGAAGCACGCACTGGAACCTACTTTCTCGAGGGTACGACCTCGTTGCGCCATAAGACCGAATTCCGCACAAATCTCCCAATCGATACGCAGGTCGAATTCCTTTTTGAAGGCTTCGATGAACTGACCGTTGGCATCACGGTAGTTCTCGTTGAGATCGACTTGGTTGAGGAGGTCGGTCGGAAGGAAGCGATAGTAGTACTCATCTCCGGGAAGATGTTCTTTCCAATAAGCTTTGAATCCTTCTTGCAATTCGGTAAGCCGGATCGGCGCGTTCGTCTGCTCATAGCGGTATTTGAGGTACTGCTGTATGGACTGACGAAGGAGGAAACGATAGGTTCGTGCCTCGTAGAAACCGGCTTGGTGCGCTGCGTCTTGGACGCTATTGGTGAAGGTGAGCACTTTGCGTTGTGCGATATCGCTTTCGTCGAAGTCAGAAGCCATGATCTGACTGATTGCGACAGAAGAGAGTGTGCTGGTACGACCACCAACGATAGCGAGGGAGTTGCTGTTGCACTCCGGACAGTTCTTAACGAAAGCCTGCGAACCTGTTTTCTTGGCTACACGACGTTTGGAGCAATAGACGATACGCATTGCTTCATCGTCGGAACTATCGACAATGGTGAGGTCACGCGGACGGATATATTCCTCCACGTTGGTTGATGCTTCACCCAGATAGTCGGGGATCGGTTTATGGTTGAGACCATAGGTATTGATGAGCACGATGTCCTTATCGTTGGACATGAAGGCTTTGTTGATCTTACCGAGGTCGGTAGCAAAACGGAAGTCGGTTGCGTTCTTGGTGCTGATCCAACCACTTGCACCGCAGTCACGGCAGAAGTAAATTGGGAGCGCGACACGACCGTCTTGCTCCAGGCTGTTACGCCATGTGAATTCAGGTTCGCGTTGTACGTAGCGAACGACACCACTGAGTTCTCGTTGCCAGAGTTGGATCTGGAGGAAGAGCAGCGGGAATTTCCCGTCACGTGCTTCGGAAACGAGTGCAAGAATGGTCTCGATGACCTTTTTGCCTTTGCCTTTGAGACGCAGGCGCTGGAAGGCGGGGTTGATATCACCGAGTTTGTCTTCCAATTGCTCGACCGTAACGACATGCTCTTGGGTGATGCTCAGCAGGTCACGAATGACGGTAAGGGAACGTATTCCTTCTCCGATCGCTTCGAGGTTATCACCTGCACCAGGGAGCCAGATACGGCGTACCTGCTGGATATAATCGGGCATCGGCATGAGTTGGACGTTGCAGGTCTGCAGGTCGGCTTCGGAAGGAATAAAGGGGTCGAGGTATTCATCGAAGAAATCGTTGATTGCGACACGATCTTCACCAATGACCGATTGGTCGTCGAAATCTTCTCCGAAGACATCGGAAGCGTAGCTTATGAGTTGCTGCTTGCTCTGTTCACCACCGCTGATGGTTGCACTGGTGCCAACCGGACAGAGATGATGTTTGGGGAGCGATAGTTTAAGTTTGAGACGTCTGATGAGGTTAGCGACATCAGTACCTTGCGCACCATCGTAGGTATGCAACTCATCGAGGACGAGATAGCGCAGCATAGGTTCTGCGGTGTTGGCATTGCCGTGCCACAGTTTGGTATATTGCTGCTGCATGAGACCGTAATCCAACATCTTGAAGTTGGTGAGAAGGATATCCGGTGCGGTATTGATGATGGTGTCTCGATCTTCGATGATGTTATGTTCTCCCATCGTGGTTGCGTGTGCCTTGCGTTCCGCACCTTCACCGATGAAGAGTCCCGCCGTTACCACTCCGCGGAGTCTTTCATCGTTGTATATTGCTTCTGCGAGACGCGTTGCTTGGTCGGTAGCGAGGGCGTTCATGGGGTACATGATGATAACCTTGATACCCTTTTGTGCACCATCTTTGTTGAGCCGATAGCAGTAGTCGAGGATCGGATAGAGGAAACACTCGGTCTTACCGGAACCGGTACCGGTGGTGAGGAGCGTCGGCTGAGGCTGATGCCCGTCACGGGAAGTGAGTCGCTCGAAGCTACGCAGCTGGTGCTTATGGGGAAGGAATCCGGTTGGCTTGATATCCAAGGGGATAGCTGCGGCTTCTTCGGGAGTGGCTTTGACGAAGGGAGTCTTCAAGGAGATGTATGGTCCTTTGAAGAGTCCGTTTTCAGGGTCGCGAATGAGTTGATAGAAAGCGCTATGCACTTTCTCTTCTTTGAATCGGAAAGTGGCTTCAATGTAGGCCAGCACCGATTCCTTCACCTCGTACGCTTGTTGGAGTGGTAACATATCTATAATAGATTTTCGATTTTTACATTATATCCAGCGGCTTTCAGTTCTTTAGCCAACTTCAATTGCCAGCCATCATTCTCATCAAACGGAGTATATACGATACCTGTGAAATCAGATGGTGTTTCAACCTCTTTTTTCTGCAAAATACAAACTCGATCTCTACCTAATTTTCCAATGAAGTAGCCCATTTCTGCGATGACATTTTGCCTTGCGCGAGGCAGCCAATCATTTTCACCGGCCTTTCTACCTTCATCGCAAGGGGACAATAGAACGACAGCGAACCCAACATTGGAGTGTTCCTCTAGTTTCTCAATGATCGTCTGTCCTTTATTACTTTGCTCGTTAAGAATGATTGCAGTAAGTTCTAATTTCTCAATTGTCCGGGCAACCTTCTCTCGCATTGCTTCGTCGTGACCATGAACGATAAAGACGTTGGGGTTATCACATTTAGCCTTTCGCTTAGCGGGAGCAGGTTGCTCTTCCATCTCGATACGCTCAATGACTAAATCAATGATATTAGCTAATGATTTGGTGCCTTTCTGGAAGGCGCTCTTATCTCGCTCTTTATCATAGTAACCCGAAAACTGCACCATCGGAGATAGATACTGAATAGCATTTATACGATCTTCCCATTCTTTCTTCTCCTTAGGAAGGCATTGACCAATATACATCTTTAACGCGTTAATAATGCGATCCAACTCAGGATATTGATCGTAGTAACTATCCAGTGGTCCCAAGTCTTGCTTTAATTTCAGTAATTTATCCTTCATAGTTACATTATTTTAAGATCTTCTCGAAGTGTTCCCAAGCACGGCGGTAATCTGCAATACGGTCGCAGCAGGTATATGGTGCGACGAAGGTCTGCTTCTGACCTTGGTACAGTTCCGATTTGGTGATGGTGTGCTCATAGGTGGGCGCAACACCTTTGGCAGTTAGCCCATCCTCGGATATTTCTCCCTTGATGCTATCCCAAACGGGACGATCGAGACCTACACCGGTGAGACCTTTAGAGCAGGTGAAGACAATCTTGCCTTCGGCATCATACCATGTATCGTTCTCGTTCTGCTGAAGGACAGGGAATTGAATGGTATAAATCATCTCCAGATCTTCGAGGGATAGACCGAGTGCCATAGCTGTGATGACATCTATCTCAACCAGAGCTTGGTGCCGCTCGAAGTAGTTACGGAGCGGAATATCCCACGACCATTGTTTAGTAAGGGTATTAAATGGTTTGAGACGGCTATCGCCGATTGACCATTGCTGCGAACGATAATCCTCACGCCAGCACTCTTCCCATAATGGGCTATACGGCTCGGTGAGACAGTTGAGCAAGAGAGTACGCACATAAAGAGCAGACTTGTACTTATCGTCAATGCCTAATGGGAAAGAAGACAAGCGCCCCTCCGTCATATTTTGCGAACCAATTACTTTGATGAAGAAATCAAGAATTGTCGAAGAGCCAAGCCCAGTAAATTCTACATTTTGCCAGTTAGTTGGGAATATTATCGAAATAATACCATTTGTATGCGATGATTTACTAGGTAATAGGGCAAGCGTAAGCGTACGCTCTCCGGATATACTCAGCATTTTTCTAAGCCCAACTTTTATCCCATCAATCCAAGATATCTCAGATTCTTCAAATCCTTCGATAACTTCTTTGTACTGTTCTATTGGAAGAACGGGAGTATAATTAGTCCTGATAAATGAATCTTTGTTAGAGGCATCTACAATATCATAATCAGAATTCAAAACGCATTTAATTCTCGGGGTTTTATATTGAGGATTGCTGACATAGATATGGGGTCCGCTATATATCATCTCGTAACGGTCAACGTCTGGAATCTTTGTGTTACGACACATAATGCCTTTATCAACAGCGTTCGTTTCGTGCAAACCCTCTGAAATAACCCGACGATAATTCCTGACATGATGAGGGAATCTGCTTAATGTTTCAAGTACAGAAACAATAACATTTGAATGTATCGAAATAAGTTTCGTTGTTTGCCAATTCTCTCCATCCTCAAAAGCATCACACAAAACTCTTAGTTCATTATCAGTGAAGTGCACAATGCGATTTTTGTGTGATTCTAGATTCCATTTACCATCATCGTCTTTTATACCGCCACATACACCATGTCCATCATGAGAAAAACAACCATCTATTGTTGCTGGATGGAACAAGTCATGAATACTATAAAAACTGATATGGCTTTGTGGCGATCCATAAACATGCGTTCCATATTTTGTGTTATGGTGAACCTCCGCAAATAGTTGCAGCTCATTATGATATTGGAAATGATACCGTAATCTCGGATATATCTCTCGACGTAAAGGTTGACCATTTGGATCATCATAGACTGTTTCAGGGTGCAATAATCCCATAAAACCATTTTGCGAGAGTTGCGAGAAGCCATTCTCTAAGACGCATTTATATAGATTGGTTTGCTGTCCTGCCAATAGAGGATAGTTGCAATGTGCGTTCATGAATACGGCACTACCGGCAGTTTCTGTTTCTTCGCTACGGTACAATGTTTCAGTCACAGGTATTTGACTAAACATGGTATCACGAAGACTTCTTACCTCAGGTGCAGACATCTTTCTAATCGCTACTTCCGGATATTTCTCCGAAAGAATACCTTGCTCGTCGAATTCCAGTTTCAACCATGGCGGGTTACCGCAGATGATATCGAATCCATCGCGGAGCCAGAAAACTTCGGCGAATTCGAGCATGGGATGGAAGAAATGGTATCGCTCTGCGAGTCGTGCGACGATACGGAAACGATAGGAGTTATCGAAGAGCGTTGTGCGGTGTCCTTGTGTCTCGGCAAGGATCTCTTGTTTGGTCTTGGTAAGGAGCACAGAGGTCTCTTCATCGGTCTGCTCGTAGGGTGATTCCTCTACAACAACTTCATCTCCGATGGTCAGTTGAGTCTCTTCCTCGAACATACGCATCTGCTCACCACCCACATGAAGGTTAGAGGGCTTGATAACCATCTTTGCTCCTTTGTTGAGTTTCTCATCGCTGACATCGAGCATAGCTTCGATATCGTTCCAGTAGTCCTCACGTGAGGGCAGACTGTTGGCATCGTCGTACTCCCAGAACCAGAGCGAGCACCAGTAGTCCATGACCATCTTGAGACGGTAGTAAGCGTTATCATGACGATAACGGGTGTCGTTGAGTTCTTGCTTCTCGCGATAGGTATCGACGAAGTCGTTGCTGTCGAGCATCGAGGTCTCGTTCTTGCCGGGTGTTCCCCAAAGGGCATAGCGGTTCTCCGTCAGTTTCTCGATAGACATCTGGAACTCGACATACTCGCGAAGGAGGATGTCGATCTTGGATGAGAGCCGTTGGAGCGTCTTAAACTCCTCAGACGATAGCGCAGCTGTCCATTGCGCCAGCTTCTGCGACATGAGAGAGGATTCGGTGGGGTGTGCCGCTTTCTGCTCTTTGATGGCACGGACACCGAGCATGTTCTTATCGGGAAGGAGGAAATGGTATATCTCGTTGGGGTTACGCTTGATGCGGTTATTCTTGAAGTGGAGTCGATGCGGTGCACGTTCCCACCACTCGGTAGGAATGAGTTTGTTGTTACGAGCGGGTTTACCTACCACTTCGGATTTGTCGTACACCTTGAGCCAAGCACCAATGACTGCATTACCAAGCGCAAGACGATTGGAGAAGAAAGGAGTCTCCATGTCTTTATGGATAACGTTAAGCCAGAGACTCAGTTTACCCAGTTCGATTGCGGTGGGGTTCAAGTCTACGCCATAGACATTATGGGTAGCGATATAGGCTTTGACTTTCTGGAGTTCATCGCGGTACTTATCGGGCTCGATACGCCATTTCTCCCGTCCTTGCTCACGCAGTTCTTTGCTTCGATAGGTGAGGTAGGCTTCAGCGAGTTGGTTAATGACCTCGTTCTGGAACGCTGCGGCTCCCATGGCCGGTTCGAGGATTTTCATGTTGAGCAGTTCGAGAGCCGATATCTCTCCTTTCTCGACGCGTTCGAGGATTCCCTTGAGGGTATATTTGACGGTACTGCGTGTGAGCACTTCGGGGGTGTAGTAACTGGCTGATTTCTGCCGGTCACGACCGTTAAGTCGATAGACGAAAGTGCCTTTCTTGAGGATGATCGGCATGCCGTCTTTATCAGTGAGCACTTCGCTGAGGTCGAACGCTTCGAAGCGACTATAGGGCACGAGGAAAGTGCCGTCTTGCGGAGTATCAGCTTTGTGTACCTCGATATAATCTTCTTCGGCATAGAAACCGCGATATGCGAGCAGACTCTCATAGACGCTACCTAATTGGTTGACGCCGAGGTTGGCATAGGAGATACGTCCACATTTGCCATCCCGATTGGAGAGTGAGAGGGAGCGTATAATCTCTTGCCATTTCTGGTTGCGCAGTTTGACCCCGTTGAGGTGGTTCAGTTTAGAGTCATCGAACATCGGGCTATCGATATGGATGACGCGGAAAGCTTTGGTCTCGACACCCTCGTTGATGCCATGACTGAGCATGTAGAAGAGGTTCTTGATGCTGTCGTCGAAGAAATAACCGTCGCGGCTCTGCTGGCTGACGAGGTTGACTTGCTCAAGGTCGCGAAGCATATCGAGGGAGTAGCCTTTGTTATAGACCTCATCGTTGGTAGGAAGGATCTCCAGTTCCTGACGGCTCTCAGCATAGAAGATGAAGAGGAGTCTATAGACGAGGGTGAGGCAGTCATCTTTAACTTCGGCTTCGAAGCGATCGTCGGTCTCGTCGTAGGTGCCATCCTCCTGTCGTTTACCGAAGGGCTGATGCGCGACGTTCTTCATGTAATAGAGCGCTTCGTTTGCGATAGTCTCTACGGCTTTGACGACACCTTGCTTGAGGTCTTGGGTGACCGAATAGGCGTTGCGGTAACTATCCTCGATGAGGGAGGACATAAGCAGCGTCTCACTGTCGGCAGCAAGGGTGTCCTTGCAGACGAGCAGATGGAAGAGGGCGTAGTAGTTACGGAAGGCCGATATGCTTGCTTGCGAGAAGAGTTCATCGAGCGAGAAGATGAGGTAACTGCCGCGTGCCCATTTATCTTGGTCAAGGAGCATAACCTTGCTACCCGCTAACATGAGGATGTATTGCGGACGTTTCTCTTCGGGCATGAGGAAGATCTGGCTGACCGCTTTGTTGATGACGGAAGGCGAGATACGCTCATGCTCTTTGTCAAAGGTGAAGACGGACTCCCAATGACTGGCGGAATAACGCTGATGCGGCACTTCGCCATCGTCGTACTGCTGCTGGAAGAGACCTGCGGGTTCATCTTCGCCGACCTTGATAAGGGGTCGCATCTCCATGATGAGCATTTGGACTTTGTTATGGGTACGGAGGATATTCCGGACAGGGATGATCTCCGCTTTGTCGCCATCTTCGCTGACGATATATTTCTCGTTATAGCCTTTGTCTTCAGGGTCATAGCCAAGAATGGTAAGCAGACGCTTGTGGAACTCGTTGGTTCGTAAGATTGCATCTTTGATACGCGGGTTCTGGTTGACGATGAAGTTCTTGTATTGGGTATAGTGCTCCTTGAGCTGTACATAAGGCGGACAGAGTGCCTTCATCTGGTCGTCATTATAGTCGGCCAGTTGTTGCACTTTCTTGAGGAAGTCTTCGCCAAAGTAATCACTTGGGAAGTAATCACCAATATTCTCAATAAACCGATATTTTACGTTTTCTGCCATAGTGCTCATCAATTATAGAAAACAGCCAAGGGGCGAATATAAGGTACGTTATCCAGGGTGAACATATCGCGATAGAACATGCTATTCTTGTCGCGGATTGTTTCGATCTCTTGCAGTTCTTTATCTTTGGTGCGGCGTGTTATCTGCACTTCCGAACCATCGAAGAGGGTGTTCTGCACAGCTCGTTCACTCTCGTCAGCCCACCGTTTCACTTTCTCGTTGTATTTGGCGAGATAGTTCTGCATGCGGTCACGCTGTTTAGCCTGCTGGTCGATGAGGTATTTCATCTGACCATGCTCAACGGCTTGAGGTAGGAGCGACTGGGCGAGTGCCAGTTCGGAGTCCGTTACCTGCATGCCGTAGAAGGGCTTGTCGATGGGGTGCTGCGCCATGAAGTCAGCCAGCGAGACGGGTGTCTCAACGAGCGAACCATCGGGACGAACCGAGACGACGAAGAACTTACTCATGATGGAGTGTCCGAGACCGTTGGACTGACTGCCGTAGAAGAGATAGTTGATGGTGCCTTGCGGAACGAGGTCGGTCTTGACGACGCGTGCTTCGTTCTTGGGGACGCTGGCGGTCAGCTTAGTGATCATATACTGGATGATGGGGTGCAGGTCGTAAAGGAGCTGCATCTCTGCCCAGCGGTTGTCGTTGGTGCGACGGCTCTTCTCGATGGAGTCCATGATCGCCTTTTTGTCGGCACAAAGGCAGAAGGAGCTGCGTACAGGCAGGGCTTCCTTCGGCATGTCGAAGAGGACTTCCTTGAGTTCACGGCTGTAGGGGATATCGAAGTACGGTGCTCCGGTGCCGGTCTTGAGTTCGACGGGCGTGTCGTGGAGCGCACCTTCGTTGCGAAGGGTGTCGAATAGTTCCTGATAGAAATGCATATCGTCCTCGTAGAGGGACATGCGTTTCTCGATCATCTCGCGGTGGGTGACCGGCGGAGTGGATTGGCTCATGAGGGCGAAGAAATCGCCGAAGCCTTCTGCTTGCGGTGCTTCTGCCGGTTGGTCAAGGAAGTTGACATTGCCGGTGAGGATTGCATCGGACACGGCACGTTCCTCCTTGTCCACGCTGTAGAGATTCATGACCTGCATGGCATCACCGAGGGTGTTATGCACCTCTTCCTCTTTGCGTTTGAGGCGGTCGATGATGGTGAAATCGGTCTTGAGCTGTTCTTCGTCGGTGTTGGCGACGAGGTAGTAGATATTCGGGGTCTGCTGCTGGCCGTACCGGTCGATACGTCCATTGCGCTGTTCGAGCGTGATGAGCGACCACGGGATATCGTAGTTGAACATGTTGTGGCAATAGAAATGGAGGTTGACACCTTGCGAGCCGGAGTCGCTGCTGAGGAAAACACGAATGGGGCTGTCGGCTTTGCCGAAGTCAGCGACCATGTCCTCTTGCTCCACATCGCTGAGCGAACCATCGAAGACGCGCACTTGTTCATCGCGCAGACGGAAGTCGGCTTTGAGGCGTTCTTCGAGGAAACGGAGGGTGTCGATACGTTCGCTGAAGACCACGATACGTTCGTTCTTGTTCTCCGACCAGATCTTCTTTAGTTGCGCATTGAAAGCGGCGTACCGACTGTCGATACCCATGGTGACGATATCCGACATGGCCTCATAGAGTTGGGTGAGGTTGTCGTCTTCATTTTCTCTTCTCTCAATACGGCTCTTCAATGTGCTAATAGCTGCGGCAGGCGAAGAGAGGAAGGACTTGAAGATCTGCACGGCGAAGAGTGCGTCGGCACGGTCTTCGTCATGGAGCAGACGAACTTTGAGCTGGTTCTGGAGGCGGAGGAAGTTGAGTTCCGCTTCTTCGAAATGAATAGGCACGGAGTGTACTTGCCGTTCCTGGAAATTACTGCGCACCTGCTGGTCGAGGATGTCCTTCTTGAAGCGGCGCACGTAGTATGGTTCGACCTCCGCCTGTCCGTACTTGCCGTTACGCGGAATGGCGATGGGGTCAAGCATGTTGATGAGATTGGCGAAGGACTTAGGGTTGCCGTTATGGGGTGTGGCAGAGGTGAGGATGAGACTATCGCACCGACCGGCGAGGAACTGCGCTAAGTCACCACGAAGGCTAGCATCGTTGGCGACGGTGTGGCACTCATCAATGACGATGATGTCCCAGCGCGTTTTCTCGAGCCATCCACGGAACTTACCGTTGTTCTTGAGCGTGTCGATGGAGATGATGATCTTGTCGTAGAAATCGAAGGGGTTCTTGTTCATCGGTATCTCGGCACGGATCTTATCCACACCGTAGCTATCGAGACGCATCAAGGGGATAGCGAAGCGGGTCCAGAGCTCTTCTTGGAACTGCGCCAAGATAGACTTCAACGCGCAGACGAGTATACGTTGTCCGCGCCCGCGACGAATCATCTCAGAGAGGAAGATACCAACCTCGATCGTTTTACCGAGACCGACGCCGTCAGCAATGAGCAGACGAGGACGGGGCAGTTCGAAGGCTTTGAGGGTCGGTTCGAGTTGGTACTCAGAGAGGTTATAAGCACCTTTGTCGGCGATGATGATCTTGTTGGAGAAATAGGCATTGTTGCGTATTTCTGCTTCGAGCAACAGGCGCGTTTTCTTGCACTGGGTGTCCGTTTCCGGCACTAGTTGAACAGTGGTCGGGTCGACCACAGCGATGTCTTTCTCGATGTTAGTGTCGAAGATATAGGAGTGGTTTTTAACCAACTCGCTCAGTCCCCAGCAATGCAAAAACGCATGCTGCGCGTCATAGGCGTCTACTCGAACGATACGGAATTCTTCCTCGCGTACCGTGATTCGTTGTCCCGGTGAATAGTTCATCTTTTTCTTAGTCGTTGTTTGCAAATTGCCGCCTTAAAATTTTGAGGAATGTTTCATTTCTGGCAGCTGCATCGTTCGCCATTGCATCAATATCCATGATAAATGTATTAGCAATAACCACTTCGTCCGTATTAACATCTACAGCCACTTCCTTCTCGTTATAGAAAACTTTTCCTTTTGAGAATAAAGGTTTATACTTATTGGTTTTTAAATGCAGAATATACTCATCTATACATTCCACCACTCCATAATACCATATCCGTTGAATGCGCTTGTTGTAATACTTATACAGACTGCGTGCACGTTCCTCCAACTGCGTTTCCACTACGGAAATTCGTCCCGAATCAATACCCTTCTTCTTCAGTTCGACAATAACTACGTCCACTTTTGTATCTTTGTCAGCCGGATTCCCTGAGAAGAATAAAGCAATATCCGGTCGACCATTTTCAGATTCTTGAGATGCTTCACCGTTGGTAAGAATAGATATCACATCCGACATTTCTTTGTCACTCAACACAGTCGAATAACTCATGAACTTATCATCCAGAATCCATACATTATTGACATATAAGTCATCCGATAAATTCTCCTCTTTAAATTCATTAAATCGTGGCGCAATTAAATTATGAAGATCATATTCTGAATTGTCCGGAGAAAGGCTTTTCATTCTCTCAATAATCCGTTGACGGAATAATATATATTCAGCCAGCGAACGTGCGGAGAGTGCTAATGTCTTTTGGAATTGCTCTTCTGTTAATGTAGAGGAGGCGCCAAGAATTTCTTTTTGGTCATTGAAGAATCTGTCTTGAGCTTTCTTAAGGACATCATTGCGAGAGGCATATCCGATAGCTTTGGTATCGAAATAGCCCTGCAAATGAGGATATACTCTACATAGATATTCTTGACTTGCCTTATTTGCCTCAACAACCTTGGGAACATCTCTATTAATAATATCTGCTATCGCTTCGCGGAATGTCGTCTTAATACTCCCCAAGTCTGTATTGGTAAGATTCAGAGCCTGACGAGACGCATTGACAAGACTTTCATCATGAGATTTCACGATTAACAGAAATATCATTTCATAGTCTGCCGGTTGATTCTCAGGATCGATGACCTCAATCGGGATTGTTCTATCATCAACCACAATTCCAGTGATGATATGCGCTTCTTCCGCCGGTACTTCCTTGATTGAATAATACATGTCAATGGAGGTGAACAACCCCATAGGGTATTCCAAGGGATATTCCTTGAAGTTCGGTATATCAGACGTTCGAATAATCTCGGATTTGGTTATCCCATCGAATACAGCAGTGATATTAATGGAGATATCTTTGCCAGCAATTTTTTCTTTATAAAGACGAGGATAAAAACAATCTAGTATAGCTCTCTTGAGATATGTAGGACGCACAAATTCATTGTTATGCAATTTCTCCCCCGAGAAATGAGTCATTCGGAAAGTTGTGCCGTTCTCTTGATGCTCACACGGCTCGATTGTTTCGCCCATACTTTTCTGGAAGGATTCAGAGAAGACGAAAGAACGATGATTGGTATTCCTAAAGACGCTCTCCACACGAACCTCATCGAAATAGCACAAATACACCAATCGACCAAGTCCTTTATGACTTTGTTCCTCAACATCAAATAACTTACTGAATTTATCATAACGAGGTTCATCGATTCCCACGCCATTGTCCTGGATCTCCAAGGATAGATTCTGCAATTGAATCGTTTTATTATTATCTCGTGTTCCTTGAATTTTGATATCAATAGCTGAAGCCCCTGCATCTAACGCATTAGCAATTGCCTCAAAGTATATCATCTCAAACGATGAGCTTGAGAAGAACATTTTCACGGCTTTCTTAATATTGACTTCCATAATGTTAGATTTTGCTATATTTTATCATTTTAGTTTTCTAAAACGCTATTGGAGTTCGGAGAGGAACCGAATGAGTTCCTCAAAGGATGGTGCGGCATGGTAGAAGTTAATTATTTGATTAGTCTTTATTATTCTCCGGAATGATTATCTCCCAATGACCTTCTTTCCGACCATCTACGCGACGAAGAAGCCCTTGTTGCTGGAGTTTGCGTATAATTTTACGTATTCCGCTATCTGAGAGTGATAACACATCCATCATTCTTGGAATGGTTATTGTAGGATTCGCAGAAATTAAACGCAGAATCTTATCTTCATTGCTTTCCGTTACTCTTTCCGTTACTCTTTCCGTTACCGTTACTTTTTGAACTTCATCAACCCAATTATATTGCACAATCATGCGGACATAATTATCGCCAAACTCAAAGTTGTCTTTGGTATATTTACGCATGATACGTTGCATTCCTGATCCAAGCGACTCAACCATTTCTACATCACGGAAGACACGCATCAATTCACGATTGCGCGGTAGGCTTACTCCATTGAAGAAGTCTTCACGCGAAAGACCTTGTGGAATGCGTCCGATGGATGTTATCTCCAAATGGTCAGAGAATAGTTCAATCTTCGAAGGCGCGCCATATATGTAATCATTATGCACGATAGCATTGATAACAGCTTCGCGGATAGCCAGCCTGTCCCATTGCGGAGTGTCTATACGACGAGTCGGAGTAATAACTGAAGATACCTTGTTCTCTACATCCAATTTATCCAATACCTTTTGTGTAGCGGTCAGCAAGCAGCAGTAGCCATATTCGTTGTTGGAAATAAGTTCGTATCGGTCTGTTCCTGCATATTTAGCCAACTTCATGGAGTTACCATTCTCGTCTGCCAACAAGTATGCTACGTAGTTGAGTTTGCCATCATCCGTAAGCAGATCCAACGAACGAAGGAAATTATCATTCAGTTGCATTCCTTTCTCTGCATAGTAAATGCGTAGTTGGGCAAACGAGAGATCTTGACGTGGCGATACTACATTCTTTAACGAGTTATGCACGCGGTGTGTATAGAGGTCGTCAATCTGCTCTTGCGTCATTGGTTCCGCCGCTGTGCCAATACGGATGAAACATCCTTTTGGAGAGAGACCGTATTGCTTTTTGTAATACGGTTTCTCAGTTCCGCTAGAAACGAAAACTTTAATGACGGGTTTCTCATCTATACGTTCTACTGTTACGTCAAAGAGTCCCATCGGAGTTGGCAGGATTCCGTCGCGAATACGGTTCTTGATAGCAAGCATATCGCCATCAATATCCTTAATATCAACAGGCTTGCCACTATCATCTACACCAATGTAAATAATGCCACCTTCACGATAGTTTAGGAAGGCTACAACTTCCTTTTCGATGTCCAATTCGCGAGTCAACTCGCGCTTAAATTCTATGCGGTTTGTCTCTATCATACGCGCTTATGCCTGTATATGTGTGCGGCGCGCACACAAAATCGGCTGCAAAGTTACAAAAAATAATTGACATACACAAATAATTTTGTACTCTTGTACAAATATGATCAAAAAACTCGTCTGAAAAGGTCAAAGGCAGTTTGCGCTGCCCTTGCTCAATTCCGGAAGATGTGACCATCGACCTCCGTGTAATCGCCACCGGTATCAAGGTTGCGCCATACTGCCGAATAATCAATGCAGCATTGCAGCCACTGCGGCAAGTTCTTAAAATAGCCGCATTCCTCGCACAGGTACTCGGCGAAATCTTCTGCGCTCTCGTACTTGCCCTCGTAGCGCTCCTCGAAATCTTCGAGCGTGCCCTCATCCCAATAGGTAAGATACGCTTCGTATGCTTCACGCTTTTCCTCGCTCAGCTCGGCATAAGCCTTGATTTTATCAAACGTGCTTTCGCCCATGCAGCCCTCGCAATACCACTGCTCCGGGTAGTGCTCGTAATCTTGGAACATGAGTTCCGGCTCGGCTTCGTTGGCGTGCAAGCGGTTGCAAAACTCCATAAAATCGTGGTAGTTCTCAAAGGTGGACAAATCAATCCACATGCCGTAGAGACTGCCGTTGTTGTACTTGGCATAGGTGCCACAATAGACTGCCGGGTTGCTGTTCTCATAGTGTGCAGCGTGCTCGCGGATTTCGTTCTTCGTTAATGGTTCTCTGTAGTTCATAATGCTAAATTTTTGAAAGTTATTAAAATACGTTTATATTGGCGGCTCTCATAGCCATCATATTATCAAGGGCTTTTTGTTGTGCGCGCTCCCATGCGAGCTCTCGCTCTAACTGCTTATACAGCCAAGCACCACGACCGGACATCAAATCGCGTTCGAGTTCCTGCTGCGCTTTGAAATCCTCCACACTGCAAGTGTATCGTACCATTTCTTTAACTATCTCGCTCTTGGGGCTTTCTACAACGGGAGCGGCTACGGATGATTCGCTCCATAAAAGAGGGAGTTCTAACTGACTTTGCTGATGTGAAATGTGCTTGTACATAATTGCTGAATTTTATTTACGGTGCATTCGAAGTGCTTTAGTGAGATTGGTTGCAAGACTCGACCGACAAATACTACCGTCAGCGTGTGGAGATTTTTCGAGGCGACTTGTATAGCCTTGCTTATCGAAAGAAAGTAGTAACTTCGCGCCGGAAATAGAATCAGCAGGACAAGCACGTCAGCAGCAAAGCATGAACTTCCTATGGAGTGAACCATCTGCCGCTTTCGGGAAAGCCACAAGAGAACAGCACGTGTGTCAGCATGTAGAGGGCAAGATCAACGTGGTAACCTTGCCCGTTTCCGCGCCGCGAGCACCATAGAAAAACAAAATGGATATAGGACACATACATTTTGACGTTCACATCGTTAACAGCGTACACAACATTGATTTACAGGCATTTAAGCAAAATAACATATCGTTAACAATGTTAATATTCTTATAAAATGTTAACAATGTTTACAAATGTTAACGGATGTTTACTTGGTCTATGCGTGTAAAGTGCTGATAATAAGCGATGTGTACAATGTTTACGATGTTAATGCGTATGCCCTGGCAATAGATAGTCCACCAAAGGACATGAAAAAAGCGCACAACCAATGGTCATGCGCTTCCTCTCTTATGCGGTTTGTTCATCCGGAATGGTATCCTCAGGAATCAGGTTGATGTCGTATTGCTCAACCAGTTTGTCGTAGTCGAAACAATAAGAGAGTTCCGTGCTGGACTTTTGAATATTACGAGTGTTACCTCGTTCGTCCGTTTTGGTTTCATACTGTTGCACTCCTTGGATGATATCCTTATAGCGCACAATCTTCTTTCCGAGATAGGAAGGACTGTTCTCCAGATAGTACTCCAGTGAGTTCTTCGGCAGCAGCGGTTCGCCGGTACGATGTCCGTGCATGGTGTATAGTTGAGCGGTCTGCTTGATCTTCAGATAGAGCACTCGTTGGGGTTGCTCGAAATGGCAAATCCCGCGATCACGGGTGTTGAGTTCAGAGACATACTCGACGCGGTAATCGCCTTCGTACGCAAGGTTACCTGCTCCGCGGAGGTAGCTGACGGTGTCCCAATAGGTAGCCAACTCGTTGTTCTTCTTGGTCTGCCGGTTTTGGTGGAGCGCGCCGTCAATGACTACGCGCAGCAGGTCTTGGTACGTGAATGGCAAATCGAGTGACGAACGAAGTGCATAGCAGGCAGCGAGAGGTACAACCCAGTTCCGCAGGATACGGTCTTCTACCGGCGAGTTCTGCAGCGCATCACGGAGATCATCAAAAGCACGATTATACGCTTCACGAAAGTTGGACTCAAACTGCGGACGATGACGCAGGATCTCCAGCGTCAAGTGCGTGCAACCCAACTTGCGGAGATTGACCAACTGTTGAAAGCGTTCCTTAGCATCATTGGAGAACTCGGACTTCGGGAAGCTGAGGAAGATAAAGCGTGAGAACAAGGCGATGTCGGCTGTAGCCATCTCCTGACCGGTGATGATAATACCGGAGTTAACCTTGGTTACTTCACGTTTCTTATCCTTATCCATATTCATACGGTTACGCCCGGTGCCATCCCAGAGACCTTTGAGGAACTCACGTTTGTCAAGGTCTATGCCGTTCTTGAACTCATCCAGATGAACAAGCGCATTGGCACATTGCGCGACAGCGTCTGCCAATGCAGGAAGAGTAGAGTTCTGGATGTTCGGAGGCGTGTTCTCGCAGATGAAGAACGACATGAGACTATGACCGAGTTCAGACTTACCAGATCCTTTCGGACCGAAGATATTCAGCATCGGGAAGAACTTGGTCTGCGTCACAATGATATCGCGGAAGAGTGTCGCTAACAAGAATGAGAAGGCAATCATGGCATTGTTGCCAAAGACAGAGATTAGTTGCTCAACGTATCGGCGAAGCGAAACGGCTCCGGTGTTCCGATGGACAAAGCTGCGTTCAAACTGATACAATTGGGTATCGTGCTTGTAGATAGTGGACAATGCGGGTAAGTATTGGTTGCCGAGTTCCGGGAGACGTACGATACCATATTCGTCCACCGGGTACCACGTACCATTAGCAAGCACTCCATTACCGAACGCATAGAATCCCGCAGATTGCCAGCCGAGTTGGTCGATACGGGTGGCGGTCTCGGTGTTTTCGTAGAGATACATCTTCAGTTGTGTCAACCGTGCAGCAGATGCCGTCCAGAGGTAGTTGCCGAGACCTTCGATACGTTGAGAGAACTTCTGCATACTCGTCAGATCTTCCTGTTTGAGTTCGATGATTTCTTTCTGGCCGCGCATGTTGGTCAATTCGAAGATACGCACAGCATTGATGGAGTCGCGGATGTGGAAGAGCGGACGAAGGACGAAGTTCGACCACGAGAACATCTTACCATCTGCGCCCAGCGAAACGTAATGGTTATCCACTTGCTGGAAGCCGTAGTGCTCCAAGAGGTCTTGATTGGATGGCGTAGAGGTATCACGCAGCTGCGCTTCCATCTTGCGTTGTACAGCGGCACGAACGGCTTTGTTCCATGTACTACGACCCGGGACAAGCTTGATAAGTTTGTCGATGTACAGGTTACGTTCGTGCTCTTGGTCACAAAGTGCTACGACATTGGCAATATCGTCAATGATGGAGATACTAACCTCCGCATCGCCTGCATCCAGGATGCGCTTGTCTGCGTACCAGATGACAAAATCTTCTTCGGGTAACTCGTTGAAGATACGCTCGTTCTTGCAATACGAATCGGGATCATTCTTCTGACCATCGGCGCCCAATGGTATCTCACGGACAACCACTTTGAAACCTGCGGCCATCGCGTTACGACCGGTCATCATCACTTTCTTGATACCCGTGCCGTAATGCTCGGAGATATTGTGCCGATCGGCGTCCGGCAGGAAGCACAAAGTGGTAGCGTAGCGTCTAAGAAGGTCGAGTTGTTGACTTGTCCAATCAGAACCAAGCGAAGCCACCGCATTGTCGATGCCGATAGATTGCAGACGAAGGACGTCCGGCGCTCCTTCGACCAGATAGAAACGACCTTCTTTGGCGGCTGCAGGCCATGCTTGCTCAATGCCGAAGATGGAATTGCTTTTCTGATAGAGCACGTTATTGGACGTGTTGAGATACTTGGGTGTGTTCTCATCGTTCGACATCGTACGCGCGGTATATCCAATAATACGATTGTATTTGTTCCGGATAGGAATCATGATACGACCACGGAAGAAGTCGAATTCCTGATGCGTTTTGTCCGAGTGTTTAAGCAGCCCCATCGACTGGAGTAAGGGTAAAGAAAGTGCTTCCTTTTGTGCGTATTTCTGCAAGCCTTCCCAAGCATCATAGGCATAGCCTATACCGCTTTCTTCAACGAGGTCGATACCCCAACGTTCGGAGGCGTATTCATAAGCAGCACGGGCTTCCTCGTCCTGGTTATGGATGTTCGCCACATAGTACTTCTGAACGACCTCATAAGCAATCAACATGGACTCACGTTGTTTATCCTGCTCTTGCTTCTCAGGAGTTCGTTCGCGGGTATCTTCCTCGACAGGGATGTTATGCTTCTTCGCAAGGAAACGAACGGCCTCTATGAACGAAAGCTTCTCCTTTTTCTCGATGAAGGAGATGGCGTCACCGCCTTCGCCGCACGCACCAAAGCAATGCCACGTGTTGCGCACCGGATCAATATGGAAAGACGGCGTCTTTTCATTGTGCAACGGGCAGCAGCACTTGAACTTACGTCCGGACGATTGGAGCGTGGCATAATCAGAGACAACGTCTTTGATATTCACCTGCAATCGGACTAATTCTATTGTGCGATTTGATAGCATATTAGTTTAGGATTTTTAGAGGGTAATAGAAAGTTGGAACATGTCCAACTCTCTACATGGATTAAGAATTAAGGTGTTGCTTTGCATAGTACTTTTCGACGAACCGCTGCTGCGCACGATCCTCGTTACGATAGTGATTCAGGATTTGGTTGATAACCTCGTCCTCCAACTTGGTTACATTCGCATGCTCGCACTTGTAATAGAAAGTGGAATTACTCCATCCTGTACGCTGCATGACTACACGTTTGAACTGGCGTCTCCGACTGCCGGTCAATTGAAGATAATAACGTTTAAAGGTTTTCATATAGGTTGGTTTTTAGTTTATTTGGCTTAAAAATGCTAATTTTATACAAAATTTGCGTATTATATTTGCGTATTTGCAATTTTTGTTGTACTTTTGTGGTGCAAAATTAGTGCTTTTCGGTGACATACCCAACGAATTTAACATTAAATGCGTATTATTATAGCATTTTAGTAATTATAATACGCAGATGCGCACTATAATTACTTTTTGAAACAAAAACCTATGTACGACGGAGATGCAATCAGGCTTTTATTAGCCAAACAGAAGAAGTCACAGCGAGACTTATCTATGGCTGTGACCGGTAAACCCAACAGTAGTTTGCATAACCTTTATAAGAATCCTACGGCCTCGACAATAGAGAAGGTTGCAGACTTCTTTAATGTAACTATCGACTCCCTGTTTGTGCGTACGCGTCAACCGATTGATTACGCGACGGAGACAGATATGGAGAATGGCTATCTGAAGAAGCTAATCCAATATCAAGAGACCACCATCAATGCTTCGCAATTATTGGATGACGCCAACAAGTACATGCTGGAGCAGTTAAAGCATCGTGTGGCAGAACTGGAGAGCCGGTTGAAATATATTCAGAATCATCCGGAGGCTATTGGTGAGTTAGAGCCGCTACCAGAGTTCAACTTGATAGTTCCATATATGCAAAGTGTAGGGGAAACGCAAGTATATACCAACCTTACCGAGAAGCAGAAACGTGAGGCAAAGGCACGCGCCAAGATACATAAGAAGTATCAGAAGAAAATTCTTGAACCAAAAATCAAGAAAGATTTAGAGGATGCCGGGCAATAACTCCTTTTAAAATACATATGCGCGCGTGTGTGAATTTTGCGAACCTGGTAAAATGGTATTCAAACCGTTGGAACGCTTTCGATCATGGAGAGAAGACGAAAAGTATACGAAAATTAACAAAATCGTGCTAAGTTTGCATTTTTATGCCCCAAAATTTGCACATGTTAAATATTTTATGTACCTTTGCAGTCGATTTGGATGGAAAGGAAATGACCCAAAATCTGCCCAAACCGTCCTAACGTAAAATGATACTTGAAATTGCTAACTAACTGATTGATAGTCAGGGAGAAAAATGGGATTCCAACTCAGATTTCGTGTGAGTTCGAGTCTCATCCTGCGCACAAAAAATGACATATAATTTGCATATGTCATTTTTTTTTTGTAATTTTGCACTCGCGTTCATCAACAAGCCGGTTGATGCCTCCGTTCAAAGAACAGCAACAATGAAAAAGACATTCTTTTTATCCGCATTCATAATGTCCGCGATGTGCGCGAGTGCGCAAATCCAGAGCATATTAGGAGACTGGAAGACAGTAGATGACAAGACAGGCGAGAAGAGGTCTGTCGTGACCATTTACAAAGGGTCGGACGGTTTGTATTACGGCAAGGTCAGCAAGCTGCTGATGTATCAGGAGCTGGATTTGAAATGCGAGGCGTGCAAGGGCGAAGACCATAACGCCCCGATAGAAGGGTTGGTGATTATCCGCGGAATGAGAGCGGAGAACGGTCAGTTGGCAGGCGGAAAAGTATTAGACCCGGAGAGCGGCAAGTTCTACTACGGAAAGATTTACATGAAAGACGGCAAGTTAGTGCTTCGCGGGAGTCTGGACAAACGCGGTTTTTTAGGACGAAACCAAGAATGGATAAAATGAGACTGATATTTGCATCCAATAACGCACACAAGTTAGAGGAAGTGCGGAAGATCATGCCTGCGGGCGTGGAGGTATTGAGTTTGAGCGAGATAGGTTTTCTGCATGAGATAGAGGAGACCGGTACCACTCTGGAAGAGAACAGTCTCATAAAGGCTAAAGCCGTTTATGACTGGTTGCTGGCGAATAGCAGATTGGTTATTGACGGTGTGTTTGCGGATGATACGGGACTGGAGATTGCGGCTCTTGATGGCGCACCGGGAGTGTATTCGGCAAGATGGGCTGGGAGTCCGGAAGCGAACCGTCAAAAGGCGTTGGCAGAATTAGCCGGCAAGAGCAACCGCGGGGCACAATTCCGCACGGTTATCACGCTTATGAGTCCCCCGGCAGCCAGCCGACAGCCGTCAGTCATGCAAGTAGAAGGGGCAGTACACGGACGGATTGCGGAAGAGGAATACGGCGAAGGCGGATTCGGATACGACCCTGTGTTCATTCCGGAAGGTTATGACAAGACCTTCGGCGAGTTACCGGCAGAGGTAAAGAACAAAATCAGCCATCGCGCGCGGGCATTGCAGAAACTGGCGGATGCACTAAACATGCACAAAAGTAGCACTAAATAAGCACAACATACCGATAAAGTGTCGGAAAAAATGACAAAAGTATCAATGAAACACCGCAGATACATAGCCGTAGCATGGCTATTAGGGATTGTCCTGTCTTCCTACGCAGGCAAATGGACTACGCATTTTGCCTACAACAACGTGTCGCAGATAGCGATGAGTCCGGACAAGGTCTATGCCGTCTCGGACGGTAACTTGTACAGTGTCAACAAGACGACCGAAGAGATGGAGGTGTATAACCGCCAGTCCGGTCTGCACGGAACAGGAATCACCTGCATCCATTATGACGAGTTGGGCGAACAGTTGATTATCTGCTACTCGACCGGAAAGATCGATATACTCTCGTCCAACGGTGTGCAATATGTCGGCGGTCTGTACGACAAAGACATGACGCAGCAGAAGACCATTTATAATGTGACCATCTCCGGCCGTACCGCTTATTTGGCGACCCATTACGGCGTACAGACGATGGATCTGCGCGAGCATAAGATGGTGGACAGCTACTGGCTTCGTCCGGGCGGACTGGAGACCGTGGTGAAAGACGTGAAACTGACGAGCGACAGTATCTATGCGTTCACGGACGACAGTCTGTTCTCGGCATCGAGGCAGGATAACATAGTGGATTATACGGTTTGGAAGCGCGAGCTCCGCAACGGGCGTATCAGTCCTGATGCCGACAAAGGGAAACATTACCAGGACGCCAACAGCCACTGGAACAGCGGCAATACCGAGGGCATCATTCGCTACACGGCGACAGACCGGCTGACCTATAAGCCGAATGGCCCGATCGTGAATACACCTTATCGGATAACAGCCACGCAGGGAGAGGTTTGGGTAGTGCCGGGCGGAAGATGGGATGTACAATATAATCGCCCCGGACATGTAATGCATTACGACGGGACACAGTGGATCAATATAATGGCTGATACGATCAAAAAGAAGACCAACACGCCGGTTCTGGATTTCATGAATGTAGCAGTTGATCCGAACAATAAGAATCATTACTATGTAACCAGTTATGGAACAGGACTTTATGAGTTTGACCATGATACGTTGGTTAGACATGAGATTGCAGGAGAGAATAATCCAATGGCATCTGCCGCCGCTTCCAATCCTAGTCAATATACACGACTCGATTGGGCTACCTTTGATTCGATCGGGAATCTATGGTTTATCAATTCCGGTCGCTTATCTCAGCGGCAATGTATTGATGCAAACGGAGTATGGAGCGGATTAGATCTGATGGTAAATGGTAGCAATTTCCATTTAGCCACTCCAGGTGGTCTAATTATTGATAAGAAGAGGCCTTATCACAAATGGATGAGTACTGCGCGATATAATACAATGCTTTGCCTGATTGATGAGAACGGCACTCCTTTTGACAGCTCCGACGATAGAACCATTACCCGTTCCGAGTGGACCGATCAACATGGAAAAGGATTTGCTCCCGGGTTTATTTATGCCATGCTGCAAGATGGCAAAGGGCGGATTTGGATTGCAACAGAAACAGGCGCCGCATACATATCTCCCGAGACTGATTATTTCAGTTCTGACGCCATCACCCGACCGGACATAACCGATGAAAGTGGAGAAAACCCCATACAAACCTTATCTTTCTCATCCATCTGCGAAACACCGGATGGTGAAATCTGGTTAGGGTCTGAAAATCTGGGTGTATATGTTCTCAATAGCAGTTGCACGGAAATAACTGCACATTATACCACCGACAACTCTGCCATGCCATCCAATGACATATTGTCTATTGCCAGTGATGAAGAAGGAATCGTATGGATAGGCACATCCGAAGGCTTGACCAAATACGAGCCTGACCAATCAGGAGAAGGTCTGACTAATATTCATGAACAAGAAAGCAGTCAATTGGACAACGGCGACATGCTGCAATGGAAACTGCATTTCTCCTATACCGACGCACAAGAAGTGGCTGCTTCCCCAAGGCATATCTATGCTTTAACCCAGGGATCCATTTTCTCTGTAGATAGGGCGGATGACACGATGAAGCAATGGAGCAAAGCAAACGGTCTGAACGGTGCTACGATCGCCCACATTGCATACGATGCTCGATCCGGCAAACTGATTATCGGCTACGCGGACGGCCGGATTGACTTATTGAGCGACGACGGCACAGTCGAACAAATGCCGGATATATACATGAAAGCCGGCTCGGTCGCCGTTACCATCAACAGCATCTATACCGGAAGCAAGTATGTATATTTAGCTATGCCATTCGGTATCATTGCTATTGATCCAAGTAAGGCGGAAGTGACTGACACCTATTATATCGGTAGTAATGCCGCTTCTGTCGAAGTACAACAGATTGTAGAAACGGGTGATTCGCTGTATGCTTATTCGTATGACCGGCTGTATAGAGCATCCAAGAAGGACAATTTAATAGATTACTCGTTCTGGAAAAGCAGTCTCATTCCATTGGAAAAAGTGCAACACGCAGTTGTCTATAACGGGCATCTGTATGCGCTGGACAATGATTCGTCGCTCTACCGGAACAATGGTAGTGTATGGAGCCGCGTAACATCCAAACGATTGCTGTGGGCTCATGTGAGCGGTAACCAGTTCCTGACATATGAGCCGGGAGTGGGATTGCTACGGATGGATGAAAACGAGCAGTTTACAGGTCTGACAGACCGCTATGCAGCCCAAGATGCTATCTATACTCTTGGCGAGTACTGGTTAGCGGAAGCAGGATATGGTTTGGTAAAATTAAGTAAAGAAGGGGATTCCTATTTCCATTCTGAAGGTCCGGCTAATAATTTCGGGTATAACCTGCAAGTGGCGCATAATCAAGTATATGTAGCACCGGGCGGACGATGGGCAACAGAGTTTGCACGTCGAAGCGGACTAAGCATATATGATGGCAATCAATGGAGAATCATTCCCCTCGACGATATCTGGAGAACCGGCCACGATGTGATTGACGTAGTAAGCTATGCAGTAGATGCCAACGATCCCGGTCATTTTTTCACAGCCACCTATGGTACGGGAGTTTTTGAGTTCCGTGACTATAAAGCGATTAACCATTTCGACAGCATCAATAGTACACTGCGGCGATCAGGCACTTCCGTAGGCGACTATTACTACACCCGTACCGACGGTGCGATGATGGACGAACAAGGCAATCTATGGGTACTGAACGCCACCTCGATAGGTCAACCTCTGCATATTTTGACTCCTGCCGGTCAGTGGCATGGTATGAGATTACGCAGTAACGGCACTGACCAAAAATTCACCACCCCCGGCGCTATCTGGACAGACCGCCGCGATAACCGCTATAAATGGATGATGGACCAACGGCACTCTCAAGGAGTTTTCCTCTTCTATGACAACGGCACGCCAACTGTCAACAGCGATGACAGGTGTATTAAGCGCAGTGTTTTTACTGACCAGAACGGCAACACATTGAGCCCGAATTACATTTTCTGTCTGACCCAGGATTTGAAGAACCGCACATGGATTGGTACTGATAAAGGAATTATTCTTATCCCCGCTGAGACGGATTTCTTCAAGTCCGATGCATGCAGAAGAATCATTATTCCGCGTAATGACGGCACCGGTTTGGGCGACTACCTGTTGGGAGACGAGCAAATCAAATGCATGGCGGTAGATGGCGGTAATAGAATGTGGATCGGAACAGCCAACTCCGGCGTTTATGTCATAGAGGACGACACGATTACTGTTTCGCATTTCACGGTAAACAACTCGTTGTTGCCATCTAATAGTATTCAGTCCATCGCCATTGTGCCGAGCACGGGTGAAGTGTTCGTAGGGACCGATAACGGTATTGCGTCCTACCGCGCCGACGCCAGCGAGCCGGTGAAGAACATGAGCAAGGCCTATGCCTACCCCAACCCTGTCCGTCCTGATTATGGCGGATATATTACCATTGCCGGTCTAATGGAGAATACCGCAGTTAACATTGTAGATGCAGGTGGCAATCTGGTATGCAAGACCAAGAGTCATGGCGGTACAGCCGTTTGGGACGGCAAGTTGCCGGACGGAAGGCGTGCTACAGCAGGTGTTTATACAGCACTTTGCAATTCCACCAACGGTAAAGCAGTAGTAAAGATATTAGTGATACGCTAAGATGAGTCAAGGATACGCAAAATACGTAATATGGGTAGTTTGCATGACTCTATGGGTAACCATCTGCTTTATTGCACCCGATTTCATTGACAACCCAATGGATAGTGTCCAATCGGTTCTTACTATCGGTGCATACCTTTGCGCATTAGGTATCGCTTCACTATGGATTGTTTACCTGACAGGTCTCAATAAATATATTTCCGACATCTGTGTCCCCATATTGGGTATAGGTGGTGCCGTGGTATCCTATTACCGCGTTGCCTTTCATGCCACTATCACGCCAATGATTATCGATGCCACTCTGCATACCAACGGTGGTACCATCGCCGGAGTCATCAGTTGGCAACTAATAGGATGGATAGCACTCCACATAGTAATAGCCGTCGGTTTTTGCGTATGGCGGCACCGTATAGCGTCCCCCTCTCATGTATGGTTGCACGCACTCGGAGGAATTGCTTTATTATTGATATATTATCATGCGAACGGACGATTGCAATCGTCTATCAATCAACGCTATCCGTACAACATAGTACATAATTTTGCGGAATACCATAAACAACAAATCCAACTAAATAGCGAGCGTACTACCATTCCCTATGAGGTTAAGGCATTGCCCGATAGTATAGATGTCGTGTTCGTCTTAGGAGAAGCAGCGCGCGCTGATCACTTACAACTCAACGGCTATGCCCGCGAGACCACTCCACTCCTTGCTGCACGGAAGAATATAGTCAGTTTCCCCCACATATACAGCGAGCCCACCTATACCAGTACGAGCGTTCCGATTATCCTCTCTCCGGCAGACAGTTTACACCCTGCGTACAGCGGTTCACATACATCATTTATAACCACTATGAAAGAATGCGGATTTAGAAGCGCGTGGCTCAGTAATCAAGATAACGGACGAACCTATGTGTCATTTATCCATGAGGCGGACACAATCATCTTCCCCAACGCATCTAAATCAGTTTTTGTCTTTGACCCCTGGTACGATGAGCAGCTATTACCACCGTTAGATAGTCTAATGGCATGTTCCCAGGCTCGTAACCTATATGTGCTGCACACCATAGGCAGTCACTGGTATTACAATCTGCACGTACCGGAAGAGCACATTCTTTTTACCCCTGTGACCACCGAACGTGTAATAACCAATAATACAAATGAACAGATAGTCAACTCATATGACAATACCATATTGTATATGGATATAATAGTGGATAGTCTGATTCAACGGTTAGAAAACCGTTGTGCCATATTATTCTATCTCAGCGACCACGGAGAAGCATTAGGAGAAGACGGCACGTATCTGCACGCAGCGGAAAACGAGGCACTTCATTATCCGGCTTGTTTTGTCTGGTACAGCGATGCGTATGCCCGACAATACCCCAAGAAAATAGAAGCACTAAAATCCAATAAAGGGAAGCGTTACCGTACTGATTTCTTGTACCATTCTATCCTTTATTCAGTAGGTATAGAGACTGAGAGTGAAGGGCAGACGAATATATTTACAACAGACAGTTTGTATGCCAGATAGCCAACGTATATCATGGGCAGATGCCATGAAAGGCTTATCCGCCATGATGGTGATGCTCTACCATGCTTCTTACCAACCGGAAGTAAAAACCATAGCGTATATATTATGCCTACCGGCATTCTTCTTTGTCGCCGGACTTTTCGCAAATACAGAGATGCCTCCGACTGCTTTCTTCAAGCACAAAAGCCTACGGCTATTGATCCCATATATTACGTTTGGTGTTCTATGCTGGCTATTATGGCTTGTTATCCGCCTCACACATGGCAATGAAGCGGAAGAAACAAGATGGTGGGTTCCACTATGCGGAATAATTTGCGGGAAGGTAGAGTTACTGGTACAGAACCGGCCTCTATGGTTTCTATGCTGTATGGTCAGCACAGAATGGATATATTATGCACTACGCAGAGTCCCTTCCCGGATTGTGAGGTGGTTCGGTGCATGTGTCATCGCTGCGTTGGGCTGCCTACTCGGCACCTATGGCAAAACAGGTGTATGGGAAATAACGGCAGCCATGTTAATGCTACCTGTGTACATGGCGGGAGCGGAATATAGTACCTTCTTCCGCGGGCGCATTAACAAGTTTCCATTTAGACGGCTTGCCACTATACTCATTTTCTCGGTTGTTGGCATCATCATTGGATATTTCTTCAATCCGGAGTTTCATATTTCCACCTGCGTAGTTGGAAATCCGATCCTCTTTTATTTAACGGCTTTCAGCGTAGTCGGATTTTGGTTAGCCGTCACAGCCATAATGGACAAATGGACAGGAACACATAAGTGGTTGCTGTATTTCGGTCAAAATACATTGATTGTACTCTGCACACATATTCCGCTTTTTGGATTGATCAAAGGGGTTGGGATATTATGCAATATTTTTCCGCTCAGTTTCTGGACCACAAATATAGGGAGCATCGCCTTGTGGGCAATCTCCCTTGTGCTGCTATTCCCGATAAGTTATTGTATCAACCGGTACTTCCCGTTCTTAATCGGGAAACGCGTTAACCCTTTATCAGTTTGAGGAACTCGTCGCGGGTTTCCTGGCGGGTAAAGGCGCCGGTGAAGTCGGAAGTGACGGTCATGGCGTGTTGTTTCTGGACCCCGCGCATCTGCATGCAGAGGTGCTCCGCCTCTATGACGACCATGACCCCTAAGGGGTTGAGGGTATTCTGAATACAGTCCTTGATCTGGGTGGTGAGGCGTTCCTGCACCTGCAGGCGGCGGGCATAGACGTCCACCACGCGGGCAATCTTGCTAAGCCCGGTAATCCGTCCGTTCGGGATATACGCCACATGCACCTTGCCGAAGAACGGTAACATATGGTGCTCGCAGAGCGAATAGAAATCTATATCTTTGACCACCACCATCTGGCGGTAATCCTCCTCGAAGAGGGCGGATCGTAAGATTGCTTCCGCGTCCTCGTTATAGCCTTTGCAGAGGTATTGGAGCGCTTCTCCCACGCGGTGCGGGGTTTTGAGGAGTCCCTCGCGCTTGGGGTCTTCGCCAATCTTGGGAAGTACGGTCTCCACCGCTTTAGCAATCGCCTCTGAGACCTCGGGGTTTGAATGAAAATCCTGCAAGTTCATTATTTCAACACCTGAATTTTATCACGCACTATATAGGTATCCCCCATCATTTCGGGATACCGGGAAACGAACTGTTTTTTATACTCCCGCGCCTCATCGTAGGTACGGAAATCACCGATACGGACCTTCCAGAAAGGCGGAAGATACTGGACATAAACGGTCTGATTAACCGTCTCCTTTAGTTTAGCTTCCAGTTCCAGTGCTTCGCCTTTAGCCGTTTGTTGCAGGTTGGAGGAATAGATCTGCACACGGTAGCCGTCCATCTCCACGAGCTCGTGCTTGCCGTGGATAGCTTCGTCCAGGAGCATATAGATTGCGGAGTCCTGGATAATTTGTACTCCCGGCAGGGAGTCAAAAACAGATAATAATATGATTAATATTAATTTCATTAATCTATTTGATATTTGATATTTGATATTTGATGTGCAAATAGTATGCCATTAGTAGCGGAAGGACGAGCCGCCGACGAACTCGCGGAGGAAGGAAGTAGGCGGTATCTCGCGCTCGGGCACGGGGACGAAGTATTGCAGGAACTTGAGGAGTCTGTGCGCCTCGGTGTATTCCTCGCAGAACTTGGGTACCTCCTGCAAAATCGGTTCGGCGTGGCGTTTGAGCACCGCAAACTCGAAGATCAGCGCTGAGTTGAACATGACGTCGGCTTCTTCCTGGAAGGGATAGACCCATTTCTGCTCGCCACGTACGACGGAGGGGCAACGGGCGATCGTCTGTTGCGCCGAGAAGCCGCGGTACTTGTAGTCACGCACGACGCGGCGGAGGAGCCGGATATCGGTCGTCGGGATCCAGTTGTGGTTATCAATATTGATCGTCGTCAGGGTCGAGACATAAATCTTATAGGTCAGCTCTTTGGGTACGTCCGGCAGGACGCATGGGTTAAGGGCGTGCAGCCCCTCGATGATCAGCACGGAGTCCTTCTTGAGTTTCAGTTTGTTACCGCGGAAGACGCGTTCTCCCTTGGTGAAATCGTAGGTCGGCAGATCGACCTCTTTGCCGTCCAGCAGGTCGTGCATCTGTTGCCGGAAGAAAGGCAGGTCCACGGCATTGACGGTCTCAAAATCGTACTCGCCGTTCTCGTCCTTCGGGGTGTCCACACGGTTGACGAAATAATCGTCCATGGAGAGCACCTCCGGACGAATACCGTCCACGAGCAGTTGTATCTGCAGACGTTTGGAGAAAGTGGTCTTGCCGGAGGAGGACGCACCGGAGATAAAGACAATCTTCGGCCGTTTCTGCGCGATCGCATCGGCTATCTGGGCTATCTTCTTCTCATGCAGCGCCTCGGCTAACTTGATCAGTCCGAAAGACTTGTTCTGCTTGCAGGCTATATTGAAATCGCTCACGTTGTTGATACGCAGCAGTTTGTTCCAGCGGTTGTACTCCTGGAAAATGGAGAACATCTTGTCCTGCGCCACCTCGTCCTCAAGGACGGTTGGGTTGGTACGGTTCGGAATACGGAGTAGCAAGCCGTCTTTGAACGGCACGACGTCAAACACATTGAGATAGCCGGAGGAAGGGAGCAGGACGTTCGTATAGTAATCAATGAAACCGCCCATGCGGAAATAACGGCAGTAGGGGTTTCCGAGAGTCTCGAAGATGGAAGACTCGTTGTTGTATCGCTCGGCGAACATACGGATCACCTCTTTGGTCTGTTTCTCCTCCTCAATGATGGGGCGGTTCTCGGCGATGATTTGTTTCATCCGCTCCTTAATGTCTTTCACCATCTCCCGTGTCATTACAGGCGGTTCCTGCTCCTCGTCGGGGTCCTGTCTCTTGTCGCGGTGCCACTGGAGCGTGCAGTAATAGCCCTTGCTGATGGGATGTTCGACACGCAGGTCCATTTCCGGGAAGAGCTCGTTCACCGCGCAGGACAACACCATTCCCAACGTACGTACGTACACCCTCATGCCGGACGGAGAACTCGCATCGAGGAACTCCACATCTTTGGGTTTGTAGAGCAGGAAATCGAGGTTCTCGACTTTGTAGTTCACGTGCGCCGCGATGATCGGGTACTTGAGCTCAATGCCCAACAGATCTTTGAGTTGGATCAGCGAAATACCACGCGGTACGTCGTGATACGAGCGTGTGTTCTTGCAATAGATGGTGATGGTCTCTTCCATTTATGACTGGTTATTGGTGACTGGTTATTGGTGACTGATTATTGGTGACTGATTATTTCATCTAAACGCAGGGCCTGCTCCAGGAGGGTTCTCATGTCCGCCAGGCGCACCTGGTTGGCGGCGTCGGAGATGGCTTTGTCGGGATCGGGGTGTGTCTCGATGAAGAGCCCGTCAATGCCGACGGCAAGCGCTGCCCGCATGAGATACGGCACCATAGCTCTGTTACCGCCGGTTATGCCGCTCTGCGCGGAGGGCTGTTGTACGGAGTGGGTGGCGTCGAAGACGACCGGACAACCGAACCGCCGCATCTCCACCAGCCCCGTCATGTCCACCACGAGGCGTCCGTATCCGAAGGAGGTGCCGCGTTCGGTGAGCCATACATGCCCCTCACGCGCCGCCTCGGGGTGCACCTGTTCGATTTTCTCAATCGCGCCTTTGAGGTCCCAGGGTGCCATGAACTGCCCTTTCTTGACGTTCACAATGCGTCCTGTGGCAGCCGCAGCTTGCAGGAGGTCGGTCTGACGGCTCAGGAAAGCGGGTATCTGGAGCACGTCCGCCACCTCTGCGGTCGGCGCGCACTGCCAGCACTCATGTACGTCCGTCAGGACCGGCAGACCGAAGGTGCGTTTGACCTCCTCCAGGATCTTCAGCCCCTCGTCCATTCCCACCCCGCGCGCCGAGGCGGAGGTGCGGTTCGCCTTGTCGAAAGACGATTTGAAATAGAGGGTGATACCCAAGTCGTAGCAGATCCGCCGAAGCGTCTCTGCCGTCGTCAGCACTACATCCCTATTTTCTATGGCGCAAGGCCCTGCTATCAAGAACATTCCCAACTATCAACTATCAACTGTCAACTGTCAACTGTCAATTGTCAATTGTCAACTATTCTGCGGAGTGGAAGGCGCGTGCCCACTGTACTTTGAGTTTGCCGGTGCCGCCTTTCTCCGATATCGGGAGCCAGCTCTGCGCCAGGTAGAACATCGCCTCTTGGGGCAGGCGGTTCGGCAGGCGGAGCACCTCCATGTCGTTCACATACCAAATCAGCTCGTTCTTGTTCCAACGGAAGGTATATACGTGATACATGGACCGGAGGACACCGGTGAGGTCAACCATCTGCGTCTTGGCGCCGTTGACGAGACCCATCTGGTGGGTCGAGCCGTTGTAGTGGTAGAGCGCGATCATCGGATTACCCGGCTTGCCGGTGGAGAGACCGAAGAAATGGTGTCCCACGCCCTGTGTGCGCACCTTTGCCATGAACATACCCGACTCCTGTGCGAACGCCTTTTTGGTGTTCATGACGTCGGAGGTGTACTCGAATACATGCTCGGTAAAACCTTTCTTCTCGTCCCACGCCACGGCTTTCTTGGTTTCCTCGCGCGTCTCAAGGTCCATACGGCCGTCCACGTAGAAGGTGTTTTTACCGCCGTTGTACGCCTGACGCTCGGTGGTACGGGAGTGACCGTCCTTCATTGCGGGGTTGGCATAGCCGTAACCGGGTTGCCAGTTCTTGGAGGACGACATGTCGTCGTCAAAGGACGGACGGAAGAGCTCCGCCCAGTCGATCTTCTGCTCGCGCTGGGAGTAGTAGAACTTGATATCGTCGGAGTTGGCGAGTGCTTTATAGCGCTGCTCGACCTTGTACTCCTCGGAGTGCTGCCAGCGTTTGGAATCCGCCCAGAGGGCGTTGCGTTTCTTGAAGTCCTCGGTGGCAGTCTCTTTCTCCAGCTCGGTGAGTTGTTTGAGTTCGGACGAGTTGAGCACCTTCTGGTAGTTCTTATAGAAGGCGGAGCGGTAGATCATGTTGTACATACGGCGCTCGGAGGCGGAGACGGAGTTGTCATCGCGGTTTTGGAAGGCGTCGCTGTCGCGGAACTTGAGGAATGCCTGGAAGTTCTCGTTCTCCAGCGCGTACTTGTAGCCTTTCATGCGCAGGGAAGAGTTCAGACGCTCAAGCGCACTCATTTTGCGGCCCTCGTCGGTGTCCTTGTACTTGCGGTTGACGAGTTCGTTCTTGCGTTCCTGGAACGCCGAACTCTCCACTTTCTTTTTCAGGTCCAGATACTCTGCCAGTTCTGGCGATTTCTCGATTTGACGCCAACGTGCGACACGTTCCTGCATCTCGTAAACGGTTTTCTCGAACGCTTCGGTCGAGCTCATTTTGCCGGTTAGTCTGGCTGCAAATAAATTCATAAAAAACTTTGTTTTTTCTGGAGCTTCGGCGTCGTCGAGTTGCGTAAGCGAGCTTACACTCGACTAGCACGAACCTTCATACATTAATTATTTATTTTATCGTATAGTTCCTCTAAGGTGTCCACGAAGATCGGTTTGTAGGCCTCCTGTTCGGGGATAAAATTCAAACTGCGCATTCGTGCTATCTGCTGTTTGAGGGGTTCGTAGAAGCCGTTGTAGTTCAGCACAAAGGTAGGTTTATGGTGCTCTCCCACGATCGCGGAGGAGGTGGCGTCCATCATTTCGTCGAGCGTGCCGTAGCTGCCGGGCAGACAGACGATCACATCGGACATGTCACGCATGATCTGCTTGCGCTGGGACATATTCTGCACCATATACAATTCGTCACAGTTATCGGCTTTGCGTCCGGCGGCTTTGATCCGCGGCGGTATAACACCGATGACGGTAGCTCCCGCCGCCTTGGCGGCATTGCTGGTGCGTGACATGAGTCCGCCCGTAGCACCGCCATAGATCAAGGTGTGGCCGTTCTCTCCGATCCACGTACCCAACTCATCCCCCAACGCGAGATACTCCTCGGGTATCGCATCCTTCGCCGAACAATAAACTACAATTTTCATTTAATTCACTCTTTTATTCTTTCACCCGATTTTGGAATTTGTCTTGAGCAGATTTGGTTTTTCCGGTGAGGGAGTTATGCGGGCATAATGACCGAACCGAAAGACCAAAGATGCCAAGAGAAAACCAAAATCAAGCATCTATGTTTGCGTACGTGGCGTTTTCCTCAATAAACTCGCGGCGCGGCGCTACGTCGTCTCCCATGAGCATGGCGATGATACGGTCCGCCTCTGCGGCGTTCTCGATGGTCACCTGCTTGAGGACGCGGCGTGCCGGGTCCATGGTCGTCTCCCAGAGCTGCTCGTCGGACATCTCACCCAGACCTTTGTACCGCTGGGTCTTGATCTGTTTCTCGTCGCCGTTACCATAGTTGAGAATGAACGCCTGGCGCTGCTGGTCGTTCCAGCAATACTCGCTATAGCTGCCTTTCGAGCACTTATAGAGCGGTGCGCAGGCGATGTAGAGGTGTCCCTGCTCGATTACCTCTTTCATATGACGGAAGAAGAGGGTCATGATCAGGGTGGCTATGTGCGCACCATCCACATCGGCATCCGCCATGATGATCACCTTGTGGTAGCGGATCTTGGAGAGGTTGAGCGCTTTCGGGTCTTCCTCGGTACCGAACGTGATTCCGAGGGCTGTGAAGATGTTTCTTACCTCCTCGGATTCAAAGACCTTATGCTCCATCGCTTTCTCGACGTTGAGGATCTTACCTCGGAGGGGGAGGATAGCCTGGTGCACACGGTCGCGTCCGGTCTTGGCGGTACCGCCCGCGGAGTCTCCCTCGACGAGGAAGAGTTCGCACTCGGCTGCGTCCTTCGATACACAATCTGCCAGTTTGCCGGGCAGACCGCCGCCGGAGAGCGGGGACTTGCGGAGCACCGACTGACGGGCGTTACGGGCAGCGATACGTGCCTGCGCGGCAAGGATCACTTTCTCCACGATCTTCTTCGCGTCGTCCGGGTGTTCCTCCAGATAGTTCTGGAGCGCCTCAGCGACCGCAGAAGAAACCATACCCGCCACCTCGGAGTTACCGAGCTTGGTCTTGGTCTGCCCCTCGAACTGCGGCTCTGCCACCTTGACGGAGATGACCGCCGTCAGTCCCTCGCGAAAATCGTTGGGGTCGATGGTCGAGTTCCCGTCTTTGTCTTTCAGTTTCGCCTTTTCGAGCATTTTGCTGTCCTCCGCGTATTTCTTCATGACGCGCGTGAGTGCAGCGCGGAAGCCGGCTACGTGGGTACCGCCCTCGATGGTGTTGATATTATTGACGTAGGAGTGTACGTTCTCGTTGAAGTCGGTGTTGTAAATCATCGCCACCTCGACCGGCGTGCCGTACTTGTCGGTATTGAGGTGTATCACCTCGCTGATGAGCGGCGTGCGGGTACCGTCGATATAACGGACGAACTCGGACAGACCCTTCTCCGAATAGAACACCTCTTTGCGCTCTTTCTGCGCCTCTCCTTCAGGGGAAGTCGGGAAGGGTCCTCTCTTATCTTTGAGCACGATACGGATACCGGCGTTGAGGAACGCCAGTTCGCGCATGCGGTTGGCGAGTATATCCCAGTGATAGACGGTCTCGGTGAAGATGGTGTCGTCGGGCCAGAACTGCACGAACGTACCGGTCTTGCGCTGTTCCCAGTTACCGACAGCCTCCGCCTCGCTGATTACATGCACGGGCGCCAGCGGTTTGCCCTTGGCGTAATCCTGGCAGTGGATCTGCCCGTCGCGATAGACCTCCACGTGCATCTTGGTCGAGAGTGCGTTCACGCAGCTCACGCCCACGCCGTGCAGACCGCCGGAGACCTTGTAGCTGTCCTTGTTGAACTTACCGCCGGCGTGAAGTACGGTCATGACCACCTCCAGGGCGGACTTATGCTCCTTCGGGTGCATATCTACCGGAATACCGCGTCCGTTGTCCTGTACGGTAATCGAGTTATCCTCATTGATATGAACGGCGATCTCGGTACAGAATCCGGCAAGTGCCTCGTCGATGGAGTTATCCACCACCTCATACACCAGGTGGTGCAGACCCTTCAGCGATATATCGCCGATGTACATCGCAGGCCGCTTGCGCACCGCCTCTAATCCCTCGAGCACTTGAATACTCGAACCATCATACTTTTCTTTTTCTTGCTCTTCCATTGTATTTTTATGTTATTATATTCGCTTTATTAATTGTCAATTATCAATTGTCAATTATCAATTATAAATATGCACACGCGCATTACGACACCCGCGCACACGAATTTGGGTGCAAAGATAGTAAAAAAAATTGACATACGCAAGTGCGCGTGCATTTTTTCATAAAAAAAAGCGCTCCCCTGTATAGGGAACGCTCTTTTGCCTCTCCCAGACCCCACCCAACCTCCCCCTCCTTTCTCCCCCTCTGAGAGGGGGTCGGGGGGGGTCTTTCTCCTCCCTTTTGACTTTCGACTTTTGCTTTTTCCATTGCGTCGGAATCATATTCCGACATCGGCTCCCCAGAGCCGCCCTTTTGCTTCGTTAATTTTGCCGGATAGTATCCGGCCTTCTCTTTCTTGGTAGTTTCAGGGCAATTGAATTGCCCCCCTTTTGCTTTCGCCTATAACCTTTCGCCTTTTGCCTTCCTCCCCCCCCCTTCTCCCCCTCTGAGAGGGGGTCGGGGGGTGTCGGGGTCTTCGACTTATAATTTTCGACTGCAAAGGTACTACAAAAAAACGGGGTGGACAATAGTGCCACCCAGTTTTCGTTTAAAATCACATAGTTTTCTAATCGTGCGTGAGGTTGTAGCCCGCATAATTGGAGAAATGTGTTGCTTCTCCGAATGAGAGCCAGTATTCGCCGTCGCTTTTTTTTCTGCTGTTCAGCAGTTGTCGCGACACCTTTCCGTACTTGGTAATCCAGCCGTACATGAGTGTCTGAAAACCTTTCTCCCCGCAGGGGTAGTGGATAGCCCTCTCCAGCCGGGCGATGAGGGTCGGGAATGTAATTGCGTATTTGTTCATAACTTGAAATGGGTAAAGAATTTGTTAGTCAGTATAGCACTTGCCTCCGACTTTAGTCCGACTTTAGTCCGACAAAGGTCGGGTGATCGGCTCGCGCAAGTATGCGCGAGAAGTGCAAGATGTTGGCGGCTCGCGCAAGTATGCGCGAGAAGTGCAAATCGTTAATTCAGCGGTTCCACATTGGTCATCTGCCACACACGGGCTTCGTCGGCGGTGTAGATGCCGTAGTTGCCGTTGTAGAAAGCCCGTACCATCTTCGTCTCCTTCATGAGTCGGTTGATCATGGGCTGCCCGTTCCAGTTGAAGGGCTGCGGGTGGCAGTTGCAGACGATCTCGTAAGGCGTGCCGAAGAAAGGCAGTCCCCGCCAACGGCGGTAGAGCAGGTAGAGGTAGAGCTTGCGCTGCTCGTCGAGGGTCAGCCTGTTCCACTTCTCGATGAGCGGTTGTTCGAAGCCGTGTTTGCGCTCGGGGTCCACCAGTTTGAGCAGGCAGAGTAGCGATTTGGAGAATTTTTTATCGATCGCTTCGTTTAATGATTCCATAAGAGTGCTTTTTTTTATTTATAAATAAATATTTTTTTTAAGAGATTATAAGCAATCCGCATGGTTTTCTCTTTTGGTTCTTTTCTCTTTTGTCTTTTCGCCGCCCCCCCCCGACCCCCTCTCAGAGGGGGAGAAGGGGGGCTTTTCTCCTCCCCTTCAGGGGAGGCTGGGTGGGGTCTATTACTCGATGACTTTCACCGTGAGCTTGATCTCGTCGGGCTCCCAGTCGGGGTGCGTAGCGACAAACGCCTTGACGATCGCCCCCATCTCCTTGGTGTACGCCGAAGCGGTCTTCTTGGCAAAATCCCGCTGCCCGGCGAGACTCCGCCACCGCTTGGCGTCCTCGCCCTTGTACCGACGGGAATTCATCATATCTATGACTTCCGTCCGCTGTAGCTGGTACTTCTGCCCATCTACATCAAACTCTCCACCATCTGGCGCGATAGCCACCGCTTCTTGTG
>ODAI010292115.1_pt1 | contig 50102 bp, 70 predicted proteins | sample 1539321 | NCBI WGS metagenome assembly ODAI01 (sample SAMN02144231, study PRJEB22623) | gut metagenome | biome: sheep rumen | host: Ovis aries | place: New Zealand
AACAATGTACAGCGACAACGACTACAGATATTACCTCGAACACCAGCTGATGGAGTCGGATGATTTTCTGGCACATTATGGTGTAAAAGGTATGAAATGGAAAAATCACAATTATGTGATCGATCCGAGACTTAGGGAGAGAATGGCTAAGGGTCTTGGTGGATTGAATAGACCGAGAATCAATAGCAATCCTATATTTCAGAGAAGAAACGGTGTTTCTAGAAGGTTAAATGGGGCTAGAAGAAGAGCTCAGCTTGGCGTCGGAAGAAAGCTCATTAAAAGTAAGACTGGCAGAAAGGTTCTTAGGAAGGCTGCCTCTCGCGATTTAAATAGGCGAGTAAATAAAGCGAAGAGGGCGATAAGTAAAGCAAACAAACCTGTGAATGGAAAGAAACTCGCTAGAAAGGCTCAACGCGATATTGCTAGGACAGCTCTTAAGAGCAAGACTGGTCGTAAACTTCTGAAATCGGCCGTTAAGAGCGAAATCAAAGGAAGAGCCAGACTGAAAACTGCTAAGGGAGCTTTCAAAGTCGCCAACAGTAAGACCGGAAGAAAAGTTCTTAAGAAAGCTGGACAGCTTGCGTCGAGTGAACGCGGTAGAAAGATGCTTAAGGGAGCCGCTAAGCTTAAAGTTAAGCATGATGTTAATAAGCTTGATCGTAAACTTCATCGTGGTGTTAATAAGACTGTTCGTAAAGCTAAGAGGAGTTTCAATAAGACTTCAGTAGGTAAGACTTACAACGATGTACGTAAAACTACTCGTAAGCTTGGTAGACAGATAGATCGTCAGAGGAAGATTAATAACGCCAAATCAAAGGCTAGAAACGCCTATAATAAGGCAACAAATTCTGAGACATATAGACGGGCATCAAGTACTGCTAAGAGAAAAGCTAAAAGTGCATACAACTCTGCGAGGACCGGAGCTAGTAAAGCAGCGCACAAAGCTAAGACTCAGGCCAGATCAACCGCTCTTAAGACTAGGGACAGACTCGAACCAGTAGCAAGAAAAGCTAAGACTCAGGCGAAGTCGACTGCTCTTAAGACACGAGATAGGGCTGTAAGTGCTGGAAAATCTGCAGCTAAGAAAGCTAAGACTCAGGCTAGATCAACTGCTTTGAAGACAAGAGACAAGGTTGCTCCAGTTGCAAAGAAGGCTAAGACTCAGGCGAAGTCGACTGCTCTTAAGACAAGAGATAAAGCCGTTAGAGCCGGTAGGTCAGTAAAGAGAAGGGCTAAGAAAGCTTACAAGTATTCTTTAAGCAGGACAAGAAGATATTAGGAGGCATAAATGGCTGAGTATAAGCTAACGGACCGTCTCCAGCATGCATGGAGCGCGTTAACAAGAGCTCCGACGCCAATACCACATCGTGATCTTGGAGCTGCGGAATTCGCCAGACCAGATCGAAGACGTCTAACCAGAGGTAACGAACGATCTATCGTTACATCGATATATAACAGAATAGCAATGGATGTAGCGGCTGTTGACATTAAGCACGTTAGGCTTGATGAGAATGGCCGCTTTTTAGATGAAGTTGATTCTGGTCTTAACAATGTTTTGCAGCTTGATGCGAATATCGATCAGACGGGTAGAGCGTTGATTCAGGATCTCGTAATGTCGATGTTTGACGAAGGTGTGGTTGCGCTTGCCCCTATTGAGACGGACGTAAAACCAAATGAAACTGGAGCCTTCGATATTTTAACCGTGAGAACTGCGAAGATACTGGAGTGGTATCCGAAGCATGTAAAACTTGAGGTTTATAACGAAGACACCGGAAGGCATAGCGAAGTGATAATGCATAAACGGAATGTTGCTATAATCGAGAATCCTTTTTATGCCGTTATGAATGAACCTAACTCCACACTGAAACGTCTTGTAAGAAAACTTAATCTTCTTGATTACGTTGACGAACAGACTAGTGCTGGAAAACTGGATCTTATCATACAGCTTCCTTACGAATTAAAGACTGATTCAAGAAGAAATCAGGCTGAACAGCGTCGTAAGGATATTGAAATGCAACTTGCCGGTTCCAAGTACGGAATTGCATATACTTCTGCAACTGAGAAAGTAACACAGCTTAATCGTCCGATTGAAAACAACCTTTTAAAACAGATCGAGTCACTAACGAGTACCTTATATGGACAGTTAGGTTTAACAGAGGAGATCTTCAAAGGAACTGCCGATGAGAAGACGATGCTGAATTACTATAACTCAACGGTCGAGCCGATTCTGTCGGCAATAACTAATGAGCTGAAACGAAAGTTTCTTACAAAGACGGCTAGGACACAAGGACAGTCAATCGAATTCTTTAAGGATCCATTCAGGCTTGTCCCAGTCAATAACATAGCCGAAATTGCTGATAAGTTTACTCGAAACGAGATTATGACATCCAACGAGATCAGACAGGTAATCGGTATTAGACCGTCCAATGATCCAAAGGCTGACATGCTCATGAATAGTAATCTTAATCAGTCACCAGAACAAATGGCGGCAATGGGCCTCGGCGGAGCTCCTGCCGATCCTACTGCTACTGGAGCAGAACCAGGCAGCGAGGAACCATCTTATGCTGAAGGATTCGATCCTAGGCAGACGCCGATTAGTCAATTACCACCACTACAATAGGAGAAATCAAAATGGCTAAGAATAAGTTTGATTTCAGTGGATGGGCGACCAAATTCAACATCAAATGTGCAGATGGTCGAACAATACGAAACGACGCATTCGCCGATTGTGATGGAGAGATCGTCCCACTGATTTGGTCTCATGACCATGACACCCCAACTAACATACTTGGCCACGCTCTACTTGAATGTCATCCGGATGGTGTACGGATGTTTGGTAAATTCAATAAAACTGAAGAAGGTAAGCACGCAAAGGAGGCTGTACGCAATGGTGATGTACAGTCTCTTTCTATTTGGGCTAACAATCTTCAGGAAAACAAGAACACCGGTGATGTATTCCACGGAATCATTCGTGAAGTAAGTCTCGTTCTCGCTGGAGCTAACCCAGGAGCCTATATCGATATGCCTTATATGTCGCATAGTGCTGACGGAACTTTCGAGGCAGAGATCGGTCCTGGTTGGAGAAACGTTGATTTCGAGATTTACCATTCAGCAGAAGATGTGGTCGATGAGGAAGGAGAAGAAATGGACGAAGAAAGAACTGTTCAGGACGTTCTGGACGAAATGACAGATGAGCAGCAGCAGGTTCTTGCCTATCTGCTCGATGAGAAAGAAAGAGAAGTTCTCGAGAGTCTTGAAGACGAAGATGAGTACGAAGACGAAGATGAAGATGAGTACGAAGAAGACGACGAAGACGAAGAGGACGAAGACGAGTACGACGATGATGAAGACGAGTCCTATGAGGAGGATGATGAAGAAATGAAGCACAATGCATTTGATTACGAATACGATAGCTACATCACTCAGGAAGACCTCGGAGACATCCTTGAGCACGCAGCTACAAATAAGCTGTCGCTGAGAGATGTTGTTGACGCCGAGCTTGAGGATGGAATACTCTCGCACGCAGTTCCAATGGATGGTATGGACGGCCCTTCTCAGGCTACTGCAAGCCAGACATATGGAGTAAGAGATCTTGATATGCTCTTCCCTGAGTACAGAAGCCTCAATAATCCGCCGGAATGGATCAAGAGAGAGACTAGCTGGGTAGATAAGGTTCTCAACGGCGTTCATCACACACCATTCAGCAGAATCAAATCTCAGTATGCAAACATCACTGAGGATGATGCTCGCGCAAGAGGTTACATCAAGGGTAAGCAGAAGAAGGAAGAGGTCTTCACTCTGCTCAAGAGAGTCACAGAGCCACAGACAATCTACAAAAAGCAGAAGCTCGATAAGGACGACATCTCTGACATCACAGACTTTGACGTTGTAGCTTGGATCAAGGGCGAGATGAGAATGATGCTCAATGAGGAAATCGCAAGAGCAATTCTCGTCGGCGATGGTAGAGCAAATGACTCTGACGATAAGATCAAGCCAGACAGAATCAGACCTATAGTTACAGACGTTGATCTGTTCAACATCAAGGTTCCTGTAACTGTAGCTGCTGATGCTAAGCCGGGCGTTAAGGCTAAGTCCATCATCGACGCTATTATCAGAGCTAGAAAGAACTACAAGGGTTCTGGAAATCCTAAGTTTTGGACAACTGCTGATGTTCTGACAGAGATGCTGCTTCTCGAGGACGGAATCGGTCATAAGCTGTACAAGTCCGTTACAGAGCTTGCTACAGCTCTGAGAGTTTCTGAGATCGTCGAGGTAGAGGTAATGGAAGGCCAGAAGATCAATGGCAAAGACCTCATTGGTGTTGTCGTAAACCTGCAGGACTATAACGTCGGTGCTGACAAGGGCGGAGCTGTTTCACTGTTTGACGATTTCGACATCGACTACAACCAGTACAAGTACCTCATCGAGACAAGGTGCTCTGGCGCTCTGATCAAGCCGTTCTCGGCAATGACAGTTACTCTGGAAACTGAGTAATAAGGAGAAATCAAAATGGCTAAGTTTTATGGTGATATAGGCTACATTTCGACTGTTGAAACGAGGCCGGGGATATGGGAATCAGTCATACAATCCAAAAAGTACGATGGTGATGTCCTTAGTTACTATCGCCGTTGGGATAATGGCGATAAAGTTAATGACGACGTCTCTATTAACACACAGATTAGTATAGTAGCCGACTCATATCTGCTTAATAACATGCACTGTATTCGGTATGCAAAGTTAAATGGAGTAGCCTGGGAAGTTGCGACAGTTACGCCACAATATCCCAGGCTCATTTTAGATTTGGGAGGTTTGTATAATGGCGAGATCGCTTGAAGATGGGCGTTTAGAGCTCCACGAAAAATTATGCACACTTCTCGGATCTAGACAGGTTTATTATCAGCCACCAGAGACAATAAAGATGAATTATCCGGCAATAGTCTACGATCTTTACCGTATCAATCAGAGATTCGCTGATGATTCGAATTATCGGGTTATGCCGGGTTATTCGATCACAATCATCGATCGTAGTACGGATCTTGATTGGGTAGACAGGATGCTTACTGCATTCCCGAGGTATTGCTCTCTTGAAAGATCTTACACTGCCGATAACTTAGTGCATTACAGTTTTATTCTTTTCTATGTATAAGGAGGAAAATCCATGAAGTGGAATAATTCTAAACTTGAGTGGGACGCTACCGGCGAACACTATTATGAAACCGGCGTTAGAATGGGAGTTCTGTATCCACAGGCAAATGGTGCTTATCCAAAGGGTGTTGTATGGAACGGTCTTACAGCAGTAACAGAGAGCCCTTCCGGAGCTGACGCTAACGCTATCTACGCAGATGATACTAAGTACCTTGAGCTGAGAGCTGCCGAGGAATTCGGTGCTACTGTCGAAGCATACACATATCCGGACGAGTTTGCTGAGTGTGATGGTTCTGCCGAGCCTGTGAAGGGCGTAAGAATTGGACAGCAGGTAAGAAAGCCGTTCGGTCTTTGTTACAGAACAGTTCTTGGTAACGATGATCAGAGAGATGCTTATGGCTATAAGATTCATCTTATTTATAATGCTACAGCATCGCCTTCTGAGAGAAGCTATCAGACTGTAAACGATTCTCCAGAGGCAATCACTTTCAGCTGGGAGATGACAACAACCCCTGTAGCTGTTACTGGTTATAAGAACACTTCCTGCCTGACAATTGATTCGACAGACTTCAAGGATGCCGATGCAGCAAAGCTGACAGCACTCGAAGAGGTTCTTTACGGAAAGGGAGATACAGAAGCAAGGCTTCCGCTTCCTGATGAAGTAATCTCAATTCTTAGTGGAAACCAGGGAAACCAGGGTAACTAATATCATATGGAACGTACCCCGGAAACTTTCGAAGCCCGGGGTCTTTTTATTAATTTGAAAGGAGCAATACGATGCTTAAGAGATCTATTAAGTATACGGACTTTAATGGGGTTGAACAGACTGACGAATGTTATTTTAACCTCTCTAAGACTGAGCTCGCCCAGCTTGAAATGGCTGAAAGAGGCGGATTTGAAAACTATATAGCTAAGATCATCTCTGAAAAGGATAACAAGAAGATTTATGAGCTGTTCAAGGAAATAGTTCTGATGAGCTATGGTGAGAAATCTGCCGACGGTCGTTCTTTTATAAAGAAGAAGATGGTCGATGGCCAGATGGTTCGACTCCGTGATGAATTCGAGCAGACAGTGGCTTTCGATACGCTGATGATAGAGCTTATCAGTGGCGGAGAGCAGGCAGTAGCAGAATTCATCAACAAGCTTATCCCTAAGGAACTTCAGGATGAAATGAATAAACAGCGGGCGGCAGGAAAAATTAAGCTACCAACTGAATAATCGCGAATCGGAGGGACAATCATGCTTACGATAACAGTCCCAGAAACTGAAATTTATGATGCCAGTACGGAATCATTCTATCTGACAAAAGAGCAGAAGCTTACTTTGGAACATTCACTTCTTTCCATTGCAAAATGGGAGGCTAAATGGCAGAAACCGTTTTTAAGTAGGCACGCTGAGGACAAGAAAACTGTGGAGGAAAGCAGAGACTATATTCGATGCATGACCATAACGCAGAATGTTGATCCGATGGTGTATTACGCCCTTACAGGACAGAACTATCAGGACATCATAGATTATATGGAAAATCCGATGACAGCAACTTGGTTTCCAAAAGATGATAAGCCCCCAAGCAGAGAAATAGTAACAGCAGAACTGATTTATTACTACATGACTGCTCTACAAATCCCATTTTCTTGTGAGAAATGGCATTTTAATAGGCTTATGACATTAATAAGGGTTTGCAATGAAAAGAATAAGCCGCCTAAGAAGATGAGTAAGAAGGCAATTATGAGCAAAAATCAGGCTCTGAATATGCTTAGAAGACAGAAACTCAATACTACGGGGTAATAATATGGCGTTTATAACTTTTTCACAAAAGGGAGATTTTCGCAAAACTGAGAATTTCCTAAAAAAAGCTAAACAAAACGCGTTTTTTAAACATCTAGATGAATATGCCAGAACAGGGGTAGAAGCTCTTCGTGAGGCTACCCCTATTGATTCTGGTGAAACGGCGAATAGCTGGACATACGATATTAGTGTGACTGGAAATTCGGCGTCAATAACTTGGTCAAACACGAACGTGAATAAAGGCGAGAATATTGCAATCTTGATTCAGTATGGACATGGCACCGGCACCGGCGGTTATGTTCATGGAAAAGATTACATAAATCCTGCAATGCGTCCTGTTTTTGACAAAATAGCAGAGAATATATGGAAGGAGGTAACCAGCTTATGAATAACGTTGAAAACAGAGTTGTTGAAATGAAATTTGACAACACGCAATTCGAAAAAGCGGTTGCCGAAACCATGTCAACTCTTGATAAGTTTAATAAAAAACTTAATTTTGAAGATGCTGGTAAAGGATTCGATAAACTTGGATCTGTTACCAGCAATTATTCCGGAATACTTGGTTCAATCAGCGGCGTCATTGATAGCGTTGCCAGCCACTTTTCAAATCTTTCCGGAGTTGGATCCAGAGTATTTCAAACGCTTACTTCCGCAGCGAATAGCTTCTTAACAAGTGGTATACAGAAACTGACGTCGGATATCGTTCAGGGAGGTCAGTCAAGAGCGATGAACCTTGAGCAGGCGAAGTTCCAGCTTCAGGGTATTCTTGGTAACGCGCAGGAAGTAAACCGTGTAATTTACGATGATATTTTACCTGAACTTCAGGGAACACCGTTCTCATTGGACCAGGCAGCTGTAGTAATGGGTCAGCTTGCCGCTTCCGGTAAGAAATCATCCGAAGAAGTCAGACAGGGTACAAGAGCTATTGCTGGTGCCGCTGCTATGACTAACTCTTCGTTTGCTGATATGGGTCGTATATTTACAAAGGTTGCTGGTAATGGTCGAGTGATGGGAGATACTCTTCAGGAAATGTCTTCCAGAGGCCTGAACGCAGCAGCCGATATTGGTAAAGTATTCGACATGACAGAGGCCGAGGTTCGAGAAGCCGTAACAGCCGGACAAATTAGTTATGACATGTTTGCTCAGGCGATGGACCAGTTGTACGGCGAACAGGCTACAAAGTCTACAACAATGTACACCGGTGCGCTTGAGGACCTTAGAGCTGCTCTTGCAAGAATCGGTGCTGAACCCCAGGCTGTTAAACTTGAATTCTTAAGGGATGCATTTAACGCCCTTGTACCTGCTGTCGACGCCGTTAACGCTGTATTAAAGCCGTTGTGGAATTCCGCACACGGTCTTGAGACTGTTATGAAGGACGGCGAGGAAGTTCAGCAGTATGCGAAGGCTTTTCAGGGCCCAGTAGCTCAAAGTGTCCAAAAGGCTGGTTGGGCGTTTCAAAGTTTGTTCGTGCAGCTTGATGACAACCACGACATTATGCGGTATACCGCCGACGATTTGGAAAAATTAGGCTTCCAGTTCGAAGAAGCTGAGGATGGTACTCGTTCATATTTCGAAGTTTTAGAGGATGGAAGTAAAGCATATCATGATGTCGGTGAAGCTATGATGAATCACGACATGCTTCGAATCCTGACTTCGTCAGCTCATTCTGCTGTCAATATTTTTACGGCACTGGCAAAAGTTATAAAAGCTGTTGGTCAGGGAATTTTAGACGCTTTTCCTAAAATTGGCCTAAAGAATATTGCGGACATAGCCGATGGTGTGGAGAAGTTTACGAAGGCGTTAATCCTGAGTGATGATACCTTGCAAAATGTTAAATTTGCGGTTCAAGCGGTATTTACTCCTGTGGGATTACTTGCCAGAGCTATTGGCGTTGCTGCAAGAGTTCTCGTTGAATTCGGCAGGATTGTGTATCACGCAGTTGCTCCTGGTTTAAAAGTTATATTTAGTATGGTGGGAGCTGCTTCTGGTGTGTTTGCCGGTCTTGGTAAAGCCGTCGATAATGCCGCTGCAGATGTTGTTGGAATTGCTCAGCGTTTGTATGAGGCGACAAAGTCGTTCGCACAATTCCTTCGTTTAGACAAACTTGTCGGATATTTAAAGACTGGCTTAGAAAAGCTGTCTTCTGTATTTACGAAAGCTGGTGTTAGTGGCTATAACTTCTTATCTAGTTTATCAGAGAATGCGAAAAAGGCAGGGGCTGCAATTTACAAACGGCTTCGTTTAGACGAATTCGGCAGAAAACTCGAGATGATCGGATCGAGACTTAAAGCGGCTTTCTCTGCTGCTGCCGGGTACGTTGGGTTTGAGAGAGTTATTGCGGCATTTACTCGCTTAAAAGAGGCGATAAAAAACTTATTCTCGACGACTGCATCCTTTAACCAGATCGGAGCGTCGCTCAAATCCTTCGGAACGAGAATACTTGATATGATCCCGACCGATAAAATCTTGAATAGTTTAGATCGGTTTGCAGAGTGTTTAACAAATCTCATATTAGCTGCAGCATCTTTCATCGGTCCAAAGATCGAAGCTATGATCGATTTCTTTGCCAGAATAGGTACTGCGATTGTTAGATTATTTAATACGTTCAAGCTATTTGCGAGCGTATTTGGCATTCTTGATACGTTAAAGCTTGCGCTCTTTGCGTTATCGAGAATAATACCAAGACTACTTGGATTCAGGAGTTTTGGAGATATTTTGGATACTATCAAAGCTAAGATACAAGGCTTTGTTCAAGTATTTACGACATTTGTTGAAGCTATAGCCGGTGGAGCAAAGGGTAATGCTCAGCTGTTTGGCCGTAACATGAAAAGCGGTCTTAACAATTTGGTCGATGACAAGATAACTGGTAAACTTCAGAAATTTAGCGGCGTTATGAAAGCTTTCGGAGCAACAATCAAAGGGATTGCCGGTGGTATCGGCGACAAACTCCGTGACTTTTATAAAGCTCTTGAAGAAGGCGATAAGAAGAAAATTGTGGCTACACTCAGTCTTCTGGTCATGGCGCTTAGTTATCTTAAGACGATTACTAGGATCGGAAAGACTGTTAAAACAGTTAGTGGTGTATTTGACGCATTTAAAGCGGTAGGCGAAGGTATTGCTGGAATTGGCAAAGCATTTACAGGTGTTGGTAAAGCGATCAAAAGAATTACATATCTTATCGGCGTAACAACATCGCTTCTTATATTTGCAGCGGCATTATCTCTGCTTGGACGAATGGATATGGAAACTCTTGTTCAGGGAGGAATCGCTGCTATTGGCTCGCTTATTGCGCTGTCTATATCTTTGGCACTTCTTGATAAAGTTGCTAATAAGACTCCTCAGGGAGCCGGAAACATCATGAAACTTGCCGGTTCGATGGCAGCAGTGGGCGCTGCGGTCTATCTTATTTCCAAAGCCATGGAAAAGATGGCCATTATTTATCAGGGCCTTGGACCGTCTGGCTATGCTGTTGTCATAGCGACACTTGCTGGTATGCTTGTTGCCTTTGGCGTTCTGGCCAAATCGTTTAGTAAGATGGACAAGATGGAAGTCAGTCTTAAATCGGCCGGACTAGCCATGCTTGCTATTGCTTCATCGATAAAGATAATGGTCGGTGCTATGGCTGCTATTGGTTCCATGGATATGGGAACACTGCTTAAGGGTGGTATTACTATTACCGCTCTTCTCGGTCTTATGACAGCATTGTCGTTTTTCGCTGGGAAGAACGATAACGTGGCAAAAGCAGGCATGGCGTTAGCGAAACTCTCGACTAGCTTACTTGTTCTTTGGGTCGCTTTGAAACTATACGCAGCAATGGACCTTGGAACTTTCGTTCACGGTCTTTTATTTATGGCTGGTACCTTGGCTACTTTAATGGGCGTTTTATCCTTATTTGGTAGTGTATCTGGTCCAAAAGAAGCTGGTGGAATCATTGCTATTGCCTTTGCTGTTGGAATTCTTTCCGGAGCATTGCTAATTCTATCCTCTATTCCATTCTCGGGTCTTATAAAGGGACTCGTTGGTATAGTGGCGGCATTCGCTGCTGTTGCGGTTGTAATGGCGTTGTTTAGTGGAATTGGTATCGGCATGCTTGCTGTTGCAGGAGCGTTTGCGCTTCTTGGCATTGCGATGCTCGCTTTAGGCGGTGGAGCATTGGCATTATCGATTGCCTTAGCCACTCTGGTACCGCTTATGATGGCTCTATCAGCTGCGCCTAAAGATATGATACAAGGCGGGTTAGAAGTACTTGGTGTTATAGCCGAGGGACTCAAACTTATATTCTTTGATCTTGCAAAGGGCGTTCTGGCATTTGGCGCTGCTCTGCTTGTAGCAGCAGTGGCAGCAGTAGTTCTTGGTGTTGGAATCGTAGCAATAGGGGTTGGCTTAGCAGGTGTTGGTCTTGGAATGATGATGCTTGCTGGAGGAATGGCCGTACTTGCTCTTACGATTAAGGCTATCTTTGGCGGAGAATTGCTGGAGTCAATAGGAACAGGCCTTTCAAATTTCGGTAGCACAGTTATGACACATCTTGGCGGAATCGTCGAGAAAGTCAAAGGTATATTTACTAAAGATAAGGGTAAAGAAATTACCGAAGAATTCATTGCTGGTGGACAGGAAGGTGTCGACGGATCCTCTGGTTCTATGACAGAGTCGTTCAATGGAGTTCTTGATGAAATGAAGAACTCTGCTGGGGATAAAAAAGAAGAGTTTTCGACTACGATGTCAGATTTAATGGCTTCGGCTAGTGGCGGTATAGATGCCGGTAGTGGAGATTTGCTTGGTTCTTTTGGAGGTAGTCTTGATTCTCTAAAAAGTCTAGCTGGTGATAAGACCGGTGATATTTCGTCAGTACTTGGTGAGATTCCAGGTAGTGCTGGTTCAGCAATAAATCAGAATTCTGGACAATATACGTCAGCACTTTCTAGTTTGTTTAGTCAGGGAAAAACAGTTAGTCAAAAGAACGTTGAAGATACGAAGAAAAACGCTAAAACAACTGCTAAAGCTTATTCTGATGCTATTGGCGGATCTGAAAGTACGAGAGCTGCAAAACGGGCAAACGAGAGCATTGTAAGCGCTTCCAAGCAGCCTTATAAGAATCTCAGTTCAACGTTCAGGTCTTATGGTCGAGATGCCGGTAGAGGATTCGAAGGTGGTATTCAGTCTAAAGTTTCTGATGTTGCGAGAGCGGCAGCTAGGATGGTGCGCGAAGCCATGAATGCCGCTAAGCGTGAACAGAATTCGCATTCTCCATCGAAGGAATTTGCTAAGTTTGGTCGTTGGGCCGACGAAGGTTACATTGTAGGACTCAAAGCATTGTCCGGTAAGGTTGCCGATGCTGCATCTGACATGGTTGGTGGTGGTATTGAAGCCGCGTCTGAGGCCATGTCGAACTTGTCATCAGTTCTGACAGTAGACATGGATTTCAATCCGACAATTACCCCGGTGGTAGATTTGACGAATGTTGACCAAAGTGTCGATAAGATGGGCTCGATGTTTAATACAGCTTTTGACGCAACGACTCCATTCGGATTTTTACATGCTGGTCTAGCGTCGAGATCGTTCAACGATTCTAGAAATCAAAATGCTAAGTCGAGTGACATTGCTAGGTTAGCAAATAAGATCGATTCGATGACTGAAGCGATGAATTCAAGATCCCTTAATGTTTATAACACAATAGACGGCTCAGCTGATCCAGAGGCATTTGCTGATGGGCTGATCCGTAGTTTTAGATTGAATGCGAGGACAGTATAATGGCAAAAGCGACCGCGCCAACTGGCGTTACATTAGTCCGAAATGGGAATAATTGGACCGCGACCTGGAAAAGAAGCGAGAACTACACTTGGCAGACTGTCTATATGGCATTTTACTATGATAAACAATGGGCAATGTCTCTCACCAGTGGCCCGAATGGTGCTACTCCTGCCAAGGCTACTTCTAAAGTTTTTACATGGGATAAGAATAGCTTTTATCCTAAGACAAATAAAAAAGTAAATACGGCATATGTGTATGCTCGCGGAGCAAGAGGAAGACGGACATTCTCAAACTGGGCAACGGCAACCTACAAAATGTGGGCTCCGCCAAAACCAGAGCTTACAGTCTCCCATTCATCTGAACATGAAAATTCCACCACTTTCAATTTCAAAATAGACTGGGAAAAAACCCTGGATAAAAACACTGGCGGAGTAATATTTACTAATTTTCAATGGTGGACCTCCCTCCTGCCTAATAGTGAGCTTGAACCGGAACAAGTGACTAATTGGCAGGAAACTGGGGTAACTACGGATGACGTTGATGATACAAGCAAAACGATTACAGAAACGCAAGCTTTTACAGGCACCAATTCTTATACTCGTTATTTTAAGGTAGTGGCGAGGGGGCCGAAAGGTGACTCGGTCCCTGCCTACGCGAAATATGTCTATGCTGCGCCAAATGCTCCAAGAAACGTGGACGCTATAGCGTTGTCTCTGGACAATGGGGCCGGATATCGGGTTTCTGTTCAGTGGACGGCTGATGAATCAAATGCCAGACCTATTGACGACGTTTATCTCGAATATGCAATAGAGGTGCCGGTTACTACTCATAAAGATTCTGGCGAGTTAAGAAAAATAACTATGTCAGCGCCAAACATTACGAGTTGGACCAAAGTAAGCACTTTTAAAGATGCCAGCAAAGAAAACGGGGCCGTTGACGGTGATACTTTTGTAATCGATCAGCAACTTCCAAAAGATAGTTGGATATTTGTTCGGGTTGTAACGAAACATGACAATAAGACATCCCCAAGTAACATCGTGTTTGTTAAGAATGGTGGTTCTCGTGTAAGGAGCGTACCTAATGTAGTTAGTATGCTTGAGCCAGAGGGGACCGGGCTTGAACCATTAACCGGGGGAGACTATAAACCAGTACTATCTTCGCCGTCTAGCCTTGCTGCAAATGTAAGCGGAAATATCGCATCGATAACTGTCGATAACAACTCCGAGGTTACAGAGTCGGTAGTTGCTATATATTTTAGATCGGACGTTAACCAAACGCCGAGATTGATAGGTATCAAACCTGCTAATAGTACCGCTGCAATTTCAGTGCAACTTCCAGAAGAAGGCAACGCGTTTTCGTTTGGTGTAAAAGCATTTTTAGCTGATTATACTCCGATTACTCCAAAAGTAAGTGGTGTTACAGAGTACGCATTTAGTAATATAAAGGCGGAATCCGAGGAAATAATCTGGGATGAGCGTGCTGTCCCAAAGCCACCGAATAACATAGGGCTTAGTTCTCCTAGAGCTGGTGTCGTTCGGATTACGTGGAATTGGACATGGACCGAGGCGAATGGCGTGGAGATTTCTTGGGCTAACCATGACGATGCGTGGGAATCCACGGAGGAGCCTACGGTTTACACCGTTGAACAGCAACGAGCTAGTGCCTGGAATATTAGTGGGCTGGACGTTGGTATTTGGTATTTTAGAATTCGTCTTTATAAAACAGATGGTGATGCGACAACATACGGAACTTATTCCGAGACGAAATCTTTCAAACTAGTATCATCACCTGCTACGCCGGTTCTTACTATTAGTCCATCGCCTGCAATTGTTAGGCCTGATGGTAAGATTACTTGTTATTGGGTATTTACAGCGACTGACGGAGATGAACAAATCCAAGCCGATATTTGTGAGGCAACAGTTGATGCTGACGGAGCTATTACATATGGGGCTATTATTGGTAGAGCTAATAATGAGCAGTTTAAGACCTTTAAAGTTTCGGATTTAGGATGGACAGAAGGGTCTAAACACTTTTTGGCAGTACGAATTGTAACAGCCTCTGGAGAAGCGTCTGGAAATTGGTCTATACCGAAGCCTGTTCAAATTTTAAATGGACTCACAGCATCGATAGTTTCTTCTTCTCTAAAGACTATTACAGTGGTCGATGACGAAGATCAAGGAATATCTCATCAACAATTATCGTTAACCAAAATGCCGCTAACCGTGTCTGCTAGTGGTGCAGGTGAAGGCGGAAGCGTTACTTATATAATCGAGCGTGATGGGGATTACCAGCTTGACAGGCCGGATGAGAATGAATTTAAAGGATTCGATGGGGAAACTATAGCCGTAGTTCAGAAATCCGCAACCAACACTAATGGTTCAGCGGATTATACTGCATCGATTGGCCTTGACAACCTGGTTGGTCAACTGGATGATGGGGCATATTATAAATTAATAGCTATAGTTCAGGATTCATATGGCCAAACCGCACAAACAGAGCAAAGATTTGCTGTGCACTGGACTCATCAAGCGGTCAAACCGTCAGCAACAATCGAGTCGGATGAGGAAAATTTAGCGACATTTATAACACCTATAAAACCGAAATCCGGATATTCTGAAGGCGACTCATGCGATATTTACAGATTATCAATAGATAAACCCGAATTACTCATATCGAATGCTAAGTTCGGAACGAAATATGTCGATCCATATCCTACGTTAGGTAATCACGGAGGACACAGAGTTGTTTATAAAACGGTGAATGGAGATTACATAACTGCCGGCAACGAATTTGCCTGGGTGGACTATAACTACGAGAATGGTGATTTAATCGACAGATTCGCCACAATAATAGATTTTGAAGACGATCGGGCTATATTGCCATACGATCTGTCTTTATCTACCAGATGGACAAAAGACTTTACGCAAACAAAGTATTTGGGTGGCTCTATACAAGGGGATTGGAACCCAGGAGTTGACAGAACATTGAGCGTAAGGACACGAGTCGCTGTTAGGGAAGACTCTGAATTGGTTAATGTTATGCGCCGGTTAGCTACATATTCTGGAATTTGTCATGTAAGAACTCCGGACGGTAGCAGCTTCTCGGCTAATATTGACTTGACTGAAGATCGTGAAGAACGAAAGATTAATATGATAGCGTCGTTCTCTCTCGAGATTACAAGGGTTGATGCGTCTGGATTCGACGGCTTAACGTATGCTGATTGGATTAGAGAAGATTAGGAGGTGAACGGCAATGGATTGGCGAAGAGGATTTAGTGCAAAATACTATGTATCAATCCTAGATCGCGATACTTGGCGAGATCTCCGATCAATCGACATAACCGGCGGAACTATAAAACGAGTCGACACCGACCTTCGTGAGTCTGCCGATATCGATTGCGTAAATTATAATGAGACGACTGAACAGATAATAAGAGTGTGGCTGGACGCTAAGCAAAACGGTGATTCCAGTCACATTCCTTTATTTACCGGAATTGCTACATCTCCGGGAAGGAATATTAACGGAAACATTACAATTAATACTCTGCAATGTTATTCAGTTCTTAAGATTACGCAGGACATTCTTTTACCTCGAGGCTGGTATGCTCCGACCGGGATCAATGCCGGGGAGCTCATTCGAGACTTGCTAAATGTACTGCCGGTTAGCATAACAATAGCCGAAAATTCCCCGGGGTTAAAATCGGCAATTATCTCTGAAAATAACGAAAACCGACTTTCGATGACAGATAAAATATTGGACTCCATAAACTGGAAAATGAAGCTTGATGGCTATGGGAATATTCAAATAGGTCCATATAGTAGTGAACCGGTTGCGACGTTTGATGCGCTGAGTAATGATGTTGTTGAACCTTCACTTAGCATAAGCCGCGATTGGTATAATGTTCCAAATGTTTATCGTGCAGTTTTAGATGATTCCTATGCGATTGCAAGAGACGATAACCCAGACAGTCTTTTATCTACAGTATCACGAGGCAGGGAGATATGGCTTGAGGATTCTTCCGTATATTTACAGGAGAAAGAAACTCTTGCAGAGTATTCTGAAAGGATGCTCAAACTATCACAACAAGTGGCAATAACTATGACCTACGATCGAAGGTTTGATCCAGCAGTATCTGTGTCAGATGCAGTCAGATTCGGTTATGCCGCACAAGGTATAAATGGAATATATCGAGTTACATCACAAAGCATAACTCTGGGCTACAATGCCAAAACTTCAGAGGAGGTGGTTAAGATTGGCTAGTTCAATGGACAAATTGGCGAAAGAGCTTAAGAAGCAAATGACCGACTCTGATGAACGTAAACCAAAACCATATGATACTCAGGCGGAAGTTCTCCGAGTAGAAAATGGAGTGGCTTGGGTTCATATTCCAGGAGGAGTTGATGAAACACCGGTAAGACTTACCATCAATGCCAAGAAAGGCGATAATGTAAATCTCCACGTTGCAAACGGCACGGCATGGATCACCGGAAACTCGACAAATCCTCCAACAGATGACAGCACGGCCAACTATGCTGTTAATATTTCTAATGAAGTTAAAAAAGACGTAACGGTACTTAACAATATTGTTGTCGAAGAGATTGAGGCTACAAATGCTCGTTTCACAAACGTGGAAGCGGATACGGCTAAAATACACGATTTAACAGCAGATAAACTTCATGCGACAGTTGGCTACATCGATGATCTTACTGCTGATAACATAACAGCCGAAGATATTTCAGCTTCATCGGGTTATGTTAAAGATCTTAAATCTAATAACATCGAAGCAAGTAATATTGTTGCTGATCATGCAACAGTCGGAAGTCTTGACTCTAATTATGCTCATATAAAAAATGGCGTAATCGATAATGCAAAAATTAATTATGCGGATATAAATGACTTAAGTGCTCATTATGCCGAGATTCAAAATGGTCATATTAATTCGGCGCTTATCAACACCGCTGCGATTGTAGATGAGCAAGTATTTACTGTAGAAGGCAATAAAGCGACTATCAAAGAGATAAATGCCGATAATATTAATGTAAGAAACCTTAACGCGAAGAATCTTAAGATAGAAACGGCCGACGGCTATGTCACAATTGGCGACAAAAAAACCCCAACAAAAGAATTTATCGATTCTTTGACCAATGAACTAAACGATAGGATTGATGGAGCTATTGAGACCTATACGTCAACTGCTGTTCCAACTTTGTCGAATTACCCGGCAAACGCTTGGGATACAGATGAGGTAAAAGCCACACATGTCGGCGATGTTTGCTATGTAGTAAACAATCAGATAGCTCAAAACGGATATTGTTACAGATTTACTCTGAACGGTACGACGTTTTCGTGGCAGCTTATAAAGGATTCGGATGTAACCGCTGCACTTAGCAGACTCACAACTGCGGAAGGTAAAATCGGCAATATTGAAGCATTCGATGAAGATATTGCAACGTTCAAGACCGAAACGGAAGGCGAGATAAGCACTCTTCAAACAAAGACTACAACTCTTGAGACCTCCATTGGTGATAAAGTCGACAAGACTGTATTTAATGAAGTCAAACAGACGGTTGAAGAAAACTCGTCAAGTATAACGACTTTATCTGAGACAACTACGACATTAAGAGACGATCTGGATAGTCTCGCGGTTGGCGGAAGAAACCTGCTTAAGAATACGGAACAGCAAAGGGTAACGCCAGCATCCGCAAATAATTCAGCTTATGTATCGCCAGTTCCAAGGTTAACGGATTATGGTCTTAGTGTGTTGAATAACACGGAGACTTGGTGGACATATTCTTTTGACTATGAAGTTACCGGGAATACTGCAGAAGGAGGATATATATATGTTCAAGTGAAAGGGGCAATGGCATCGGGGAGTAGTTGGTTAATAAAAGATAAACCATCGGGTCATTATGCTCAATCATTTAAACTTACCTCCTCACAGGTGAGCGCTACGAGTGATTCCTGTGGCATTAGATTAAGAAATGCTACAGATGGTGCGATATTAACGGCAAAAAATCTTAAACTTGAAAAAGGCAATAAGGAAACAGATTGGACTCCAGCCCCTGAAGACATGGGGGAAACAGTTACGACTATCTCAAATACAGTAAACGAGGTTAAGCAGACTGGAACAACTAATAGCTCTCATATTTCGAAGTTAACTCAGACTCTTGGTACAAATGCGGATGGCTCGACTAAGTCCGGAGATGTCATGCATCAAGTGTCTGATGTTGTACAAGACTTAAGTGGATTTAAGACGACTGTATCCGAGACTTATGCTACGAAAGATCGTTTAGCGGCGGCAGAAACTAAAATAACGCAAAACACTAATGATATTTCGTTGACTGCTGAAAAATCCGTCCATATGTCAAAGCCAAATCTTTCCCCATTTTTCCAGAGCACTCCATTTACTACATCTGCGGGTTATTGGACTAATGTTACAAGTTCTTTTACGCCATTAGAGGATGGTTGGGCACATTTTTTATGTGATAACACATCTGGAACAGATACTGTAGGTAACATAATACGCATGGTGTCGTGTCCATCCGTATTTGATGGTGAAAGCTATACGTGCTTAGTCGAGATACGCAATCTTGTAAGTAATGCGACTTCTTCCTCTATTTACACACAGCAGTCAACAGCAGTACAATTCTGGGGTTCAACATCAACCGGTGGGTTTAGCATTGCTAATAGCTCCATGACCAATGGCAGTTATTATATGCCGATGACAGCACTTGGCATAAGCGAGCATGGGACTGATGGAACTCGCTTGATGCATATCAATTGGCAAGTTCCTGTTGGTGCGAAGATTGAGGCAGACATCAGGATTTCGCTGTATGCTGGCGAATATTCGGGCGAGTATAAACCTTATGTCGGTTCGCAGATGTATGCTTCACAGGCTGAGTTAAAAATTGCTAAGGATAATATTAGCTCCAAAGTTTCTACGACGGACTATAATGGTGAAACGATTGCATCACTCATCAACCAGACTGCCGATACTGTTAAGATAGAGGCTGAGCATATTGAGCTTGACGGAACCACTACTTTCAATGCCATAAAATCAAAGGCTGATGCCGCTTATGATGCTATAGGTGCCGCACAGACTGCTGTGGATGGCATAGAGGTAGGCGGAAGAAATTTGTTCTTAGCAGAGCCATCAACGAAGAAGCCAAGCGCATATTTAGCATTGTGCATACCAGCAACCGTTGCCCTTTCCGATTTTAACGTCGGTGATAAATTGACCGTTCAATTGTGGGGAGTCGAAATTGATGCCAATTCTTCTGGTGTTAGAGCTTATTGGGGCGGCGGAAGTGTACCACTCTGTGAAAACACTAAGCCTGATGCAAACGGATATATTTCATTCACATATACCGTTACAAAAGCGAATAGAGAGCATGCTCATGCCGTTCGAAAATATATTAATGTATATAATCCCGAAAGTGGTCATACCGGCTCGAATCTTACTATTGAACGATGGAAGCTTGAAAAAGGTAACAAGGCTACAGATTGGACACCAGCTCCAGAAGATGTGCAATCCGAGATAGATGCGAAGAAGAGCGTGCATACACTTGACACGAGTTATTCGTACACCTATGCAAATATCCTTACATATTCAGCAGAAGGGTATGGAGGAACGAATGGCGCGAACTGGGTAGTGGCTAATACCGCAGGGGTTAAAGCTGGCGATACTGTAAGACTTAAAGTTACGGTTTCCAACATGGGAACGGATGGCAATCGACCGTATGTATATGTTATCGGTGAGGTTGTATCGGTTACTGACACAACTCAAATTAGAGTTATTTCTCATGGTCTTGATACCACGATCATAGATGGTGGGAACATACTGACCAATTCGATAACGGCTCTTCAGATAGACACGGGTGCAATAACTGCCGATGAACTTTCCGCAAACGCTGTAATAGCAGGCAAGATTAAAGCTAGTGCAGTTACCACAGATAAGATAGCAACGGACGCTGTAATAGCAGATAAGATCAAAGCCGATGCAGTTACCGCAGATAAGATTAAAGCTGGTGCAGTTACTACAGATAAGATAGCGGCAAACGCAATAACTGCAAGTAAGCTTGCTATAGGCGATTTCAATAATTACGTAACCGTCAATGAAAACAATGAAGATACGTTAATCAGTGGCTTCGTAATAGAAGATGGTTGGCTTTATAAAAATGTCGCAACTAGTACAAATGCTTGGCTATCGCCAATTCTACCTCAATGGGCAAAGGAAGGTGAGCAATACCGAGTAACTGGTAAAGTAAAAACCAAAGTTGCTGGCAAAGTCCGAATTGTTATATATGGAAGGACTTCTACTGGCTCAGCCAGCGGTTCATCATATAGCTCATGGGTAACAACTAAGGCTAATACAGAGACAGAATTTAGCGGCGTGATAAAAATTACAAGTGCTGTCGTAGCGAAACCGGGAATAAATATTGTTATTCAGTTTCAAGATTCTTCTGGCACTAATATCGTTGGCTACTGTAAAGAGATGCGGTGTGAACGTATAGTGCCTTATATTACCCAAATTAATGAAAATGGTATCCGTATTCACCCAGCGGCTACCGAGAATAATTCCGTAGTCATTAATGCTGATGGTATGGAAGTGTTCAAAGGTGGAACTGCTGATGAATATTCGGTAGCTTTCTATGGTGATTCAGTAAGAATAGGTCAAGAAGATAAAGAACATATATCTTTAACTAATCAAGGACTTAACGTTTTAGCTAATTCGAAAAATTATGTCAATCTCGGATTATTAAATGATGAGTCTGGGCAGCTAGATGTGAAATTCAGAACTGTAACAGTCTCATCCACATTAACCTATAAACTACAATTGCATGTAAAAACATTTATATCAGCGGAATATGACGATGGTGTTGCAGCAACCGTCACTATTGCCAGTGATGGATACTCCTTTACGGTCGATAATCCTAGAGATGATGCTATATTAATAGTACAATATATAACCGACGATCCAGCTCCGTATTATGTACTAGGAACCAAACGTTCGGGAACTAGTACCGGCCTATTTGGCTTACTTAGTGGCTATAATAACGCCCCTAGAGCAGGACAGTCAGCCACACTTGGGGGAAGAGATAATTACATCGATGCTAATGCTGGTAATTCAGCTATAATTGGAGGATTCGATAATACAATTAGTGGCTTTAATGCAGTAGCTTTAGGTGGGAATCATTTAACTGTACAAGGGCGCAACCAAGTAGTTATGGGGTATTATAATGTTCCACAAGGTACACCGGTTACGGCGCATTTGACAGACGACGCTTTTATTATTGGAAACGGGACATCATCTAACCTACACAACGCTATGGCCATAAGATTCGATGGGGAAATCTCCAGCGGAAGAGCCGGGCGAGTTTTATGGAGTGGCGGATATTTTATGACCGACACTCAAACCGCAACTTTTACCAACGGCCAAAAGGTATCGGATCAACTTAGCGGAATTGTGCTTGTGTGGAGCGCTTATGACAGTGGAAAAGCACAAGATTATAATTTTGATTATCAATTCATACCTAAATGGCATGTTCTAAATCACAATGGCTCAGGAGTCGATTATGTAATGATAATAAATGCGGCGCTTAATATCACCTTGTGTAAAAAATACGTGTATGTGTATGATGACAAGATAGTTGGAAATGCTAATAATAATAAAAGTGGAACCGGCTTTAATAATGCGGCAAAGGTTCTTAGGGCAGTTATAGGTATATAAATGGGAGGATAACATTATGTTTATAGTTATTGAATTACAGACTAATTCCGATGGGACTGTAGGCAGTTTAGTTACAAAACATGAGGAGCGAAATGTTGCTGAAAGCAAATTCTTTCAAATTATGTCCGCTGCCGCGTTAAGTGATATACCTGTGCATAGTGCTATAATGGTGGATGAGCTTGGTATGATATGTAAACAGGATTATTATGACAGGCGTTCTAGAGATATGGACTCATATACTGAGATTCCAACATAAATTAGTGGTCTTAAAAATATTATAAGAGCCTGAGGCATAACGCTTCGGGCTCTTTTTTATTGCTTATATTTACTAAGAAAGGAAGTTGATGTTTATGAAACTGCCAAACAAAGTTTATGACATTATCAAGTATGTTTGCCTGATAGCTGTACCGGCATTTATCTGGTATCTTACAGAGCTCGGAACTATCTGGGGCTTTGACGCTCAGCAGGTTATTCAGACTATCGCAGCAACTGCAACTTTTGTTGGTATCCTGCTTGGCTGGAGCAGCCTAAACTACAAAAAGTCCGGAATGACGAAGATGTTCAATGAAGATCTGCTTAAGGAAATGGTGGATTATACAGAGCCAGAAGAAGAGGATGAGGAGGTGCAGTAATGATTACGCTCTCCGATGATAAGAGACAGGAAATTTTCGATTATCTTAAACTTGGCAATGTCAACAAGACAAACACCAAGAAATTCCAGAAGATGGCTTTTGCATCCACCGCCGAAAGAGACGGTATATTTGGACCAAAGACAGATACTGCTCTGATGCACTGGTATAACGTCACCAAATACACTAAGAATTTCCATCCAACGGAGTTCAAATGCGAATGTGGCGGACGTTATTGCAGCGGATATCCTGACTATATGAAGCCAAATGAGCTCAAGAATATTCAGGCTATACGCGATCACTGGGGCAAACCGATCACAGTAACTTGTGGTCTTCGGTGCAAAGGTTATAACAAGAAACTCAATGGCTCGATCCAAAACTCGAAACATCTTACCGGGCAGGCGATCGATTTCTATCAGGCTGGCGTGACAGATACTCTGGCAAATAGAAAGAAAGCTATCAAGTGGATCAAGACTTTGCCAAACCATACATATACATATGGCAATGGCATAAATTCTTACGGATATTCTGTCAGCGCACCGTATATGGGGAATGCCCTTCACACAGATACGAGTGGTACGACTGAGACAGCAGCACCTAAACCAGCCGTCATCAATCCTTATGATGATAATGGCAAGCTTATTTGCGATGGAGTAGGTGGCGAGGCAACTGTTAATGAAATGCAGAGATTCTTCGGAACACCTAAAGACGGAATTATATCCGGTCAGAACAAGACGCTTGCTGAGCATTATCCGGCTCTCAAATCTGTGGAATACGGCACTGGTGGATCGCCTTGCATCAAGAATCTTCAGAGATGGGTCGGAGTTGATCAGGATGGAGTTCTCGGGTCAGATACTGTAAAAGCATGGCAGGAGAAACTCGGAGTTTCCGCGGATGGTATATTTGGCACAAACTCGATGAAAGCCTGGCAGAAGTATCTGAATGAGAATGACGAGGCGGTATATCCCATAGTAGTCGAGACGACTGCCGATAAGATACTCAAAGCTTGTGCCGTTCAGGCGGACTGGATGAAGAATTCCAAATACGAGTATCAAACAAACCCTACCGTTGCAAAGTCCAAGAATAAGGGCACTTGTGTAACGTATGTATCATGTGTGCTGCAGCGTGTAGGCCTCATAACGAGCGGCCAGAGTATGTGGCATGATGAGAAGGATAGGGTGTATGGTGCTAATGGCAACTTTACAGTCATATATCCTAAGAACAAAACATTAAGTCAATTAAAAAGCGAGCTTAAAGCTGGTGACATCATAATGGATGGACATGGCGTAGGAAGCGGAAGTCATATATTTATTCTGACTGGCAAGTGGAATGGTTACAAACCTGTTATTTGGGACAACCACAGTGGTCAGCAGGGTAAGGGTGCATACACCTACGGCCGAGATAGACACGTTATTGCTATAGTCCGTCCAAAGTGAGGTGCGCCATGATAGCAGAAGCAGTAAAGAACATAACGCTACTTGATATTTCAGTTATTGTATTATTCGTTGTTGGATTGATCAGAGGAGTACAGGAGTTGAAAAAATCGATTAAAGAATTTCTTGAAAAGCTTCTCGCCGATCAATTCAAAGAGGTGAACAATAAGCTGAATGATATGCAGTCTTCCATAACCGTCTTAGATAAGCAGGCATGTAAAAATTTCCTCGTTCGATATCTCGCCGATATTGAGCGAGGAAACGTTATTTATGACTCGGAAAGACAACGGTTCTGGGAGGAATACGATCATTATATCAAGGATCTTGGTGAAAACTCTTTCGTAAAGGAATGGGTCGCGAGATTAAAAGAAGAGGGGAAGCTTTCAAGGTAAGATGTATTACAAAAAGAGAGAAGAATACAAATTCGCCATGCCAAGGGAATACTATGCATATTTGGCATTTAAGGACAGGCTTAAAGAAATGGGCATTAAGTACGTCGAAGAAGGCGGGCACACAGAAGGTGTTATCTCGATCACAACCCGTGGCTCATTCGATGTCGATGATAAGTGTGATATTTTGGAATTGACTAAGGAGGAAAAGTAATGGCTACAATCATGGAAGCTCTTGGTGGAAAGTCAGGAGAAACTATTATGGAAGTTCTTGGCGGAGAAAGCGGTGAGACAATCGCTGATGTCATCGAAGAGACAGGTCTCAAGCCAGTATCTGCTGAAACAAACACGCCAAATGTCGTGCCGACAGATGACGATGAATAATCGATAACCCACCCACGCGCCGGGGTTATATTTATACGCATTTTTCTAAGTATTATCTAACGTGATTTTCAAACCATAATGGCGCGTAAAGGCCCTAATAAAGCTTACAATTTAATAACATGCCGATCAAATCAACGAATCCCTTATTCGAACATTATTAGGGCCTTTATTTTTAGGTGCATTTTGGGTGCAGATAAGTGAAAAAAGTGGTCAAAATGTAGCTAAAGATAGTAAAATGATGCGCATGCTCAATTCCTTTCTACATATTGAAATCTCAGTGATTCAAGATTTTCCAATATTTTTCGTTGGCGTAATGTTCTCCTTTAAACACCTAAGAGTCTATTTTTGTTGGAAAACTTGAACGCTGAGATTTCAATGGGTTAGAAAGGCTATGGTGCAGATAAGGTGCATTTATACGAATTTGTTCATTGTTTTAGCTGCTTCAATCTTCCTTTCAGAGAAGACACTCTGATAGATATCCATAGTTGTTGCTACGCTTTTATGGCCTAGCATTTTTGATACAGTCTGGACGTCAATTCCGCCTTCTAAGGCTCTTGTCGCCCAGCTATGACGAAGCGCGTGCATACTCTTATAGGGTATTTTTAACTTTTTGCACGTCCTTATCCAATGCTGACGCAGGGTGGAGACATTGTAGATATTTCCGTTACGGTTCGGAAGAACCAGGCTTCCTCTCGTGATTTCATTTATACCCTCCAATCTCTGTAAAAAGCACACTGTTTTCTTGGATAGATATATCCTACGATTACTCTGCCCTGTCTTTGGATGAGGTTGTACGATTATTCCACCAGTAGTCTTGACTGCGGTTTTATTGATGTCAATATATCCTTCTTCGAGATTCACATCACCCCAAGTAAGACATATTGCCTCACCGACTCTTACGCCGGTAGCGACCAGAAAGTAATAGACTCTGTCAATCTCGTTACTCCCTCGGCAATACTCAACGATTTTCTTCTGCTCTTCTTTAGTGAATGCCTCAACCTTTTTATGCGTATCATTCTTAGGCATTACGATGTCGACAGCTGGGTTCTTACGGATTATATTTTCTTTTACGGCATAATCAAGACATTCTATAAGCCGGGTCTTAAATTGCCGATACATTCCACTGCTATATTCTTTAGGAAATATCTTAGGAATAGCAGACTGGATCTTGTCAGTTGTCAGATCTTGAAGCTTGACATCGCCTAGAACCGGATATAAATGGTGTTTTATTATGCAAGTCGCACCATTATAAGTGTTATCTCTGACTCTTGGTCTGAAGTACTTCTCAAAGTATGTTTCAAACCAGTCTTCGACAGTATAATCTTGAGACTTTATTATAGGTTCGTTTCTGACCTTAGCAAACCAGTCAAGCACATCTTTCTTTTTGTCTGCTGTAAACGACAATCTTTCGCCATCAACTATGATCTGACCTCTCCATTTGTTACCTCTTTTGTAGACGGATCCTGCACCAGATCCTTTAGTTCTACCCACTGAATCACCTCCTTAAAAATTCGCAAAATTTACAATACGTATAATAGAAAAGAAGACAGTTAGGATAAGCCTAGCGCCGGTCGTAAGATGGGAATCTTGAATCCGGGATATAAAGTGGATAACACTAGGCGGTGTCGTAGGATGGGAGTCCTGAATCACCAGGTTTTCTTTTTGTTTTTCTTTTAGTACTCGCTTCTCCTACAAGGCTTATTTTTTTTTGCCTTTTTCCATCTTTATCCATAGTTTAACATTCGTTTACTTTTGTGTCCATCCTGTGCTTTTGACTTAGGCTATTTGGACTATTATATTTTGGCCTAAGGAGGAGACTATGGATACAGACATCGTGATAATAGGTATGGGAGACGTTATGAGATTATATGGCTTCAGCAGAAAAGAAGCAACTAGGCTGCTGAATACAAAGGGCTGTCCGGTATTGCCGAGGGAGTCTGGACAGCCTTATAGAATCGTGAAGGAGGAATTTGAGACATGGCTCCGGACGAGAAGATGCTAGAGGAATTGTATGAGCTTCTGACATTATATTTCACAATTTCCCCGCATGGAGGATTGGTGAAAACGTTTGAAAAGCCTCATGCTGTTGAGCCAGCGCTTGATTATATTTTGCTGAAAGAGAAGCTACTCGCACGGATAACATCTCTGATAGTAGGAGGTGAATAACTATGGACGATAACAAATTAACGATGGTTGAACTCGGACGTGGATATGACTTGGTTGCGAAAACCTATATGGAATTTAAAGAATTGGCAGAGGAAGAGATCAGAAAAGATGATAATCTTACCAAAGACGATTTTAACGATGTGATTATAGGTTTGCTGGTAACTAAGATATTAGTCCTGGAAGGGAAACTTGACGAAAAATACTGGAAAAGCGCAATTAGTTAAAAACCAATAAAACGTGAGGTCTACATGGCCTCATATTTTTTCGCACCGAGAACAGTTGTTCTAATAGGAGGTGCAAAGCAATGAGAACTGATATTAGATACGATGATAATGGCACAATCTGGGGCTATGTAGAACCCTTAGGAATGTGGATGGAATTTGAGACTGATGAAGCATATTACGAATTGCTTGAATCTTATGAAAATAGAGAGGGAGATTAATCCTCTTTATTTTTTTTTGCACAAATGTTCGCACATAAAACAGCCTCTATAGTAGCAAAGAAAACACTATTTTTTGAACAGAAAGGAGAATAGACATGTTCAAGAAGAGATATTCTATAGTGATGAATAGCGATAACACTGAAGAGGCTTTTAAGGAAGTCATGATGATATTTAGCAAATTTGGCAAGATCGAAAAAGTCAAAGAAGTTAAAGATTGGAATTGGACGATCATAGAGCTGACGACCAGTTTACCGCGATGGCAGACACTGGTAGGTATGCTTAAAAGGAAGATGGATAAAATACCAGTTAGACTCAATAATATGTGGTTTATCTAAGCTAAATGTAAGCTCGTGCTAAACGCATGGGCTTATATTTTTTCGCGTCAGAAACATCTCGTATAATGAGAACCTTATTGTATGTCATAAGAAAGGAGAAATGCTATGGCAAACTATGAAGATTTTGTTCTGTATGAAAACTTATCGGAAGATATCGATAAAGTGAAGAAACTTGAATTCGGATCTGACGAATGGAAGAAGGCACAGGACAGTATTGATAAACGGTACAACACAACTCTAGCGGAAGCCAGACTTGGAGCCGAGCTTGCAGAGAAAGAAGCACGAATGGAGCTGGACAGGATGAAAGCAGAAAAGGATGCTGAACTCAGAGAGCTTGAAGCTGAGGTGGCTGACAAAAAGAGTAAAAGGGAGTTTATCGGTAAACTGGCCGGAATTGGATTCGGAGGATTCCTCATATTAGGGAAACTGCTTTACGATAATTCTGATGCAATAACAGACAAATTCACATTGGACACAGCAGCTAAGCTGGCAAACGGTAAGTAGCTTGAAATTGGGGTTCGTGTGAAATACACGGGCTCCTATTTTTTCGCAAAATTTACAAACAATGTAATGAAGAGTATTGGGCTGATAATTGGATTATAAATACGGAGGTATATTATGAAAACTTATATAACAATTATTAACGAGGACGGTGCTGAAGAAATGATTAAGACTAAGGTAGAAGTAGTCGATGAAACTAGAATCACAAAGAAAGTTGTGGTTGATAGCTTCAAAGATGGTTTTGCCGAGCTTAAGACTGATTTAGGCCGCGCAACTAAAATATTGTGGAATGGTTACACAATATATTGGGAAGCATATTATAATGCATATGTAGCAGCATTTAATACAATTAAAGAAGGATTCAAGGATACTTCTGATATGATAGCAGATACATATCTGTAAACATATCCGGAGCTCCTTGCTCCTTTTTTTTCGCATATATTACAAAGAAGATAATAGAAGATAATACTAATAGCTCAATAATAAAGGAGAAAGCTATGAAGATCGATTCTATTATAAGAGACTTAAAAAAGAAGCTTGACGTTATTGTTAAAGAAGCTGATGAACATGCAAAAGAAACTCAAAAATCTTTTAAGGACGACATGATTAGAAGCGAACAGCTTATACAGAAATATGCTGAAGAGCGAGATGATCAAACGACCTTAGAAGAAAGTAAGATGCGGATGGAGCAGATTCTTCAGTGGTAAAGACGATGCGAATAAGGGACTTTATAAGTCTCTTATTTTTTTCGCATAAAAAACAGCCTCTATAATAGCAAACAGTACTTAGATGATTACGGAGGTATATCATGAAAAAATTTATAATTATTTCTGGAACGGTATATTTAGTAGCATACGTAGGCATGGTAGCCTGGATGATGCTGAAACCGGAGCAGTATGGTGAATGGATTGGCAAGATGTCAACCGGAATGTTTAAGGCTTTTGATGTGAAAGGAGAGATCTAATGAAACTGATAGGTAAAATACTTAAAGGTTGCGGATTATTCTGGATCTGCGGAGTGATATGGGGAGCACTCTATATAGACGCGGGATTCATGGAGATTGGACCTAAGGAGTAGATACTTAGCAGGGATCGTTAGGTCTCTGCTTTTTTCGAACAGATGTTCGCATAGTATACAAGTCCTCTAATAGCAAAGGAGGATTTAATTATGAATATTATCTGGAACATAATGACCGGTATTGCTTATGGATTTGAGATCGTAGGATTCGGAATTATAGGGATCTGGGCGATGGCAATGATATTTGAATCGGGTAATGAAAGAGTCGATAAGATTCGTAAGTATATGCTTATGCAGGATGAAGAGGACTATTAATGGTCCTCTGATTTTTTTGAAAGGAGCAGCATGGGAGATCTATACGCAACGGGACAATATATTCGGAACCAAACTCCGATTTGGTGCTACACGCTGAATTATAAAACGAAAAAGGTGAAAGAGCGAACGGGGCATCTCGTTCGTTTTTATGGACCAACACGAGTAATGTTCCGCGACGATAATGAGCCTAGGTCGTGGGCTAAATGGACATTAAATGGTTTGTCATCACACGAGGCTACAGTCAGAGGAGCGACAATCTGGTATTCTAAGCCAAATTATGAAGAGGCCGTTGAAGCTTTTAGAAAAGCTGGTATGAAAATGTCCGACGAATACGACTTAAAGTCAATTAGAAGTTATTACAGATCATCAAAATTGGAGGTAGCAAATGGGAATTGATCCAAGAGAAACGAGAAAAGAAAGACCGGTATTTATGCATCTGTATATGCCAAATCGAGCAGTACCACACCTTATATTTGGATACTACAGCATAGTGACGAGGGATATGTGCATGCTCTATGGCGGCTATGGACTGACCGCGGTTAGAGTTTTATAGGAGGTAGGAAATGGATTCTAAGAATAAAGACCAGGAAACGAACGTCATCAAAGAGCTGATAAAGAAGTTTGATAGGGAGCGCATTACACGAATGAGAAAAAGAGGCGCGTCATTAAGCACTATAACTGGTAGCAGATGGAGCACACGTAATAAAGATGGGGGTAACAAATGAACGTTAAACAAAAAGCACAGGAGCTTAAAGACAAAGTTATATTTAAAACCAAGCAGGCATACAAGTGGTGTATGGACAATCCTGAGATGGCTGTAGCAATTGGATCTGTGATTTTTGCCGGCGGGAAGTATCTGGGAAAAGCTGCCATAAAGCATCAGCAGATCAAGGAGCAGGAGGATGTGAAGAATCTATATTGCTACGACAGAAGTCTTGGGCACTATTGGAAACTCAGAAGGGAGCTTAGAAATGATGAGTGGATTGAAATCGATAGGCGTAAGCAGCAAGGCGAAAGGCTGTCTGATATTCTGTATAGCATGCGCGTACTTGACTAAATTCGCACGAAATTCAGATCCTCTAATAGCAAAGGAGGACACGACTATGAAGATAAAAGATAGATTATTAAACGAGAAACGTTGGTACAAATTTGTTATTACAGAAGAAGGGTTCTGGAATACAACCTTAAGAATTCCGACTTTCGATCGAGTAAAGCTTGAAGATAAGAAGCATCTCATCGGAAAGACACGAATTGATGATGGCTTTGAATTCCGACTCAATCTGAGTAAGGACGAAAAACTAGTATTCGATGCGACATATAAGAACTATATATTGGTCTTCGAACCAGTCGATGTAAATGCTAATGTAAAGACTGCAGTCTGGAAATAGACTGCTTTCTTTTTTTTAACTCTTGAAAGGAGCAACAGATGGCAACAAATAGATATTTGAGAAAAGGCAGTTTTGTAACGATCAAACTCATTCCGAATGACAACACAGTCGTCCCGGGTATGCTGAAATACGATGGTGAACGAGCGCCAATCTCAAAGGTGTGTAGATCAACCAGACAGATCGCAACAAGCGGAACCGCTTACGGATACGAACTCGATGGAGTGGTATCTGATTATGGTGTTCCTTATACGTTTATAGCAGACATGATCGAACAGGAGGACTTATATGCATCTTATGATATTTTCCCCGGGTAAAGTTTCTTATGGAGTTGCGAACGACGATGCGACTAACGACGAGCTTTACGACACATTATATTTGGCAGCAACAACGGAGCAGGGTAATGGAAAGAGCAGAAAAGCAGAAGCTTATGATGGACTGGGCGAAGAACCTCGCAGGTAAGTACAATATGTTTCCTGATACAGTTCTTGATATTTACAAGAATCTCGTAGGAAGAATGTATCGGGATAATATTTACATCAATCGCAAGCAAAGAACAGAAGAGTTTCTCAAGTTATATTTTGAAGGAGTAAAAGGAGAATAATCATGCCAACTAACACAGGAAAATTCTATAAAGAAATCGAAGACTATGTAAACAACACGGTTGCAGCATATGCACTGCCAATCAGTAATATCGAGAGTATCAAATGCGTACGCCAGAATTATGAGATATTTATGGAGCTGGTTCATGAGGATAGTTGCGCAAGATACTTCAGATTGACCGGTTTGGATATTTCAGGAATCGGAATACTCGTCGGGCGCATCATAGCAAATCGCTCAGTCGATCGCGAGTTCCGTAATAGAGAGGAAAAGAAGCTGGTAAGGAGGTTGTTCAGATGAGGTTTATGTTTCTAAACAGATATAACGATCGTAATGAAACGATACCAGTACTAGTTAATTTTGATAATGTACGTTTCTTTTATCCTTGGGATGGACGAAACAAAGGAACGTTTATTGACTTTGGTGGAAGTGCAATTGTTGTCAAAGAAACCTACGATGAGATAATCGATATTATGAAAGGAGCATCACAATAATGGATCTTGGAGCATATGCACAGATAGAGGATCTCGAGCAGATCATGAAAGACAATGGAATTGATATTCCAAGACTCAGGGGTCTTCGTTTAATGAAGGATGAGGAGCCGGTCTCGAAAGAAGAGCTGCTCGATATAGCAAAGAATGATGGGCTTTATAGATGTGCGTGCCTTTGTCAGTCAATTCCGCCATTTAACTGGAACTCTAATTGGTCAGAGATGAGTGATCGCACAGACGCCATTTGTGAGTATTATCTTGAACTTCCGAGATATGAAAGCGGCGATTTTGACCATTTAAATCCTATTGGTGTACGCTGGGATAGAGTTCACGGCAAGAAGCGTAAAGCATTTAAATACGTTCTCAAGCAAGCCAAGAAGGAAGTATTCGAGCAGTATAAATTATGGAATAAGTACGCAGGTCAAGATGATGTTCTTTATATTCACGCACGACTTGGCTCCGGAAACTGGGGAGGTTACGACTGCGATAAAATCGTAAAGGGACAGCCTTGGTATCTGGATCATTGCGAAGACCACTTCGATTGTACGTATGTTGATATTTACGCGAAGATCAAGGAGGTACCAAATGAGATTAATCGATGCTGACGCTCTTATATCTGAACTTGAAAAAGATGAGAAAATATTTGATAAAGAAGCTGAGGACGCTCGAAAAAATCCAGACGCATATACGGATGGGTATTCTGATGCAATGTGGAGTCGAGCAAATGGTATAAGAGACGCCATCATTGAAATTTATGATGCCCCAACAATTAAGGAGGTGCCAAATGAAACTACGTGTAGCACGGAAATTCGACAAAGTGACGCTTGATCGTGAGAACCCTTCGGATTTTATAAAGTTTATTTACGAAGACTTAGAAAGACAGTTGTATAAAGGTCTTATGGGTGAGCTCAAAGACCACAAACCGCACGCTGTTCGACTATCTGAGCCAAAAATTACTGAAGATGTTCCTGGGTCATATTGGCCTGAGTGTGAAGCCAAACAGGATCTATGCATACTAGATCTGGTTCAATGTAAAAACTGTAGAATGAATTTTCCTTGGTGCCAAAAATTTCGGGATGAACTTGGAGGTAATGGGTTCTGTCCATATGGAGCAGAAATCTTAAATGATGTAAAGGAGATAGAAAATGCATAATTTTAACAAAGTAATAGATATTTCAGCAAATAATCTTGGTGATACAAGAACAGCTAATAGGAAGCCAAGTTTTGATGAGTTCCATGGTGCTAATAGACATCATATGAGTGATGTTCAAAACGTCATGCTTGAGATTGCTAAACTTATAAATAAAGCAGGGGTCGATCATGATTATACAAAGGATATTTATGAAGTGGAATTTTATGCCGACTTCTGCAAGGTTTTAGATGGATCTACTGAGAAATTCACGGATATGGAGTGGTATCAAAAACATATCAAAAAAGAAAGACATCATATAAACAGTAGATGCCCTGAAGATGTTGATCTAATAGATATTATCGAGCATGTTGTAGATTGCTGCTGCGCCGGAAAGACAAGGAGTGGTTATATTTCTCCAGTGGTTATAGATCCGGAAATACTTCAGAAGGCAGTAGAGAATACGGTAAAGCTTATAGATAACAATACGAGGATAGTGGAATGAACAATAGTTGGTGTGAGAGCTGTGCTAGAAAGAGCGTTTGCTATAGTCCGGATATAAGACCAAAGTGTTATTTGCCAACAACTAACACGGCGATTATTTGCCCGAAGTGTGGTAGTAGTGATTACGTAAAATCATTTGTAAAAGACTGGGGGATCACGTATTCCGGATTTCCATACAAATGTGATAGGTGCCATATATATTTTGGAAAGAAGGAGGTTATTAAATGAACAGTAACAATACAATAAAACCTTGTCCTTTTTGTGGAGGAAACGCGGCCATCGTTTCCAAATTAATGAAAGGAAAAGTATATATGTGGGTTAGCTGCTCAAATTGTGGTGCTGGTAGTGCAATGGCATCGTATCCGGAAACGGCTGTACCAAAGAGACTAACTGGTTCACAAAAAGAAATGTTCGAGAAGCCAGTGATCGATATGTGGAATAGGAGGATGGAAGATGAACAGTAACGACGTAAACAGCGTAATAAACAATCTATGTGATAAGCTAGGTACCACAGCAAGTAAACTTATTCCAGAGATGGCCGGTTATCAGATCGCTAAACATTCGATCTGGATGGTCATCTCTCTTATATTTATCGGAGTGGCTATAGGCTTTACTATCAAACTTCTCTGGATGCATAAAAAAGATGGTGAGACGCTTGCGATATATCCAGATTTAGTCAGAAAAATAGATCTGAAACTTAAAGACTCTGGAATGATGGACGAACTTCATCCGTGTACTCGAATAGACTGGGCAAATACATTAGAAGATCTTCGTCGAGTAAAAGGCACGATGCAATGGGACGAATCAACATGGTGTGCAATGGTGTTAACCGCAGTGTGGTCCGGTCTCATAGGCATAGTTATATTTGGGGTCGCTCTATACCATATCATAGGATGGTGTATTGCTCCTAACGCAAGTGCATTCATGTGGATCGTTGGTCAGCTAGGAGGTGGACAATAATGGCAATATTTCAAGGCGGTAATGTTCAAATTGTAAAGCCTGGTGACAAATTATATTTCGATAAACCAGTCAATGTATCAAGAATAGATAAAGTAAAGGACATCATAAGAAATAGATATAGTGATGCTATGCATGGTCTGTTCTTTACCCCGAATTGGGTTGGCGATCCTATGTCAACAATTTGGGAGGAAGACGGAGTGACTATAGATATATGCTATGAATATGAATACTTTGAGGTCTTCGGACTTACAGAGGAAGAAGAAAACGAGCTCTTAGCGTTCTATAACTCTCTGATTGGAAAGTAGGTGATTATATATGATCAAGTATTTCTGCGATAAATGCGGAAAAGAGATTTCCACTGATATTTTTATAGATGTATTTGAGGTGAAAATCAAACCTCCAGAGATAAGATCCTGGTCGGATGATGCTGAGACCGGTATATATTTTCTGTGTAACGATTGTACAGAAAAGCTCAACAAGTGGATACGTAAGAAGGATGATTAGGAGGTGATATTCATGGATACGATTACTGCACCTATTGTGGTTAGAGAGACCAACATCAAATGCCCTATCTGCGGGGCATTTATATTTTGTGATGAATCCATGATTCTTACAAGTAATCCTCCTCAACATAGATATTATTGTCCGGAATGCGGTGAGTTTTCTACCTCAGCATTTTCGGATGGATATCTTCAGAATTATATCAAAATGAATTTTGAGAATGGTGAGGACTCCACAGAAGAGGAAGAAGTGGAACCGCATCGCTGGGGAATGGATATGATGGACGCGCTGGGAGAAGCTTGTAAAAAAGAAATGGCAAGCTGGTCATCGGAAACAGAAGATATTCAGCATCATGTAAAAGGAGGAACTGACTACCATGCCAAAAATGACTACGGGAAAGCTAAGCTGTCTTTGGTACCTAGACGAATCATCTGGGACGTGGCAGCCATTAGAGAATACGGAAACAACAAATACCCTGACGGTGGACCTGACAACTGGAGAGGAGTCGAGCCCGAGCGATACCGCGATGCTGCATATCGACACTTTCTCCGGTACCTTGACGATCCAAAGTCGGTTGACTCTGAGTCAGGTTTACCACATCTTTGGCATCTGGCCTGCAATATCGCTTTTCTTTGTGAACTGGAAGACGTATATCTCCTCCGTTCTGAACAGTAAATTAGGAAAGGGGAACAGACGATGAAGATTCTAGTAGATGAAATGCCGATAAGCCCATTTGATTGCTGGTTTTCAGATCAGACATGGGATCACGAAAGGAACGTTTGGACAGCATGTTGTACTCTCGGTCCCGATGGTTGTAGTGATTGTGACATGAGGAGCGGGGAATGCAGTAAATTGAAAGCTTTATCGGGGGTGAGTCTGACATGACCAGACACATGATAGTTGAGATCATCCTGCTTATATTCTGTGCGGTAACTGTCATAGCGGCTTATGCGTGCTGTGTGGTTGCCGGGAGATGCAGCAGGATGGAGGAAAAATCGTCATATCCACGTAAGGCTGACAAACCTTTTAGATCTGTATGGGTTGACGAGAAGTATAAAGAGATAGGAGGGGAGAAATGCCACTCGAATACAAACCAAAAGTAAAGTTCTTCATATCAACAAAAGCTGAGCTGGCAACAGATAAGGTAAATGAATGGCTGGAAGATAATTACGACAATATCGACGTAATGTCTATCCAGCCTTTTATGTCGTACACAGAAATGAAAGATAGAGGCGCTTATATGATCGGATGCATGGTGACTTATCTGGATGCGACTAAAGAGCCAGATGAAGAGATCGAGATAGTACCATTTGAGCAGCCGATTCTTAATCCGGAGGTAATCTCAACAAAATGAAAAGATACTATACCATTATTCAGATCAGTGACAAAACTAGAAGACCTATCGACACTATAAAGTACATCGCAAATCTATATGGCGTCTATGTTGACGAACTGCTAAACGAAATGGACTATGAGGATCCGTTTGATATGTTTCAGCAGGCACCATCACACGTAGTACTCGCCAGAAAGCTTAATGATATTTTGAAATCTATCGACAGTAACATAAGAATAGGAGGCGGAGAGAATGCAGTATCCATTAAAGGAAGTATATTTTGATAACTTCTGTGCGCAGTGTGTGCATAAAGACAACAAAGAGAACGAAAGTCCTTGTGACGAATGTCTGGAAGAACCGGTTAATGAGTACTCTCATAAGCCGGTCAAATTTGTAAGGGAAGAAAAATGATACAGTATACCAAGAATGGAAACACCTTGTATTATGAACCGCAGTTTAAGACGTTCTTCAAGTCGAGTCCATTCGCGGTTAGTAATGCGATCATACGTTTTTTAAGAGGCGTGGTTACGGGAACCATGCTTCCGTCATTTAAATATTGGTACGAATCGCTCGATCTGGAACCACCGGAAGGCTCTGAAGAACTGGGATGGAATTACGACTATCTATGTCATGAGTGGGCAAGTCTCTGGATTGATATTCTGCAGATACCAAGACTCACTGATGAAGGAGTCCCGTATCAGGAATTAAATTATCCGATGGAACCGAAACCAATGGACTATCTGGAGGGATGGTATGACTAAAGTTATATTTATTATCACAGCTGTACTGGTCATTCTTGAGCAGCTGTATCTTATCTATAAGAATCTAAGACCACACGGCATGCTGCACATCGACGAGTATCTCGATAAAGACGTATATCGAATGTTATATTTTGTCCCATTGGAAGATTTGAAGAAACATCGCAGACTGAGACTCAAGGTTGAAGTGCAAAAGTGGGAAAGTGATAGCGAAGATTATATGGAGGATTACGAATGAAACAGCATTTGGCAGCGTTACTTACAGCATTCATAACAATATGGCTCTTATCGTTTACAGTAGTGTGCGGTGTTTGCGCCGGGCTGAAGGTTTTCGGAATCATCTGAAATTTCGCATCGTTTACAAAGCATATAGTAGGAAGGTCCAACCGTGAAAGACGGAGGTAAGAGAGATGTAGAGATGATGAACTCTACCAGCGAGAGCTGTCGCTTAAATTAACAAAGCACCACCTTCTTTTTTATTTGTCATAAGTTATATTTGAAAGGAGTTACAGCATGAACTGTCTTGGAATCATTGGAAATGTTACCAGGAAAATAGTCGAGTTCGGCGTAAAGAACAGCACCACAATACTTACGGTAACTGCAGTCGTTGGTGTTGGGGCAACTGCGGTATCGACTGGGAAAGCAGTCATCGAAGCAAGAGACACAATCAAAGCTCACGAAATGGATGAAGAGCTTAAGTGTGAAAGAATCGAGCAGGTCGATGGCGTCGAGACAAGTCATCTCGTATATTATCGCGAGAGAACAAAATGGGAGAAAGTGAGACTTACTTGGAAGAGTTTCATTCTCCCAATCTTTTTAGGCGGGACAACAATCGCATGTATTGTAGGATCGAATACGATAAGCACCAGGCGAAACCTTGCACTTGCAGCAGCGTATTCTATGTCTGAAGAAGCGGCGAAAGAATTCAGAGACAAAGTAGCCGAAACGATTGGCGATAGGAAAGTCGACAAGATCGATCACGCTATCGCACAGGATCATATGGAAAAAACGCCAGTACCTGAGGAAGATTATATTATCCATACCGGTAATGGCGGACAACTTTGTTATGACTGGTGGAGCGGAAGATATTTCAGGAGTAGTCAGACTGAGATAGAGAAACGAGAGGTTATGCTGAATAAGCGTATAGCCAGAACCAAAGATAAGGTCAAGGTGAATGACTTCTACGAATTACTCGGTCTACCGACATTGCCACTCGGTGAAGAATTCGGATGGAAATACGATCCGACATTCGATAATGGTGACGTGACAATTCACTTCAAGAAACTTCCGTCATCCAGTAGCACAGGAGAGCCGTGTCTGGAGGTTCGGATAAACCCGGAACTCCTTCACGTATATATCTAGGAGGCTGTTCTCATGGTTAATCCATTTGTTTCCATAGATCAGCAGCTAAGTGACATTGGCTATGTGAAGCTCCAGGAAGGTCCCTGGGGCTTTGCATATGCCAAACCATTAGGAGATGGTTACTGTGTCAAGGCTGAATGTAAGAAAGGTCGAATTATATTCTACGATCCTATGGTTATAGGGCATGATTACGACTCAGTGTACATAAACGACAAAGAACTCGATTTATTCGCAGCTAAAATCAGAGAATGGAGGAGACTATATGAGCGTGATTCAAAAGATGGGCGCCATTATCGTAAAGAACGCACCTAAGATATGTGTAGCGGTTGGCATTGCCGGTGTTGGAGTAGGCGTGGCAGTAGCATGCAAGGATACTCTGGCCGGTGTAGACGATATCAATCAGACGAAAGTGGACATCTGTGAGAAGGATTATATTCCAGCAGCAAAGAAGCTTGTTAAAGTGTATTGGCCGGCCGGTCTGATCATCGGAGGATCTCTGGTGGTGATCGTAAGTGGGCATTATATTCTTGCTAGAAGATATGCCGGTCTTGTTGTAGCTTACGAAGGACTCAATAAGACTTACAAAGATTATCGCAGATTTATTAAGAATAATTATGGAGAGTCGGTCGATTTTAACGCCAGACACACAACCGATCAAATTCAAATGCGGGCGGATAACGAAATAATATCCGTCGATTCCAAGGATATTTTTATACCAGATAGAGATCTTAGCGATTTTGCTGTGTTCTTTGGAAAAGACTACAGCGAAATCCTCGTGACCGACGATCCTGAAGAGGCACTGAATGTCCTGAAATCACAGGAGGAATGGGCGAATGCAGTATTCGAAGAGCAAGGTTATATTTTCCTACAAGATGTGTATCACGCCCTTGGCATCGATAAGTTTGCTCCGGACGGCGTGGGCTGGTGCAAGGGTATTGGCGATGATTTTGTAGACTTTGGGATCTACAATGTTAGAAATGGCAGGGCTGTAAACGGTACAGAACCAGTATTCCTTATCGATTTTAACCATGACGGATACATTCTGCCTTATATTTGAAACCCAAATCTGGACGACCCTCGCATGAAATACAGATACTGTAATGACAGGTTATAGCTGTAAAAAGCAAAAAGGAGGAAACAATATGGTAACAGTATTTTGTGCAGGAGGTTGTATTGCGATCGGGATCATGCTCTTAAAGGAGTATTGTGATCGAGATAAATAAACCGAAGCGAAAAACTGAAGCATTGGAGTTACAACTCCTTTGCTTTTTCTTTTCGCATAAAAAACAGACCATATAATGACAGATATTTCTGACATAAAAACCAAATAGGAGGAACTAAAATGGACGAGATCAGAAACGAAGAAATCGAAGTAACTGAAGCTGTTGAGGCTGAAGACGTGAAGAATAGTCTTAGCGCTGCAGATTACGGTGTAGTCGGAGGGATTATGATCGGAGGAATCTTAATCTTCGAAGGTGGCAAATGGGTTTGGAAGAAAACCGAAGCGCCACGTAAGAAGGCTAAGGACTTCGTTACAGGAATCTTTAAGAAGAAACCGAAAGATGCAGCTGCGAAAGACGATTCGGAGCATGAGGACTCATCAAGTAAGGCTGCGGAGAAATCCGAGGAGAAGAAATCAGAAAAGAAAAGTAATTCTAAAAAGTAGTTAGAAAGAGCTGATAAAGTTGGAGATCAATGGAAACGTTGGTCTCCTTCTTTTTTTAACTCTTGAAAGGAGCAATACGTATGGTTGATGTATATCATCTTTTCAAACTAGGCACCACAGCAGCCAGAGTGTTAAAAGCAAGTAATGGCGCTCGTAATGCAGTAGTTATATTTAAAAGTATTAGAAAACCGCTAGCTGTAATGGGTGCAATGGGTGTGCTTGACGGCGCGATGGATGAAGCAGGTGACATTCTGGTTAATAAAATTATAGAGGAGACAGGAAATGGCTGTAGTAGATGATAGCAGATACAAATCAAACTCGTATAAGTCAAAAGCAGAGGCTGAGAAGAGAGAAGTACAGAAAGTAGTAAAAGGACAGACCAGAGTTCACCAGAAAACAACCGGAGAGAAAATCAAAGAATCGTTCTTTGGTGAGAATATTGAAAATGTTGGTGATTACCTATTACTCGATGTGTTGGTACCGGCAGCGAAGGAGCTGTTTGACACATTCCTGACCAATGCCAAAGACATTATATTATACGGAGAAGTACGAGAGACCGGAAGCAGAAGAAGTAGTAGACGCAGTGGTACTTACGTTGCATATGATGGATATTCTCGTAGGAGCAGACGCGATACTGAGTCAGCAAGAAGAGCCCGATTTGATTTCTCATACATTGAGTTCGATACTCTGGACGACATCGACGAGGTAATCGAAGAGATGCGTGATATTTGGTCTGTCTATAATGAAATAACAGTCGCGCAGTATTACCAGTCAGCTGATCCGGATGGAATAAGAGTATCGCCAACAGATAGTAACTGGGGATGGATCGATATTCGTGCATTCACGACTGCCGACACCAGAAAGATAAGATCAAGAAATCCTGAGACAGGAGAAATTGAAACAAAGTGGATACTGGATCTGCCAAGACCAAAGCCACTTGATTAGGAGGTTATATTTAAATGATCAAGACATATAGACAAATACCGGTCAGATGTAAGGCTGTTCAGTGGGATGGTAAAAATCTCGACGAAGTAAATGAACTCGTTGGTGGATCAGCTCATGTATACTCCGGATGCTTATTTATAAATACCGACATTGGAGATGAGCTTATACCAAATGCTACCGATTATATTGTGAAATCAGGTACCGAAGAAATCCCGATTATACGAGTGGTTACACAGGAAGTATTTGAAAAGGTGTATGAGGAGGTTAACGAATAATGAAAATAAAGGCCATAAGTGTGTTAGGTCAGAAGGCTGTAAAAATCGCGTCTAAAGCCAAATTTCAGGCTCTCAAGGCCATACCAGACGGTCTTGTTATAGCTGGCGTAGCTGGATTTGTGGGTACTTGTGTGCTTGTAGCCAAGGGAACCAAGAAACATGAGGAAATAAAAGATGACAGTGATACTAAGCTTGAAAGAACCAAAAAAGCCGTCGTCTGCTATGCCCCTGCGGGTATTGTTGGCAGCCTGGCTGTTGGGTGCTTTACAGGTGGACATTATATTCTCAAAAAGAGGAACGTCGCACTTGTCGCAGCGTATAAAGCGGTAGATGACAGTTTTAAATCGTATAGGCAAGCTGTTGCAGAGAAATACGGGAAAGATGAAGATGTAAGACTAAAAAACGGACTTCGAGTTGAGAAAGAATCCGTGACTGAAATAGGCGAGGATGGCAAGAAACACAAAGTCAAGAAGGAAGTCGAGTATATGGATGGTGAAGTATCTGGGTATTCCTTTATTTACGATAAAGAGCATACTATAAACCATAAGAACATTGACCCGCTTATCGCCAGATCCGAACTCATGATAGCCCAGAATTCTGCTAATGTAATACTGCAGGGCAGGGGTTATATTAGCCTGAACGAGGTACTCAGAGGTATTGGTCTTCATGAGAGATCGTTCGGCAATATTGTTGGATGGCAGATCAGAGGAAATGGCGATGGCTTTGTAGATTTCAGAGTAAGACAGATCCGCACAACTCAGGAAGAAGGCGGAGCAGCATTCCTTCTGGACTTCAACGTAGACGGACCGATCTATGACGACATTGATAAGTACACTGTTGGCGCGGAGGGATAATAATGAACATCTTGAAAGGAGCAGCAATATTCGTTGCTGGTGCTGCAGCAGGAGCGGCTGGTTCTTATATTTACTTCAAAAAGCTTTATGACGAGAAGAAGGAAGAATTAAATGAACTGAAAGAGCACTATGCTGAGAAGCTCAATAAAGAGGCTGATTTAAAAGTTGCCGAAAACATTATCGAGAAAGAGGGCTACGTATCCTACGATCGCAAGATAAATGAAGAGGAGGTAGAGGATCTGAGTAGACGTATAGAATTAGTACAGAAAAAAGCTGTAGAAAACGACAGACCTTCGGAAGACTATCCTGAAGAACCTATCGTTATCACAGAAGATGAGTACTCAGGAACCGAGTTATATTTTGACAAGATCGAGGTAGATTACTATCTTGGCGACGGAGCGTTGGTTGATGAAAACGAAGAACTTATAGAGGTCGAGGATGTACTCGGCTATGATATTCTGGAGGACTTAATCAACGATGAAACTGAAGACACTATCTATGTACGAAACGCAAATAGGAGCGCAGACTACATGGTTAGAATAGTCTCCGGATGCTTCAGCGAGATCGTAGGGGTAGGAGGTGATACTGACGATTAGAGGTGATATTTATGGGAAATCAGGTAGTGGATGATGAATACTACAGATGGCTTTTAGACAAAATCAATTATGACGATACTGATTTTGACGAGCAGCTCGAAATACTTTTTAACACGGAGTTTACCTGGGAAGTAGCCAATGACGATAATAGAGCGGATGACGGAATAGTTCTTCGCTCTATTTTTATGTCAGAGGAAAACTGGAGCACACGACCGCTTGAAGACGAGGGATGTAATATGCTCGAAATGATGGTAGCTCTGGCGATGCGTATTGAAAACGATATCATGTGGGATGGCGATAGAGACCGGACGCCGAAATGGTTTTGGGAGATGTTTCGAAATCTTGGGCTTGATAATACGGGTTCCGCACTTGAAGATTATGATATTTTAGAGAGATTCATGCTTCGTGATTACGAGTTTGATGGGTCTGGAGGACTGTTTCCACTCGGAAATTATGCCACAACAGACCAACGAGAGGTCGAAATTTGGTACCAAGCACAGTCATATATGATGAAAAATTTTAGTTGTTAAAATAGCTATTAGTTACTTTTTTCAACTAATTAATTTTGACGAAAAATTTTGGCTCGAAAAAACGGCTAAAATTAGTTGTTTTTTTAGTTGCGTAGTTGTTTTCAAAATAAAAACAACTAACGGTTTTTCGTTGAAATTTCAACGAAAATTGAGCATTTAGTTGTTTAGTTATTTTCAATTTATACTAAATAGTAAAATTAAAAATTTAATATATATATATAGTAGGACGAAAAAAACTACTTTTCAACTAATCGCTCAGAAAGGAGTAAACAAGTGTGGATTTTCTAAAAATCGAGACAAGACCTACAAAAAAGAACGGCGTCGAGATTTTTCCGAACTTTATCGTAAGAAAAAGCAAAGATCTTATGATACGAGGCGGAGACTTCTATGCTGTGTGGGATGAGGATAGAGGTCTGTGGTCAACCGATGAAGAAGATGCTACAAGACTAATCGATAGTGAGCTAACCAAGTATAAGGAACAGAATCCCGATCTTGTAAAAGCTCACGTGTTATATTTGCATGATTCAAAATCCAAAATGATTGACAACTGGCATCATTATATCCAGAAGCAGATGCGAGATAACTATCATTCGTTGGATGAGAAACTTGTGTTTGCAGATTCTCCGGTCAATAAAAAAGATTATGCGAGTAAACGTCTTGATTATTCGTTATCAGATTGCGATATTCCAGCTTGGGACGAACTTGTGTCGACGTTATATTCTGAACCGGAACGACACAAGATTGAATGGGCTATAGGGTCGATCGTGAACGGGGATTCGAAAAGCCTTCAGAAATTCTTCGTGTTCTATGGTTCGGCTGGAACAGGTAAATCGACTATTCTGAATATTGTTCAGGAATTGTTTGAAGGATACTGTAGTTCTTTCAGCGCCAAGGCTTTAGGCTCTGGTGCTAATTTTGCATTGGAGCCTTTTAAGAATAATCCGCTGATCGCAATTGAACATGACGGTGATCTGAGTAGGATCGAAGATAATACAAGATTAAATAGTATTGTCTCTCACGAACCAATGACCGTCGATTTGAAGTTTAAATCGCAGTATACGGATACATTCAAGACAATACTCTTTGTTGGTACAAATAAGCCAGTACGGATTACCGATAGTAAGTCTGGAATAATAAGGCGACTAATTGATGTGACACCAACTGGGAGACTTATACCAGCAAGACGGTATCGCCAGTTGCTTAATCAAATACCATTTGAACTCGGTGGTATCGCTACTCATTGTAAGAAAGTCTATGAGGAAGATAAGTACTATTACGATAAGTATATTCCTATTAATATGATAGGTGCTACTAACGATATGTATAACTTTATGGCGGAAAAGTACGATGAGTATGAACCACTGGAGAGTATTAGTCTTGGTAAGGCTTGGACAGATTATAAAGCATATTGCGAAGAAGCAAACGTTAGTTATCCAATGCCTAAAAGATTATTCAAAGAAGAACTTAAAGCGTACTATGACGATTTTAAGGAGAGAGGAACGATAAATGGAAAACAGGAGTATAACGCGTTTTATGGATTGAAGAAGAGTCGGTTTAATAAGGGCGAGCCGATAAACAGTACAACTGTAGTATCTGGGTCGTGGATAACACTAAAACCTCAAAAGTCTTTGTTAGATATCGAAATGGCAGATTTTCCGGCACAGTATGCGGATGAAAACGAGCATCCATTAAAGAGCTGGGATAAATGCAGAACGAAGTTAAAAGACATAAGAACAGATAAACTTCATTACGTTCTGTTTCCGGATGATAAAAAGAATCATATAGTTATAGACTTCGATATTAAAGATGAATCCGGGAATAAATCTTTCGATCTGAATGTTGAAGCAGCGTCCAAGCTGCCACCGACATACTGTGAGCTTAGCAAGGGCGGACAAGGGTTGCATCTGCATTATATTTATGACGGTGATGTTTCGAAGCTGTCTTCGGTATATGCAGATAATGTTGAGGTTAAAGTGTTCAACGGAAAATCTTCTCTTAGGAGAAAACTCACCACATGTAATGATCTTCAGATAGCTCATATAACGTCAGGACTCCCATTAAAGGAGAAAAAGAACGTGGTAAATCGTGACATAATAAAAAACGAGAAACAGCTACGTGCTAGAATTGAAAAGTGTCTGAGAAAAGAACACCACGGAGCGACAGCACCCGAGGTAGACTTTATTAAAAAGATACTCGACGACGCTTACGAATTTGGATTTAGTTATGACCTGTCTGATATGAGACAGGTTGTACTTATATTTGCCGGTAATAGCACACATCAAGCTCAGAAGTGTATAAAGACCGTTGGCCAGATGCATTTCAAATCAGCTGATAATGAGATTGATGAAACCGGTCCGGTTGCCGTAAGCGAAGAATATCTTAGCGATAAGCTCGTGTTCTTTGATGTTGAGACTTTTAAGAATTTCTTTGGAATATGCTGGAAGTTCGATGGTGATGACAAAGTGAACAAAATGTTTAATCCATCGCCAGCAGAAGTTTCGCATCTGTGCAAGTATAAACTTATCGGTTTTAATAACAGAAAGTATGATAATCACATTCTATATGCAAGAATGCAGGGATTCAACAATGCCGAGCTTTATGATATTTCCAGAAGGATAATAGACAAGAGCGACGGCTCCGCATACTTTAGAGAAGCTTATAACTTGTCATATACAGATATCTATGATTTTGCGTCAGCTGTAAATAAGAAAAGTCTTAAGAAATGGGAGATTGAACTTGGAATTCATCATCAGGAGTTAGGACTGAAATGGGACGAACCAGTTCCAGAAGAGCTTTGGCCTACTGTTATGGATTATTGTGCTAATGACGTTATCGCTACGGAAGCTGTGTTCCACCATCTATCGGCAGATTTCGAGGCAAGAGAAATACTTTCCAATCTGACCGGATTATCGCTGAATGCCACAACGAATCAGCATACTACATATTTGATCGTTGGTAATGACAAGAATCCACAGAGCAAATTCGTTTACACAGATCTTAGTCAGACATTCCCAGGTTATATTTATGATCACGGCGTTTCGACATACAAAGGCGAAGTTGTAGGCGAGGGTGGATATGTATACGCTGAACCTGGTATGTATAGAAACGTTACAACGTTCGATGTTGCATCGATGCACCCGTCAAGTGCGATAGCACTGAATATCTTTGGCCCATATACTAAGAACTTCGAAGATTTGGTTAAGGCTAGATTATATATCAAACATGGTGACTATGAAGAAGCCAGTAAATTGTTTGATGGCAAATTAAGCCCGTTCCTTACCGACAAGAAACAGGCCAAAGCTTTAGCTGGTGCATTAAAGACCGCCATAAACTCAGTTTATGGTCTAACAGCTGCGCACTTTGAACATAAATTACGTGATCCACGAAATGTTGATAATATCGTTGCTAAGCGTGGAGCACTGTTTATGGTAGATCTGAAAGAGGAGGTGCAGAAGCGTGGATACACTGTTGCACATATTAAGACAGATAGTATCAAAATTCCAAATGCTGATAAAAAGATTGAAGACTTTGTTACAGAATTTGGTAAGAAATACGGCTACACGTTTGAAGTCGAGTCTGTCTACGATAAAATGTGCCTCGTTAACCACTCCGTCTATATCGCAAAAGAAAAAGATGGAGGCTGGACTGCGACTGGAGCACAATTTGCAGTGCCATACGTATTTAAAACATTATTCAGTAAAGAAGCCATTAAGTTCGAAGATAAGTGTGAGACAAAATCCGTCCAGACGGCTATGTATCTCGATATGAATGAAGGTCTTGGAGAAAACGAGCATAATTATATTTTCATTGGTAAGACCGGTTTATTCTGTCCGATAAAAGAAAGATGCGGCGGAGGAATACTAGTTAGAGAACAGAATGGTAAATACAATTCGGTTAATGGTGCCAAAGGATATCGATGGCTTGAAGCGGAGACCGTAAAGAATCTCAGTAAGGAAAAGGATATTGACGACAGATATTATAAGAAACTCGTAGACGATGCCATAGCAACTATTGGTAAATACGGGGATGTTGAACAATTTATTTATAGCTAAATGAAAGGAGCAACTATGTTTGATAATGATACCATCGTAATAAGAAATGCACAGCTTATTGTTAGGAATTTTACAGGAACAGCTAGAAACAAGTTTGATACTGAAGGCAAAAGATATATTCTTGTTCGCCTTGATCCGGAGGATGCTGAGAATCTGCTGGCTGATGGATGGCCGGTAAAGTCAACTAGACCAAATCCAGATAAACCGGATTATGAGCAGTATTCGTATCTTAAAGTCAATTTAAAGGAGCACTTTTATTTTCATGGACTTAGAAAAGCATCCAGGGTTTATATGGTGACCAAGAAGAATAAAATACTTCTTGATGAAAGCGAGCTCCATCAGTTAGAAGAAAACTATATCGAGAAAGCAGATCTCAAGATTGACCATGTCTATTATAAATCGTTCGATCAGTGGTCTGTAGTTCTTGAGTCCGGATTCTTCACAATCGAGCCTGACGAATTATACGATGAGTATTTTGGCGAAAGTACTGGACCTGTAATTGATGACGAAGATAACCCATTTATGTAGGAGGTGATTTTGGTGTCCATAGAATTGTATGAGCACCAAAAGAAAGCGCTTCCAAAATTAAAGAACGGTTCAATATTGTGTGGCGGGGTCGGTTCCGGGAAATCCAGAACGGCCCTCGCCTACTTTTTATTGCACGAGTGTAATGGCTCCTTAGAGACTTTGGAGGTAAAGGAACCAAAAGATTTGTATATTATTACAACAGCGCGAAAGCGCGATACAAATGAATGGATCGATGAATGTGTTCCGTTTCAATTTAAGAATCTGAATGTAAAGGTTGATTCGTGGAATAATATACAAAAGTACACGAATGTGTGCGGAGCGTTTTTTATTTTTGACGAACAGCGTGTAGTTGGATATGGTGCATGGACAAAAGCTTTCTTGGCTATCACAAAAAAGAACAGATGGATTCTTCTGAGTGCAACTCCTGGGGATACATGGTCTGACTATATACCTGTGTTTATAGCAAATGGGTTCTATAAGAATAAAACGGAATTCGTTAGACGACACATCGTTTATAGCAGATACACGAAATACCCAAAAGTGGATAAATACTTAGACTGTGGAAGACTGATCAAATTGCGTAGAATGATTCTGGTTAATATGGATTTTGTCAAACCGACAACGCCACATCATCAGACATTGATCTCACAATACAATAAAGAGAAATACGCATACGTTATTCGTAATCGAAAGAATTATGATACACAACTCCCATTTAAAAACATCGGGGCTCTATGTCTCTATCTTCGAGAAATAGTAAACAGTGATCCGGATCGAATAGAAGTCGTTAAGTCAATAATAGCAGAACATCCAAAGTCTATTATATTTTACAATTTTGATTATGAGTTGGAATTGCTTAGACAGATGGCGAAAGACATCAATATTAAAAAAGCTGAATGGAACGGACATATACACGAACCGATACCCGATAAGAAATATCCTTCTTGGATTTATTTGGTTCAATATACAGCTGGAGCCGAAGGCTGGAATTGTGTCGAGACTGATACGATTATCTTCTATTCTCAGAATTACTCATATCGTATTATGGTTCAATCCGCAGGAAGAATCGATAGATTAAATACACCATATCAAGATTTGTATTATTACCATATTAGGTCTAATTCGACAATTGACATGTCCATAATGAGAGCATTACAAAAGAAAAAGAATTTCAATGCTCGTGGATTTGCGTTGAAATAGTCCTACATGGACTTCTTTTAAATTCGCGTGAAAAACAACGACTATAATAGGAGGGAAGAGAATAACTCATTCTCTTCTTTTTATTTTTGCGTGAAAGGAGTCGTTATGCCAAGAGAAAATAAGTTTCAGGCCAAGCTTATCGAAGAGATAGAATCAAGGTTTCCTGGATGCATTGTTATGAAAAACGATGCCAACTACATTCAGGGAATTCCTGATCTTACAGTTCTCTATAAAGATAGGTGGGCGACTCTTGAATGTAAGAAGTCCGAAAATGCTACTCATCAACCAAATCAGGATGATTATGTTGAACAGATGAATAATATGTCATTCTCAGCATTTATCTATCCTGAGAATAAGGAGGAAGTATTAAATGAACTTCAAGCAACCTTACGAATTGAAAGGTAAACA